>Ga0118677_10010577_pt1 | contig 14069 bp, 11 predicted proteins | sample AliMusrvi5mmetaG_FD_86154 | JGI IMG/M metagenome (GOLD analysis project Ga0118677, IMG submission 86154) | reverse complement strand
GGTCACACAACCCAAATCGGGTGTCACCAAACAATCAACCTCAGCCGCCAGAACAAGTCTCAGGGACGGGCAATCTCTTGCACCAAGCAAAAACCAGTCACACTGCGCGCTGGAAACGGCCCACCTTGCCCGGTTCTTGCACAGCAATCAATCCCGCAGCGCGGATTCAAGGTCTCAGGATGACAGATTGGAAAAGAGGTTGTCATTCCGAGCATGTGGAGGCCGCTCTTTGTCGGGGTGCGAAAGACGGTTGCAAAACCGGACCGCTCGGCTTATAAAACGCGGCATTCAATCTTGGAGACCATTATGAGCAAAGCCGCATTCCCGGAAGTCAGCAAAATCAAGTTCGAGGGGCCGAAGTCGAAGAACCCACTCGCTTTCAAGCACTACAACGCCGACGAGCAGATCGCCGGCAAGTCCATGCGCGATCATTTCCGGTTTGCGGTGTCGTACTGGCACACGTTCCGCGGCACGGGTGCGGATCCGTTCGGGCCGGGCTGCGCGCTGCGGCCGTGGGACGACAATTCGAACTCGGTGGCGAATGCGCAGGCGCGGGCGCGGGTGGCGTTTGAGTTCCTGGAGAAGCTGGGCGTGCCGTATTACTGCTTTCATGACCGCGACGTGGCGCCCGAGGGCGCGACGTTGAAGGAGTCGAACCAGAACCTGGATGCGGTGGTGAAGGTGTTGAAGGAAGAACAGCAGCGGACGGGGATCAAGCTGTTGTGGGGCACGGCGAATCTGTTCTCCAACCCGCGCTATGTGCACGGGGCGTCCACGAGCTGCAACGCGGATTCGTTTACCTATGCCGGCGCGCAGGTGAAGAAGGCGATGGAGGTCACACTCGAACTCGGCGGCCAGGGTTACACGTTCTGGGGCGGTCGGGAAGGGTACTCGACGCTGTTGAACACGGACTTGAAACGCGAGCAGGAGCATCTCGCGAAGTTTTTGCGGCTGGCGGTGGATTACAAGAAGGCCATCGGCTTCAAGGGCCAGTTCTACATCGAGCCGAAGCCGAAGGAGCCGACCAAGCACCAGTATGACTCCGACGTGGCGGCGTGCTTGAACTTCCTGCGTCAGCACGATCTGCTCGGGCACTTGAAGCTCAACATCGAAACCAACCACGCCACACTCGCCGGGCATTCGATGTTGCATGAACTCACGGCTGCTGCCGCCGCCGGCGCGCTCGGCTCGATTGACGCCAATACCGGCGACGAGCTGTTGGGCTGGGACACCGACCAGTTCCCCACGGACATTTACGGCACGACCGAGATCATGCTGGTGTTGCTCGGCATGGGCGGGTTCACGACGGGCGGGTTGAACTTCGACGCGAAGGTGCGCCGGGAAAGCTTCGAGCCCGTTGATCTGTTCCACGCCCACATCGGCGGGATGGACACGTTTGCGCGCGGCCTGAAGATTGCCGACGCGATCCGCACGGATGGCCGGCTCGCCGCGTTCGTGAAGCAGCGGTACGCGAGCTGGGAGACCGGCATCGGCGCGAAGATCGAAGGCGGCAAGGTCGGGTTCAAGGAACTCGAAGCCTACATGCTCGACAAGGGCGAGGTGACGCCGTGCACCAGCGGCCGGCAAGAGCTGCTCGAGAACTTGGTCAACGATTTCATTTAAGCCATGAGCGTCACGATCAAGAAGGTGGCGTACCGGGGTTGGCAGAATTGTTGCCGGATCGCCAACGGCAAGACCGAATTGATCGTTACCACCGATGTCGGGCCGCGCGTGATCCGCTTCGGCTCCGTTGGCGGCCCGAATCTGTTCAAGGAATACCCGGAGTTCCTCGGCAAACGCGGCGGCACGAAGTGGGTGAACTACGGCGGCCACCGGCTCTGGCACGCGCCCGAGGACGAAAAGCGCACGTACTGCCCGGACAACGCGCCGGTTACCGTTGAGCAGCGCGCCGGTCGGGTGCGCTTCATCCAGCCGGTCGAGACCGCAACTGGCATCCAGAAGGAAATTGAGATCAAGCTCGCGCCGAATCGCGCGCGCGTGCAACTCGTCCATCGCCTGCGCAATACCGGCGCGTGGCCGGTCGAGCTGGCGCCGTGGGCGTTGAGCGTGATGGCGCCGGGCGGCACGTGCGTGATTCCGTTGCCGGCGCGCGGCACGCATCCCAAAGATTTGCTGCCCGGCAACATGCTCACGTTGTGGCGGTACACCGACATGAGCGACCCGCGGTGGACGTGGGGCCGCAAGTATATTTTGCTCCGGCAAGATTCATCGCCGCAATCCACGCCGCAGAAGTTCGGCGCGCTTGTGCCGGACGGCTGGGCGGGCTACGCGCTCAATGGCCAGTTGTTCGTGAAGCAGTTCGCCTGCGTGGCCGGTGCGAACTACGCCGATTACGGCTGCAACTTCGAAACGTTCACCAACAACGGGATGCTCGAAGTCGAAACGCTCGGCGCTTTCACCCAAATCGATCCCGGCCAGACCGTCGAACACGTCGAGACGTGGTCGCTGTTCGATAATGTCCCGGCGCCGCAATGCGATCGCGATGTGGACCGGCGCATTGCCCCGCTCATCAAGCGCTGACAAACATCGATGAATGGCGCCCACTTGCTGGTTGAAGCCGAATCCTTTCGCCACCTCGGCGGCTGGGTCGTTGACCAGCAGTTCATGGATCAGATGGGGTCGCCATTTCTGCTCGCGCACGGGCTCGGCAAGCCAGTCGCGGATGCCGTGACGCAAGTCCGCCTGCCGGCAACGGGTACTTACCGGGTCTGGGTGCGCACGCGGGATTGGGTCGGCGAATGGAAACAACCGAACACGCCACCGTCGCAACGAGCGGAAGGCACACCGGGCGCGTTCCAGTTGCTCGTCAATAATCAGCCGTTGTCGACGACCTTCGGCATTGAAGGCGCGCAGTGGCATTGGCAGGACGGTGGGACGATTGAGATCAAGCAGCCGGAGGTGATGCTCGCGCTCCATGACCTGACCGGCTTTGAAGGACGGTGCGATGCGATTTTGTTCACGCAGGATACCGGCGTGCCGAACGATGCCGCGCGTGTGCCGGCGAAAGTGGAAGATGGCGGCGAGTTTGATTTCGTAGTGGTCGGCGGTGGCATTGCCGGCGTGTGCGCGGCGGTGGCGGCGGCCCGGGAAGGGTTGCGCGTCGCGTTAGTGCAGGACCGGCCGGTTCTCGGCGGCAACAATAGTTCTGAAGTGCGCGTTTGGCTCGGCGGCGAGACCCGGTTCGAGCCGTACCCGAAGATCGGCGACCTCGTTGCGGAACTGGAGCCAGCCAAGCAAGCGCATTATGGCGCCGGTAACACCGCGGAAATCTACGAGGACGACAAGCGCATCGCATTGTGCCGGGCGGAAAAGAACCTGACGCTCTACCTCGGCTGGCACGTCAACGAAGTCGCGGTCACTGGCGGCACGATTCGCAGTGTCACGGCCCAGGAGATCACCACGGCGCGGCGCGTCAAGCTGGCGGGCCGCTGGTTCTGTGATTGCACGGGCGACGGCGATGTCGGGTTTCGCGCGGGCGCCGACTTCGAAATCACCGGCAAGCAGCACATGGGGCCGACCAACTTCTGGAGCATCAATGATACCGCCCAGCCAACGACTTTTCCGCGCTGCCCGTGGGCTTTGCGGCTTGATGACAAACCCTTTCCGGGACGTGGTGAACATTCCGGACAGTTCGCGAAGCCGGGCCTCAGCTCGCTGGGGGCTTGGTTCTGGGAATGCGGATTCGACCGCGACTCGATTGGCGACGGCGAACGGATTCGCGACTGGAACCTGCGGGCGATGTACGGCGCGTGGGACGCGCTCAAGAATGTGGACGACGCATATCCGACCTACGAACTGAACTTTGCCGCCTACATTGCCGGCAAGCGCGAGTCCCGGCGATTGCTCGGCGATCTGGTGCTGACACGTGACGATGTGCTGGCGAAGCGGGAGTTCGCGGACGCCTGTTTTCCCTGCACGTGGTCAATTGACCTGCATTATCCCGAGAAGAAATTCCAGGCGGGCTTTGAGGGCGAGGAATTCATCTCCATCTCGATGCATGACCGGTATCCGCAGCCATTTTGGGCGCCGTACCGCTGTCTGTACTCGCGCAACATTACCAACTTGTTCATGGCGGGCCGCGACATCAGCGTCACGCACGAGGCGCTCGGCGCGGTGCGCGTGATGCGCACGACCGGCATGATGGGCGAAGCCATCGGCTTTGCTGTCGCGCTTTGCCGCCAACACAACGCCACGCCACGCGACGTCCACGCGAAGTATCTCAGCCAGTTTTGTGAGTTGCTGAAGCGCGGCGTCAAGAAACCAAATTAAATATCAACCCAACCAAAGGAATCACCATGCCAGCCCCAATCGCCCTGCAATTGTATTCTGTCCGCGACCAACTCGCCAAAGGCTTTGAGCCGGTCATCCGGCAATTGGCCGACCACGGCTATGTCGGAGTCGAGCCGGCGGGCTTTCCCGGCACGACGCCGGAACAGGCCGCGAAATTGTTCAAGAGTCTCGGTTTGCCAGTGTGCAGTGCGCACACTGGCTTGCCGCTCGGCGATGACAAAAACAAAGTGCTCGATGTCGCGAAGACGCTCGGCCTCAGCCGCCTCGTCTCGGGCAAGGGGCCGGATGATTTCAAGACGCTCGATCTCGTGAAGAAAACCTGCGATCTGTTCAACCAATCCGCGCAGGTCGCAAAGGAAAACGGTCTGACCTTCAGCATCCATAATCATTGGTGGGAATTTGAACTGCTTGCCGGCAAGCCGGTCTACAAGTACATGCTCGATTACCTCGACAAGTCGGTGTTGTTTGAATTGGATGTGTATTGGGTGACCACGGCCGGTGCCAACCCAGCCGCCATTGTGACAGAACTCGGCAAGCGCGCGCCGTTGCTGCACATCAAGGACGGCCCGTGTGTTAAAGGCCAGCCGATGACTGCCGTCGGCGATGGCAAAGTGGATGTCCCGGCCGTTGCGAAAGCCGGCGCGGCGACGGCCGAGTGGATGATTGTCGAACTCGACAGTTGCGCGACCGATATGATGGCAGCGGTCAAAAAGAGCTACGACTATCTGACTGGTAAAGGTTTCGCCCGCGGCAACAAATGAGTCGGTTGCACCCGGACAGTCTGAGTCCCGATCCAACTTTCGGGCGCGCGGTCCGGCCATGTGGCGAGCTGGCAAACGAGCTTGACCTCGAACCGTATCGGATTGTGCGGGCTGTACCGGCGTTGTCCGCGTGGAATCCGCCGGTGCGCTTGCCGGCTCCAGCGAATGGGCGAGTGGAGCTGTTGCTGGATTTCGGCACAGAGCTTGACGCGGTGTTGGAACTAGTGATCACGACCACCAGCTTGTGCAATGTCATTGCCTTTTTTGGTGAGAGCGAAGTTGAGGCGGAGAATCTCATTCTGGCCTTCGCCCCGCATCCGATTATCACCTGGCATGTGCCGGGCGCCGGCACACACACGAAGCACTTTGACTCTACCCGTTGGTTGAATAACCCGATTGCCGAGAAAACGGCGCGCGGGTTCCGGTTTGTCCGCTTGGTGTTTCACGACGTGCATGGTGAATTACGAATCGACCGGCTGGTCGCGCATGCCAAGTTCACGTTTACGGAACGGCGCGGGGATTTTCGGTGCGACGATAAACGGTTTCAGCGGGCGTGGCAGGCGTCAGTGTACACGGCGCGGTTGTGCACACAGCCGGACTCGCTCTGGGACGGCATCAAGCGTGACCGGCACGGCTGGTATGGCGATGCGCGCATCACCGCCGAAACCAATGACGCTGTCTGGCACGAGCCAATGCCCGTCGCGAAAATGCTCGCGTTGTTGCCGACGGACAACTGGTGCAATGGCATCCCGGGTTTCAGCTTCGATGCGATTGCCATGCTGCATCAGCAGGTGCTGGCGTTTGGGACGGAGGCGCCGGGCGTGCGTGACACGTTTGCGAAAGTCGGGCAATTTCTCGATTGGGTGGCGGCCAATCAAACCAACGCCGATGGGTTTATCATCCGCGATGGCACGAAGAAGATTTGGACGTATTTTGAGGAGATCGGCTTTCTCGATTGGTCACCGGTGCCATTGGGCGGCCGGTTTGAAGAATTGTCGTGGCTGCAAGCGAAGTACGTTGGCGGACTGCGCCACGCCGCACGGTTGGCTCGGTGGCTCGATGATTCCAGCAGCGCCACCCGTTGGCAGCAACAGGCTGAGCGGTTGGAAAAACTGATCGGCGAACGGTTCTGGCGTGAAGATGTCGGTTTTGTTCACACGCTCAATCACGTCTGCCCGTGCCACGCCCTCAAAGACCATTACCAGAAGACGTACGTCGAGAAAATTGCGCTTGGCCACAGCGGCGCGAGCCGGCAGTGCAATGCCGTGGCGGTGTTGGCAGGCATCGGGACCGATGCGCAGCGGCAAATCATTTTGGAGCACGTGTTTCGCAACCCGTCCATTGCGCCGATCATTACGCCGTATTTCCGGTACTACGAAGATTGCGCCCGCGCGTTGTGCGGCGATCCGGGCGGGGCGCTCGAAGACATGGTCGGTTACATCGGCGACATGGTTGAACGCGAAGATGCCGCAAGCATTTGGGAAGCATATGATCCATCTGTCCGCGACTTGCGCCGGTACTCAAACGGACGCGATGTGACCTGGCATTGGCCGACGAGTTTGTGCCATGGATGGAGCAGCGGACTCGTGCCGCTGACACAACGGTACCTGCTCGGCATTGAACCGGTGCAACCGGGATTTACGGAAGTGCGGTTACAGCCGACAACCACCGCGCGCTGGTCATTCGAGGCCACTGTGCCGACACCGCACGGTGGCATTCGCGTTTGGCGGGATGCCGCGACTGCGCCAGTCCATTACAAGTTGCCGGCCGGTATCAAAGCCCAGCTACCGGCGGAAGGCGTAATCGTCGAGCGGGGTGATTAACTTTGATTTTACTGGATTTCCGGCAACGCTCGCGCTAAACCTCACGCCTATTCCACGGTAATCAAACTCAAACAAAGGAATTCGTCACTTTATGAGCAAACAAACCAACATCGGCATCATCGGTTGTGGTGCGATCAGCAACGCATACTTCACCGGCTGCAAGCCATACCAGAACATTAAACTCGTCGCGTGCGCGGATATTGATCCAGCGCGGGCGGAGGCCAAGGCCAAAGAACACGGCATTCGCGCCTGTTCCGTCGCGGAACTGCTGGCCGATCCCAGCATCCAAATCGTTTTGAACCTGACTGTGCCGAAAGCGCATGCCGAACTCAATCTCACTGCGCTCAATGCCGGTAAGCATACGTATGCCGAAAAGCCATTTGGCGTGAACCGCGCGGAAGGCCAGAAAGTTCTCGCGTTGGCCAAGAAGAAGAAGCTGCGGACTGGCAGCGCGCCGGACACGTTCTTCGGCGGCGGCGCACAAACCGCGCGCAAGCTGATTGACGACGGCGCGATTGGCAAGCCGGTGGCGGCAACGGCGTTCATGTGCGGCCACGGCCATGAGTCCTGGCACCCGAGCCCGGAGTTTTATTATGAAAAAGGCGGCGGGCCGATGTTCGACATGGGGCCGTATTACATCACGGCGTTGATCAATCTGCTCGGCCCGGTCAAGCGCGTGACCGGCTCGACATGCATCAGTTTCCCAGAACGGAAAATCACCAGCCAGCCGAAAGCCGGGAAGATTGTGAAAGTCGAAACGCCAACGCACTTGGCGGGCGTGATGGATTTCGTCGACGGCGCGGTGGTGACGATCATCCAGAGCTTCGATATGTGGAAACACTCGCTGCCGATTCTGGAGGTGTACGGCGCCGAAGGTTCGTTGAGCATCCCGGATCCGAATCATTTCGCCGGCGTTGTCAAGATTGCCAAGCCCGGTAGCAAAGACTGGGAAGAAGTTGCGCTCACACATCGGACGGATTTGTTGCGTGGCAGCGGTTTGGCCGATATGGCCAAAGGTATCGCAACCGGTCGTCAGCATCGCGCGAGCGGCGAGCTGGCATACCACGTTTTGGACGTGATGGCGGCGTTCGAGGAAGCCTCGACGACCGGCAAGCACATCGAAATTAAAAGCACGTGCACACGGCCGGCGGCCTTGCCGGTTGGTTTGCAATTAGGGGAGCTCGATTAATATGAAAAAGAAAGTACTGATCAATTGGGGTGGCTGGGACGGCCACGAACCGAAACAATGCACGGACCTGTTCGCGCCAATCTTGGAGCAGGAAGGCTTCGAGGTTCGGATCGCCACCGATCTTGCGGTGTACACTGAGAAAGATTACATGCAATCGCTGAGTCTTATCGTGCCGGTTTGGACGATGAGCAAAATCACCGGCGACCAAAACAAGGGCTTGTTGGAAGCTGTTGCCAGCGGCGTCGGCATTGCCGGCTGGCACGGCGGGATGGGCGATTCATTCCGGGAGCAGACTGATTACCAATTCATGGTCGGCGGCCAATGGGTCGCGCACCCCGATGGCATCATTGATTACACCGTCAACATCACCAATCACACCGACCAGATCACCAAAGGCATCCCGGACTTCAAGATGAAGTCCGAACAGTATTACATGCACACCGATCCAGGCAACGATGTGCTCGCCACCACGACGTTCCGCGATCGCGTCAGTGCGCCGTGGGTTAACGGCACGGTGATGCCAGTCGCTTGGAAGCGCCAGTGGGGCAAAGGCCGCGTGTTTTACTCGTCGCTCGGCCATATCGCCAAAGACTTCGAAGTGCCGGAAGCGAAGGAAATTCAACGGCGCGGCATGTTGTGGGCAGCGCGATGAAAATTGCGGCCAATTCCAAGCTCGTTTTTATTGGCGACTCGATCACGGATTGCGAACGCGCCCGCCCGGTCGGCGAAGGTCTGTTTGGCGCGATTGGCAAAGGCTACGTCGCGCTCGTGGACGCCACGCTCGGTGCCGTCTGCCCGGAGAAAAATATCCGCGTCGTCAACATGGGTTGTAGCGGCAACACTGTCCGCGACCTCAAGAACCGTTGGCAAACTGACGTCATTGCGCTCAAGCCGGACTGGCTGTCGATTATGATCGGCATCAACGACGTCTGGCGGCAATTCGATTTGCCGCGGTTGGAAGAAATTCACGTTGGCCCGGAAGAATACGCCGCCACGCTTGACGAACTTGTCGCCAAAACCAAACCACTCGTCAAAGGTCTCGTGCTCATGACGCCGTACTACCTTGAGCCAAACCGGCAGGATGGGATGCGCGCGCGCATGGATGAATACGGCCGGCTCGTGAAGAAGATTGCCGGTAAACACGGCACGATCCTTGTGGACACGCAGGCCGCATTCGACAAGGTTCTCAAACATCTCTACCCGGCCACGCTGGGGTGGGACCGGGTTCATCCGACGACAGTTGGTCATATGGTGATGGCGCGCGCATTTCTGGCCAGTGTGGGATTCGAAGGCTGATGATCTCCATCATTCCCAAGCCGGTTCGTGTCGAGGAATTACCGGGACAATCCAAGGCTGAGGTCACCGTTGCCGGCCACGCCGATCTAGCGCTTGGCAATGAAGGTTACGAACTGCACATCACGCCGGCAGCCGTCACGCTTGCGGCCAACACGCCGGCCGGGATCTTTTACGGCCAGCAAACGCTCCGTCAGATCCGCGCCGCTGATGGCACATTGCCGTGTTGCCGGATTTGGGATAAACCCAGATTTGGTTGGCGCGGGTTAATGCTGGACGTCAGTCGACATTTCTTCACGAAAGATGAAATTAAACATTTCCTCGACGTGATGGCTGCGCACAAGCTGAACATTTTCCATTGGCATCTTGTTGACGACCAAGGCTGGCGCATTGAGATCAAAAAATATCCACGCCTGACCGAGGTCGGTGCGTGGCGGAACGGGATTAACTTCGGCCTGGACGCCGGCGCGAGTAGGAATTACCGGGCGGATGGCAAGTACGGCGGATTCTACACCCAGGCGGACGTGCGCGAGATCGTGGCGCACGCCGCGAGCCGGCAGATTACCGTGGTGCCGGAGATTGAAATGCCAGGCCATTCGAGCGCGGCATTGGTGGCGCATCCGGAGTTAAGTTGCACCGGGGAGCCCTATTCGCTCGATCGGTACGGCGGGATTTTCAACGGGATCTTCTGCGCCGGTCAGGACGCGGCCTTTACATTTCTCGAAAATATTCTCAGCGAAGTGATCGCACTATTCCCCGGCCAGTTTATTCATATCGGTGGCGACGAAGTCCCGAAGGACAACTGGAAGAAGTGTCCGCGCTGTCAGCAACGCATGGCGGCTGAGAAATCGAAAGACGAACACGAACTCCAAAGCTATTTTATCAAAAGGATTGAGAAAAGCATCAACGCGCACGGGCGACGGCTTATCGGCTGGGATGAAATCCTCGAGGGTGGTTTGGCGCCAAATGCGACGGTGATGAGTTGGCGCGGCGTGAAAGGTGGGATTGCCGCCGCCAATGCCGGTCATGATGTTGTGATGACGCCAACCACGAATTGCTATTTCGACTTTTACCAGGCCACGGTGGGGCAGCCATTGGCGGCCGGCTACCATGGGATCCTGCCGCTGGAAAAGGTGTATGAGTTTGAGCCGGTCCCTGCGGAAATCCCGGCCGATCACGCCCACCATGTCCTCGGCGGAGGTGGCAATCTGTGGACCGAGTCCATCCCCAATTATGGCCACTTGCAATTCATGACCTATCCCCGCGCCTGTGCGTTGGCTGAGGTACTGTGGTCGCCGAAAGAAAGCCGCGACCTCGCTGACTTCACGGCCCGACTGAAGACGCATACCAAGCTGCTCGAGACGCTTGGCGTGACCTACGCACGGACGCTGAACTCATAGCAATGCCGCTGCCAATCATCCCAAAGCCAGTTCGAGTTGAGGAATTACCCGGCAGATCGACAGCCAAAGTAACCATTGCCGGTAAAGCAGATTCGGCACTAGGTACTGAAGGTTACGAGCTCAACATCACGCCGGTAGCTGCCACGCTCGCCGCCAACACACCGGCCGGTATCTTTTACGGTCAGCAGACGCTCCGTCAACTACGGGCTGACGATGGCTCGCTGCCGTGTTGTAAAATCTGGGATAAACCCCGGTTTGGCTGGCGCGGATTGATGTTAGATGTGGCGCGGCATTTCTTCACTAAAGCGGAGATCAAACATTTCCTCGATGTGATGTCCGTCCATAAGTTCAATGTTTTTCACTGGCATTTGGACGACACTCAGGGCTGGCGCATCGAAATCAAAAAGTATCCGCGCCTGACTGAAATCGGCGCTTGGCGCGAGAAGATTGAGTGGGGACTCGATCCCGGCGCGAGTCGGGGGTGGAATGCGAAAGGCCAATATGGCGGATTTTACACGCAAGACGACGTGCGTGAAATCGTCGCGTACGCCGCCGATCGGCACATCACGGTGGTGCCGGAAATCGAGATGCCGGGCCATTCCCGTGGCGCGTTAATGGCGCATCCTGAATTCAGTTGCAACGGCACGCCATATTCCGGCGTCTTCTGCGCCGGTAACGACGCATCGTTTGTGTTTCTCCAGAATATCCTGAGCGAGGTCATGGACTTGTTCCCGAGCCAGTTTATCCATATCGGCGGTGATGAAGTGCCGAAGGATTTTTGGAAGACATGTCCCCGTTGCCAGGCCCGGTTGCGCGCTGAAAGTTTGCCGGACGAGGATGCGTTGCAGAGTTACTTCGTTCGCCGCATCGAGAAATTCATTAACGCCAATGATCGCCGACTGGTTGGCTGGGATGAAATCCTTGAGGGCGGTCTGGCGCCGAATGCGACGGTGATGAGCTGGCGCGGAATGGCCGGCGGGATTGCTGCCGCCAATGCCGGTCACGATGTGGTGATGACGCCGGCGACGCACTGCTATTTCGATTTGTATCAAGCCAAGTTAGGCCAGCCTAAAGCCCTTGGTGGGTTCGTGCCATTGGAGCAGGTGTACGAGTTCGAGCCAATCCCGGCGGAAATTCAGACGGACAAGGTGCATCACATTCTGGGCGGCGCTGGCAACCTGTGGACCGAATACATGCCCAACTACGGCCATGTTCAATTCATGGCCTATCCGCGTGCCTGTGCGCTGGCTGAGACATTGTGGTCGCCAAAAGAAAGTCGCAACCTTGCTGACTTCAAAGTCCGGCTGAAGACGCACACCAAACTGCTCGACGCGCTCGGTGTGACTTACGCGCGAACCTTAGACTAACCGGTTCATCTGCTCTTCTTGTTGCTCGATGGACTCGACGAGTTTGAATTGGGTCCGGCAACGGTCAAGGTTGTGCCCATTGCGATGAACTTTGAAGTAATGATCGCCTTCGAGAAAGTCGGTCAGGAAGCGAATCCCGATTTCAAAGGTGATGAGCTTGCCGGAAAAGGCGAGATTGGCTTTCTCAGTCGTGGTGAGGAAGTCGCCGGCGGTAGCGAGGTAGCCGGTCACCAGCGCTTCGTACATTGGCATCTGCATTTTTACTTTCGATAAATCGCGTTCGTCTTCGGCCGCGGGACTGGTGGCGGTGCGGACCATATCGCCGAAGTCATAAAGCGCCAGCCCCGGCATGACCGTGTCGAGATCGAGTACACACAAGCCTTCGCCAGTTACGTCGTCGAGCATGACGTTGTTGAATTTGGTGTCGTTGTGTGTGACGCGCTCGGGCAAACCGGCGGCGAGTAGGTGACCGGTCATAGCCTTGTGGCGGAGCGCGAAATCAATTTCCACCTTTGCCAACGCGGCACGGTTGACGGCATCGCCGGCAATTGCGCGCTCTAGCGCCGCAAAGCGTTTTGGGGTGTGATGGAAATCCGGTATCGTCTCTGCCAGTCGTGGGGCCGGTAAGTTGGCTAGATATTTTTGGAAGAGGCCAAATTCGCGGGCGGCTTGGTGGACTTGCCGGGGCGTCTCGACCACATCGTGGATGTGCGCGCCTTCGATGAAACGGTAGGCGCGCCAGTGGTCGCCGGTTGGGGTGACATGGTAGTTGCGGCCATCGCGTGCCGGCACAAGTGAGAGGACGCGCCGATCAATGTCGGATGCACCGGCGACAGTGAGTTGCCGGCGGATGTGATCGGTCACGCGCTTGATGTTGTCCATCACGGTAACCGGATTTTTGAAAACGTGGTGGTTGATGCGTTGAAGGACATACCGGCAGGGGCTGTCGCTTTGCCGGTAGGTAACAACGATGGTGTCGTTGATGTGGCCGTGCGTCATCGGCACGGCTTCAATGAATGTCCCGGCGAACTGGAACTGCTGCGCGACCGGTAAGACGTCAGCAACCAAATCCTTCATAATTTATTTGTAACAGAGATGTTGATGTTGGTCACTGAAAAATAAACGGGGCGGTCTTTTGACCGCCCCGTTTGGTTGAGTTAGTTGATTAGTTTATGCCTTGGAGATTTCTTTTTCCATGGCTTCCAATTCGGGCGTGTCTTTCTTCGATTGGTTCACCGCCCAGACAATCGCGGCCAGCGCAATAACGGAGATGACAATGGCCACCTTGTAAGGCAACTCGGTCGGGCCACCGTCGACGCTGTGGAACTTCAACACGATCGGCAACATCAGGAGGCTGACCATGTTCATAACTTTGATCAGCGGATTGATGGCCGGGCCGGCGGTATCCTTCAGCGGATCGCCGACGGTGTCACCGGTAACAGCCGCTTTGTGCTTCTCGCTGCCTTTGCCAGTTTCCTTGGTGCGCGGCTCGTCTTCGATGCTCTTCTTAGCGTTATCCCACGCGCCACCGGCGTTGGACATGAACACGGCAATCATCTGGCCAACCACGATCATGCCAGCGAGGAAGCCAGCGAGCGCCAGCGGGCCAAGCACGAAGCCAACGCACAACGGCGCGAGAATCGCGAGGATGCCAGGGCCGATGAGTTCTTTCTGCGCCGAGGTGGTGCAGATGCTGACCACACGACCGTAATCCGGCGTCTTGCGACCTTCCCAGATTTCCTTGTCACGGAACTGAATCCGACATTCCTTGACGATTAGGAACGCCGCGCGACCGACCGCACGAATTGTCATTGAGCTGAACAGGAACGGCACCGCGCCGCCAATCAGCAAGCCGATGAACAGCAGCGGATTCGCTACCGTTAACATTCCGGCAATGTGGTTGTACTGTAAGGTGGTCATCTTGC
>Ga0118677_10010575_pt1 | contig 14070 bp, 8 predicted proteins | sample AliMusrvi5mmetaG_FD_86154 | JGI IMG/M metagenome (GOLD analysis project Ga0118677, IMG submission 86154) | reverse complement strand
TTGCGCGTTTGACCGACATCGTCGAGGCCATCGCGTTAATTCAAGCCGAAATGGCAGGCGTGAAGCTCGCCGCATTCGCCGCGAAGTTGCCGTTGGTCATTGCCGGCAGCGGACCCTCGCCAGCCGCCGTGGACGACAGCGGAATGGCAGTGGAAAGCGCGGTCACCAGGAACGTCAACACTGAAACTTCTCGGATCGCCATATAAAAGGTACTCAGGGAAAGGTTCCCTCACCCATTCCCGCTTTCCTGTGTTCGAAATGCTCACCGCATCTTGAACACGGTACCGAATGGGTAGAACGGCACTGCGGTACCGAAAAGGTCGATCTCCTGGGCATCGGGCAGGCCGTCGTGGTCGACATTGAGCGTCAAAGACGCCGGATACGATGTACTGACGCTCACATCGTCCAGGTACGTACTGCCATCCGTGCCGTTGCGCAAGCGCCACGAGGCGTAGGTGCTCTGATTGGTGGAGATGAGCGGAACCTGTTCCCTCACGAGGTGGCCGTTGACAAAGAAGGCCGCCTGCGTGGTCCCGTAGTCCTGGAACACCGAGAGCCGCGTCCAGCCACCCGTGTAGACCCCGGCCGTGCTATGGCCCCACGGGTCGTTCGAGCAGACGATCCACCCCACGCGGCGGTCATAGACCACCAGGAATCCGCTGGTGTTCAGGTAGGCCATGACCGTGAGATTGCTATCGACCGCCGGCACATAGTCATCGGGCATCAGGGCCTGCGGATTCACTTGCACGTCGGTCCATACGTGCGTGGCCCCGGCGGAGTCGATCAGGTTCGATACGGAAGCCGAGACCGGTATTTGGACGGCCCGATTGCCGGCATGGACAACGTTGGACTGGACGATCTCGGCCAGCGATGCCGCGCCCCAACCGAACGTTCCCAGGGCCGAGACCGTAAGGCCGTTCCCGTAGCGCTCGAAATCGTCCGCGAACGGCAACGGAGCCGGCGTGATTCCCCCGGCACTCCACGTCCAGTCGAGCGTGAAGGTCCCGGTCAGGATGGTTCCACCGATCGTCGCCGAGCCGTTGGTGACCCGGATCGTGGCCCCGGACGCCATGGTCACGGCACCCAGAACAAGGGCGCTGTTACTGACGACCAAACTGCTCCCGACCGCCAGATTCGCCGTGGTAGCCGTATAGACGCCACCCGTGGGCACCACAATGGTATCGCCAGGCTGGGCTGCATCGAGGGCCGCCTGGAGCGTCGCATAGTCGTCCGGCACAACCCGGCGCGCCGTGTTGGAAAAGACGCAGAGCACCGCGACATCCGACCAAGTGTTGCTGAGCGTATACGAGGCAAACCGCGTGGTGCCAGCCGGGGTCATTGCCAGGCCATTGTTCGTCTGCACCGAGTACACGCAGTAGCCCGGATCGGCCTGCAGGGCGAAGACATTCGTATTCGCTCCGGGAAATACGTCAAACGTATTCGACGGCGAAATCGTTCCACCCACCATCGCGTGCAGGGTCACGACCGGCCTGTGGTAGGTGGTCACGTCACCATAGGTCATCAGTTCCTGGGCCTCGGACATGCCGTCGCGGTCGAGATCGTTCGTCAGACCGGCTGGGATCGTGGTGGCCAGGGCGATATCGTCGAGATAGAGCGGACTATCCGTGCCACTGTTGAACCGGACCGTGGCGTAACGGCTCTGGTTGGTGTTGATAAACGCGAGTCCATCAAGCAGCAGGTGTCCGTTTAGAAACACGGCCGTCTGATGCGTCACATAGTTCTGCAAAACAGAGACCCGCGCCACCCCGCCCGTATAGAAGGCGGCCGTGTTGGTGCCCCAATAATCGTTGGTGCAGACCCGCCAAGCGGACATGGCCGGGTCGTAAACCGTCACATACCCATTCGTATCAAGACGCAACGCCACGGTCAGGTTCGTGTCCACGCTCACGGGCATGTCGGCGGGGGTGTGCTGGGCTTCGTTCAGCATGAAGTCCGTCCACACATTCGTTACGGCCACGGTGCCGACGAGGTTGGAGGCCACCTGCATGACCGGCACCACCAGGGCGTTGGTACCGGAAACCACCGTGTTGGTCTGCACCTGCACGCTGCCGTCCGACGCGCCCCAACCGCGGGTCTCCAGTTGGGTCAAGGGGGTCCCGTTGGCGAGGCCCTCGAAGCCTTCCACGACCGGCAACTGGGACGGCGTCAAGTCCGCCACCGCGGGCAGCCCCGCCGTCAGTACGGCCATCACGAGCCCAGCCCTGACCGTGCTCATGAGGCCTCCTCCGCTTTCAGTAACCCTTTTCATCGCAACACCTCCCCAGGAGAGTTCACGGGTTACTGAATCTCGAGCATCATGCCGTGCGGCATGCGATAGAGTCTCACCTGCTTATTGGCATCGTCGTAGAGGGCTCTCCATTCCCGAGGGACCACCGACGCGAAAGTCCCGACGCGATTCCCCGTGTAGGTGGCGATCGTGTAGGTCTTGGTGTAGTTCAACGCATTCGTGTTGGCCACGGAAAGACTCGAGGCCACCCCAAGCACCAAGTCGCCGGAGACGGCCAGCCGGTCGCTGTTGCCGGCCGTATTGACCGCCACGAGCAGTGTGCCCAGGTTGGTGACCGAGTTTGCCGTGGTATAGGTCGTCACGTTGGTGCCGACCGCCAGGGTACTGCCCGCATTGATCGTGATCGGGCCGGTGAACTTGTTCGAGGCGTTCAGCGACACCACCCCGCCGCCGCTCACGGCCACGCCGCACGCACCGGTAATGACGCCGTTGAAATTCACCCACCCGTTGCTCGCGGCGGAAAGCACCACATCGCGGTTAAAGGTGATCGTGCCAGAAAACGTGGATGTCGTGCCCGTGTTGCCGCCCAGGGTGCTCGTACCCGTGCTGTTATTGGAGACCACGTTGATCGCGCGACCGACCGTAAACGGCCCATCCGTCAACAGCGCCACGTTGGGATTATACTCCTCCATGGACCACACAAAGGGCGTGGTACCAAGAACAAAGGGGGTGTCCTGATTTCCCAGATAGAAACGGTGTCCCCCCTCCTGGGTGCCATGCTGCACGTACACACTGGCTCCATAGCCGATTTCGCCGGCTTTGACTTCGTCGAAATCCGTGGCGCGGTCCCACTGATCCTGCGAAGTGCGGACATAGATACCACCGATCCAGGAGGCATCATTCATATAAAGAATGCGATCACCGTTGTTGAGGGTCACACCATCAATCGCGGTCGGACCCGTGCCAGTGTTCCAAACAATGTTGGACGATGTGAGGGTCCAGCCAGAACCCACATATTGCTGCCATGAGTTGGCAGCCGGGTTCGGCGGAGTCGCCACACGGACGTCCACAAGGGTTGTGGTCGTGTCGCCCAGTTTGACTACCGATGTGGCGTTAGTGCCCAGCGCACCAGGCGCGCCGCTCGGGGCATTCGTGCCCAGCAACAGGGTGCCGGCTCGAATCGTGGTCGCCCCCCTGTACGTGTTATTGGCCGCCAGCCGGACGGTGCCCGCTCCGCGAACGACAATCGGATAGAATATGCCGCTGTTCGTGCCGCCGTCCTGAATCACGTTTGAGAACGTTGCCACACCGTTGCTGCCGGCCGACAGGACAACGCTACGTACCGCGGTATAACCTGAACTATTATTAACCCCGTTCAACATGATCTGGCCCGAGAAGGTCGACAGTCCTCCGCCATACTGTCCCAGAATCACGTCGCCATCACCGCCATAATTCGACGTGGTGCCAGCGTGGTTAACGTTGATGTTCCCGGTAACGGGAACACCATTGGAGGCAAACAAACTGCACAGGCCGGAACCGCCGAAGGTGCTATTACCGATACCGATATAAACGTTATTGCTCACGCCCATTGCGTTGACGCTGTCCAGGTACACATTGTCCCTGTCAATATACAAAGGCGCGGTGGTGCCCCAATTATACACCGGCCATGTCCAGCCACTATTATTGCCACTGAAATGCACCCGTCCAGCCGTCGTGTCAACGGTCGGACTAACCGTTCTGGAAATCTTCAGCACTCCGTTCGCAGGCACGGCGCCGGAGATATTGCCGGCGAAGGCAGCTTCGATTGTGTATATACTTAATGTATAGGTAGTGCTTGCCGCAACTTGGACTACGACGTTATTAGTCAGGCTGGCGGATGAACTAAACATGATAGTTCCACCCTGCCACGTGAGGTTGGCTCCCCCACCACCAATTCCATTCACATTGTCTAGCCAAAGCTGACCTCCACTAAACACGATGCCGCCAGTGCTACTGTTGTTGCTGCGTAAGTGGTTGTATCCTGCCGTAAGAACGATCGATCCCGCACCACTGCCGGAGATAATCGGTTCATAGATATTGATTTGGGGGTTGCTCGCATTCACAATCGTAAGCGCGTGGCCGTTCAAATCGAGTTGCTTGGTCGTCGAGACGGTGCCGATCGTCAAGTTCTTAGTCCCCATATTCCAAGTCTGATCCGCCAGCAACCTGAGCGCGCTGTTAATCGTCTGGGTGTTGGCACTGTTGTTGGTAATCCCACCCGCCCCAACGGACACAATATTGGCATTGGGGCTGGCACTGCCGATCGTAAAGGCTGGAGCACCGCTAGTGAATGTGATACTGTTGACGCTCCAATTCGCGTCTGGGATGGGCGACGTCCTCACGCTTCCAAACTGCAAGTCGGCCGTCCCGTCGTTCGGCGGGGCGCCGTCCGGGTTCCAGTTGGCGGGCGTGCTCAAGTTGTTGTCAGTACCGCCGCCATCCCAGACAAACGTTGCCGCCGGCGCCGTTGTGCCCAACCCGATCGCGACGATCACAACTGCCAATAATACGCGTGCTGTTTTCATGCTGGTTTTCCTCCCACCGATCGCAGTACCCTTCCCGTTCGCAACACCAAAGAAATGTTCCCCGTCTTAACCTTCGACCTCCGCTCACCGTCGGCGCTCATTCACGCCACCCGCCACCGTCCTTCAGTACGCCGCCAAAGGCGGTACTTGTCCACGGTCAGCAGAGCAGGCGTGTCATTGGCCTTCCCATCTTCCAACAGGCCCAGCGCCAGGTTCACGAGTTCCCGGTAGGGCACGGCCGCGGCCCAAGCCTCGTCACCGTTGAGATAGCCGCTTTCGAGGAGTTCCAGATAGCTGACGGCAACGGCGGAAGCCGGATCGAAACGGTCATGAAAGTAGGTTCGCATCATCGCCTGGGCCTGGATCTGCAGGGCCGAGTTGTGCACAACCGCTGTCGGCGCCTCGGGGCCTGCCAGCATGCGGTCGACCCCTTCCTGGATGGCGCCGAGATCCTCGAGGTAGTGCGCTGTATTCGGATCGAAACGCACCGAGGGTAAGGTGAGGATGTAAGCGGGATCAACGGGAATACCGACTTCTTCAAGGGCTTCCCGATAGCCGCGCACAAGATCGCGCCCCCACGCCGTTTCGTTGCCCCAGCAGGCCAGCAACACCCGGCGGTGCCCGGCCTGCAACAGATGGCGTGTGGCGAGATAACTGGCCGCGCGATTGTCCGGTATCACTTGGTGGCACACCGGGGACTGTCGCGTGGTGCAGGCGAAGTCGCCCAATACCGCCACCGGCACGCCGTCCCCGTGCAACTCGGCCAGCCAGGCAGGATCCATGGCACTGCCCAACGCCAGCACGCCACCCACGTCACGTGGAGCAAAACCCAGGCTCGCCCAATCGGATCGACCGTTCTCCACCACGCAGACAGCACCGGGAGCACCGCGCTGGCGTAACACCTCCAGAATGGTCTGTGTGGCAATGGCGGCCACAGGGTGTTTAATGTCGCGGCTGAGCACCAGCGTCAGACGTTGACGGTCAGTTTCGAGAACAATGAAGGTGCCTTTCCCAGGCACGGAACGCAACACGCGCTCCTTCTTGAGGTCCTTGAGCGCGGTGCGGACGGTTTTCAGGCTGACCTCGTACTCTGCCGCCAGTTCCCGCTCCATGGGAAGGACGGTCTCACCCGCAGCAGCCATGCGCGCCACCCGCGAGCGCAACTCCTGCTCCACGCGGTCAACCAACAAGCCACCTTCGGGCAGAATCATCGCGTTGTCAGCCTCCAGAGTACCTTTGAGATTCAGATGAATCTTCTTGCACTGATAATTTGAAGGGTATCAGAAGGTATTATTATTGGCAACTTTTATTTATCAATTCCCCTTTGAAGTCCATCGAGATGCCACAAAACCACCAAATTCCACTCATGGACACCGGCAGCGTCAATGACCTTGGGAGCCGGGGCGCTGACGGTCAGATGGAATCCCGGCCGGGGGGCGGGTGGGGCGCGACGCCGCAGTAGGTGGCGGCCTTGACGCTGGCGACGTCCCCGGCCTTCGCCAGCGTCGCGAAGTGGATTACCGCCGTTGGCCTGTGATCCCGAACCGCTCGCCGTTCACTCGACATACCCCTGCAAAAGAGCGGAAAGGATCGCTCGTGCACGACGGAAGTCGCCACGTAGCAGGGTTCGAAGTTCCTGCGCGAGTGGACAATTGCCGGAACTGGTCGCCTCATGCCGGAGGTGCTCAGCAAGGGAGATCCGTGTTGTGGTCGATGACATGCGCGCCATGTCGCGGCCCAGCAACCGCGCACTCATCCGAAGCCTTGCTCGCACCTATGGCTGGGTCGGGAATCGGTAGATTACCGAGAACCATCGGTAGATTAGGAATGCTCGGTTCGGGTGACGTAGCGAGTGCTCCGCCCTTTCAACAGTTCCGGTGGATGGCAGAAACAGGCGTGGCCGTTGTCGATGAGCCATTTGAGCCATTTATGAGCCATTCCCCAACCCACCCCTTGGTGAGTCGTTTGAGCCATTTATGAGCCGTTTGGCCGGCATCACGTAGTAAGCTCCCCTCCCAAAACCGGCGCGTTCCAAGACCCCTTTCTTCACCAGATCCTCAAGATCGCGCTTTGCGGTGGGGCGGCTGGCTCGCGTAACCTCTTGGTACTGAGAATTGGTTGTGCGCCGTTCAAGCCTAAAGGCCCCAACTGCCTTCTTCTGCCGTTCATTCAGTCCAAGTTGAGCCACGACCTCTTCCGTCAGCCAATCCCTCCATATCGTCACCCCGAATTCGCCGGGCTGGTTCCCTCCAAGCGAGGGCTCGGGCAACGCATGCTTCACGCTTTCGCGAATCATCATCAACGTTCCAGTGCCGTATTTCTCAATGTAATGCGCAAGGAAGAGCACCTCGGCGATGTGGGGATTCCGCAAGACAGACCGGTGCGGTTTCCGCAGGCTTTCGGGTGTCAGCGGCGGCAGCAACTCGCCCGGATTCCACACCTCCACGCGATCCGCGAAGACCGATACCTGAATGGCCGCCCCCGACGTGTAGTCGCGGTGCGCCACCGCATTCACAATGGCTTCCGCGATAACATCCTCCGGCAGTTCGTCGCGGACCGGCGCTCGCGGCCCTTCGGCGCGCGTTCCGACCGAACGGTTGGTCTTCGACAACACGAAGTCCACAGTCTGATCAACCTGCTCAAACAGGTTTCCCTTGAACACGCGATAGAAGGGGACAGGCCGCTGGATCTCCGTGCCATGAAAGTGCATGCACCGAATTTCCGAACAGGGCTGAAACCGCTGTAGGTCACGTCCGAACAGGAGAACCACCGCGTTCGACACCTGACCGTCCGTCAACAAGTGCAGGTGCGTGAGGACATCGGTCAAGGGCGCACCCTCCGCCAGGGGGAACTGCCGTGCGTTGCGTGCGCGGCGGATAAAGGCGACTACGGCGTTGCCGTCAATGTCCTCCAACGTCGCCCCAGGAACCGGTCGATCCTCGAACGGTCGGTCTTGAATGACGCCCTGCCGCTCCAACCATTCCACCAGACTCGCATACACGGCCGCGCTCAGTTCCGGAACACCCGTGAACCTCCGCCGGATCAACTGCGTCCCGGCTTTCCGCACGAGCGTCAGCATCCTCGGATGCCGCCCCTTGTCATCCGCGCCCTTGACGAATATCAACCGCGTCTTGCCCTTCGCCGTGGCCTGGTCGAACTCCCGCTCTGTGGCGGAAACCCCCTCCGTCGTCTCAGGCCCATACTCGTTCCCGAACAGTCCCACGTAGACGCCGCACCGATCCACCTCGTCGAGGTAAGCATCATCCGCCCGCCGATCCGACGCCGGCAGATTCTCAAACAGGAACACCGTGAAGAACCGTCGCAGCAAGGGGTCGCCTTCGATGTAGTCCTTGAGTGCCCGGCGCTCCGCCGCCAGTTCCTTCTGCACGCTGCTGATAAAGATGCTCGTCTTCATCTACCACTTTCACCCCCGCTCGCCCGGACGTACATGAGCGGCACCATACCAAAACCACCTGGAAAGACCAGCCAATCCCGCCCCCGCCAGCCGTGAGGAATACCCGAGGTTGGGGAGCGGCAGTGGGGCGGGCGGAGGGAGGCAGGGGAGACAGAGAGAGAAGCGGGTCCCCCCCTTGAGGGGATGCGGGTTTGGGATGTAAGCGGCTTGAGGAGACGGACGCAGGCGACAGTGGGTGGTTCAAGAGGTGTTCAGGCCGATATAACAACGGGCCGCGGCGTACGGATCGAAGGCCTGATCCGGGAGGCGGAAGTAGCGAAGGCTGTCGAGCAGGAAGCGTGCGATGTTGGCCAGACTTCCGAAGAGTTGCCGGGCAGTCTGCCGCCCATACTGCTGGGCCAGATGGGTCAGTAGGCGGCCGTGTTCGAGCAACTGCAGGAAGATGTGGGCGATTTGAAGCAGATAGTAGAAGGCCTTGAGGTTGTCAGGGCCGATGCTGTACGCATGCGTCAGGTTCAAGCCGCTGTTTTTCTGAGTGTTGAAGCCTTGGTTTTCAATCTTCCATCGGTTGCGCCCTCCTTGTTCGGCAATCGCCACGACGTTGTTAACCGTAACCTGCCAAGCGGTGATCCAAGCAAAGCGAGTGGTTTGCCCGTTGCGGGTTTCGACGCATTGGATCGCGCTGAACCGATGGGGAAGCCCGTTGTCGTCGAGGTAATCGATATCGTTGACCCAGCGGTAATACTGCCGGGTGCCATCGGCAAGCATCAGTCTGTGGCGGTTTTCGGGCGTGAGTTTCAGCAGACCCTGGAAGTTCTCCCAAAGCGCGGGTGTACGGCCGGCCTTGAAGGTCAACACGTAGGCCCAGTGGTTTTGTTCGCAGATGTGCAAGACCGGGCCACAGCCCAGTAAGGAGTCGCCGCTGATGCACACCGGCGTCTGTGGGAAGGCGCGCTTGAGTTCCGGGGCCAGCCGGGCAAAGGCTTTCAGCTCGCAATCCTGCTTGATCGCTTCGTAGTCCTTGAGCGTCGCGTTCGCCGGCTGGGGGTGTTCCTGCCAGGGGTTTTCGATGAACTCGGTGCCCACCGAAAGAGCCAGGCCGCAGGTATGGACCAGCTTGGCCTCCAGTACGGGATGCAGGAACAACGTGCCGTAGTCGTGCTTCTGGGTCAGGCAATGAGGGCAGTGGGGGCGATGAAAATGCAGGAATCCCGAGCCGTCCACGGCGATCACGAACCTGCCGAGCAGTCGGCAGGCATCCAAAGCCCGCATGCGGATGAGGCGCTGCACGATCCAGGTGCGCAGTTGCGCCAAGGCCGCCGAACCCACATGACCGAGGAAATGGTTCAGCGTCTTATGGACGGGTAACGTATCCTGCTCGGTGTGGGCCAAGCGGTTCACGTTGTCGAGAACAGACAACTCCAGGTCCCGAAGTTGAAAGTCCAACTGCCTGCGGCTGGACAACTTGCAGCAGAACAGGAGCAAGCCCCACCAGAACAGAAACTTCTTGTCGTAACAGATCAGAGGCTCGAAACGGGTATCGGGCAAAGCGTTGAGCCAGCCGGTCAGTCCGGGGAAAAAGTGTCGCACGGTTCGAACGAAACTCTGGCCCAGGGCTACGATCTTCCCGCCCGGCGGCGGCGTGTGGCCACATGCGTCCGTACCCGCGTCACGCTCAGCGCCGAGAGTTCCTGCATCAACTGCTTCAACCGGTGGTGTTCGGCGATCCATTGGGCCACCTCCTCGCGTAGTTCAAGCGGCACATAGACCGTCCGGGTCTTGCCCTGCTCCTTGAACGTCAAATAGGTGCCCACATGCTTCTCGCCGCTCTGGCAGTGGCAGCCGCTACGCCCACACTGCTTGGCGATCTGCACTAGGCTGGCGCCCAACACCGGCCCGCCCGCCTTCAACTGCTTGATGCGGGCCTCGGACATGCGACGGATTTGGGTGGGATGACGGGGGATGCGCATCGACGACTCCTTCCTGGGCAAAGTGCGCCTCATGTCGGAATAGTATTAATACTTATCCGAAATCGGCAAGAAAAATGTCGTGCGAGAACATTTTCCCGCACGACCTGCCCCGGCCTCGCCCCCGCCCCCTATTCCTGCCTCATCTCAACCTCCTCAGGTGCACCAAATCTGGTATTCCTCACGGCTGCGCCCCCGCCAGTTCGCCCACTGCGCCCTCGAACCGCCAATAATTGAGTGAGTTACCGTCAAGAACTGCGCCCGCGGCCATCACGTACACTGCCAGACCGAGCGGCAGCCCGAATCGCGCCGCTGTAGCTCAGCCATGGAAATCCGTGTTCTGGTCGATGACATGCGCGCGGCGCCATGTCGCGGCCAGACAACCGCGTACTCACCGGATTGTTATTGCACTGTACTGCATCTATTTACTACTTTGATGCATCATGACTGACAAAGGAAGCCTACGACAGGTCGTCTTGGATCAGCGGGAAGAGAGGGAAATCCTGCTGAAGCGGTGCGGTGTGGCGCGCGAGGGCGAGGAAACGCTGGCGCAAGGACTATCCGACAACCTGATCAAGGTCATCACCGGAGTCAGGCGTTGTGGAAAATCGGTGCTGGCTCATCGGGTCCTGCGCGGCTCGCACTACGGCTACGTCAACTTCGACGATGAACGGTTGTTCGGCCTTTCCACAGCCGATCTGAACACGGTACTGGAGGTCTTGATCGAGTTGACGCCCGACATGAAATTCATCCTCCTCGACGAGATCCAGAATATCGAGGGATGGGAATTGTTCGTGAACCGCCTCCAGCGGCAAGGCTACCGCGTCGTACTGACGGGCAGCAACGCCCACCTGCTCAGCCGCGAACTGGCGACGCACCTTACGGGACGGCACCGCCTGTACGAAGCGTATCCCTACTCGTTCCGCGAGTATCTGCGCGCCCGGGGACATGAAGTGGCTTCCGGCGCCGCCCTTTCCACGCGCGAGAGCGCCAAGGTCTCCGCCCTGTTCGCCGACTACTTTGCCGTCGGCGGTTTCCCCGAAGTGAGCCAGGTGGCAAACCCGCGTGCCTATCTTCAGGATCTCTACGACCGAACGTTGACCCGCGACATTGCCATGCGCCACGGGGTGCGCCACATCCGGACGCTGAAGGATATTGCCTTCTATGTGGCCGGCAACTGCGGCGGGAAACTGACGTACCAGAACATTGCGGCCGCGTATTCCCTTGGCAGTCTGCACACCGCCAAGAACTACCTGTCTTATCTTCAGGACGCCTATCTGTTCTTCGCCGTGGAGGCCTTTTCGTTCAAGGTGAAGGAGCGAACGAGGCGTCCGCGAAAGATGTACGGGATCGACCCCGCGCTGATCAGAGCCACGGCGGCAGGGACGGATAACCGCGGATTGCTCCTTGAGAACGTGGTCTTTCTGGAACTGTTGAGGCGGCGGAAGCTCGTGCACTACTACGCGGATCCCCAGGGAAAGCACGAGGTCGATTTCGTGAGTCGTGACCCGGAGACGGCCGCCGTCGAGTTGATTCAGGTGTGCGCCGACCTCACCCGCGCCGAGACCCGGGAGCGGGAGCTACGGGGTTTGCAGCACGCCGCAACGGCGTTCGGGAATTTGCCAGATGCGAACCTTCTGTTGCTGACCCTGGATCATCGAGGGGTCGAACAGGTTGCCGGCAGAAGCATCGCCTGCGTGCCCGTCTGGGAGTGGCTGCTTCCGACCCGCCCCACCTGAGGCGCCGACTAACCGGACTCCTGGAGTGCGACGCGGGCGTAGCCGCGCTGATTCTTCTCGTTCCGCTGGATGTCGGTCCGTTTGTGGGCGTGGTGGACCGAAACCATGTGGTCGCAGACCTGGCTTTCGAACTGGCGAACGGTGACGGCCTGCCATCCCCGAGAATCGCAGAAGTGGTTGTAGGCGGAGAGGAGTTCGGCGACGGTCACGTCGCCGGTCGGATCGACGGCGACGCACTTGGTGACGAAGTGCCGGACGCTGTCGGACTCGCACAGCAAGGCGTCAACGCGTTGCTTTTGAGCGGCGGTGAGTTGGATGCGGCCGTGTTCGCGCAGTTCGTCGAGCAGCAAGACGGCACCCTCGATGCACCAGTTGAGGATTCCAGGCCCCTCGGTCCGGACCAATTCGCGCGCGAAGTGCGGAATCGGTTTGGCGGCTGCGAGCTGGGTGAAGTCGATGATGAGCATACGGCGGCGCCACGCTTCGGTGTCGGAGTCCAGCCGGACATGGAGCCGGGTATTGGTGGTAATGATGACGGCAAACTCCCCGACGACTTCAAACCGGTGTTTGACGTTCTTTTGTTCGGCACTGAGGCGATCCCCGCCGGTCAACGGTTTGAGGACATGGGCCGCCCGGTTATCCAGGAAATCGCCGGGCACGTCCTTGCCGCAGAGGAGCGTCTTGCCGAGAAAACCGGCGATCTCGAACCGCTCGGAGAGCAGATGAACGCGGAGTTGTCCCACGTTGTGTGGGCCGACGATGGTCTCCAGCACCTCCACCAGCGTCGACTTCCCGCCGCCAGCCGTTCCGCGCAGGATAAGGAACCGCTGGGCAGGGTTTCCACCCAGGAGGCAAAGCCCGGCATAGCGTTGCAGCAGGGCGATATCATCGTCCGGCAGGGCCGGGCGCAGAAGGCCGTCGAGAAAGCGGGGACACGTCGCAGCCGGGTCGTAGCAGATTTCCGAACGATTCCGGGAGTAATAGTCGGGGTTGAAGTCATGGAGACTCGGTGGATCTTCGTTCAGGTGGATGACGCCATTGCCCACATGGATGATCGGTTCGCGCCGCTGGAAGATGTCAGGCTTCTCCACCATGCCCTTCAGGAACCGCAAGACTTGGCCCATGAAGGTCTCTGAACGCTTACGCAGGAGCGGAGCGGCATCGTAGGACTCAAGGATCGCGGGGAGACTGTCGCCCATTTCTACGACAACCCTGCTCTCGGTTTTCGGCTTCCACAGGCCGGTGGACTCGTCGTAGGCGTAGAACATGGAGAGATTGGGCTCGTGGAGGATCAGGTTGTCGCGCTTGAACTGCGCGGCCACGAACATCTGGTTGATGTCGGTGGGGACTGCGCCGGCGTTGAGCAGGATGGGCGGGCCGTACTGGGCGGCGAGATCCTCGTCGCCCTCGGCCGTGTCCACGATTGGGATCTCGCGCCGGCCGGGCTTGTCGGCCTTGGGTTCGTACTTGTCGCGCAAGGCCTTCCAGTTCTTTCCCTGGCAACTGTCGTGCTGGCAGCGGAAACCGAGCGCCCCATTGGCGCGCATAATGATGACGGCGGCACCGTTGTTGTGCGAGGGATCGAACGGACAGACTCGCAGGACCCATTTCAGGCCATCGGCGTACGGCGTGGCCGGCCCCGAGTCACAGTGCGATAAGTGCCGGCTGATGAAACTCTCCATTCGCGCTTTGTCCCAAGCCTTGCCGCTGGTAACGCTCCCGGAGGCCCGGGGCGACTGGGGCGCATCCTCGACCACAAACTCACCCGCCATGGCGTCAAGCAACTCCAGGGGCACGGCCTCGATCTGTTCCGGCACGTGGAGAAGGCGCGACATACGGTGCGGACGGCCCAAGTCAGGACAATCGTCCCCCTTCATGGCTTTGGTTCCGTAGAGTTTCACGATGCGGGCCGGGTTGAAGACGGTGGTGTCGACCTTCACCGCGGCATCGGAGAAGCGCAGATCGAGCGCCTGGAGGCACCGTTTGACCCGGCCATCATCGGCCGGCAGGTCCACGCGGTAGAGTTGATGGTAGCCGTTGCCAGAGTCAGCGATGAGGGGCGGCGGCCAACCAGCCGCCCACAGGGCCTCAGAGAGTTTCTGACAGCGGTCGTGGGCGAGGGCTTTTTCCACGTCAC
>Ga0118677_10010574_pt1 | contig 14071 bp, 15 predicted proteins | sample AliMusrvi5mmetaG_FD_86154 | JGI IMG/M metagenome (GOLD analysis project Ga0118677, IMG submission 86154) | reverse complement strand
CGGCAGAATTTGATACTACATTTTGCTGTATAAAACCTTGTAATGTTGAAATACTTGTGTCTGTGATAACTTTTCCGATAGTGCTTCCGTTTCTTTCTTTAATGCCGACAATCGGAGTTTTAGCAAGGTGTTACAATGTATATAAGTCCCTTTTTTAATTAGTTTTTCATTCATTTTAATAGTTTTAATGGTGGGTTTGATATATTCCTCGCATAGACCACCTTTCAATGCGTGGCGGGGCAAATAAGTGGCTAAAATGGCACTGAATTAGGGTCAATCTCATCAGTATCAGGTGTTTCAACTGGCTCTAGTCCATTTGCGACCTTTATTTCTGCAATTTTCTTTCTTTCTTCTGCATTTAAGTTAGTGTTATAAGTATTCAAAGTCATATAGTATTTATTCTTTTCTTGTGAATATCTTATGTCAATATTTACCCAGTTTCTATCGTTTTTGTTAGTGTTCATAAACTCGGTGAATCTTGGGACACTTACTGATAGTTTTCCGATAATGCTTTTTGGTGCTGTTGGAGATGGTTTTTCATAACCCATTCCGTCAACAAATGTCATTTTATTTTCCATAGTTTTAAAAAGTTAATTCTGCTACATACTCGTCTTTCTTTAATAAAATTTCTTTTTCAAATTTTAATGTTTCTTCAATCTTGTCTTTTATACTTTCTCTTTCAACTGTGTAGTAGAAGAAGTCTTTAGCTGGCAAACGTGGATCAAAGAAACAAAAGTAAAGTTTTTCTAGTTTATCATTGACTACAAAGTATTGAAGAACTTGCTCATCGTATTCGCTTGGTATTTGTTTTGTAATCCACGCTTCAATATGAGAAGCAGAATTTAAACATTTACATTCAACTGCTTCCGTCTTTCCGATAACACCGTCTGGACTTACTGCAATTTTTTCGTTATCTTCTCTAACCCACATAAGCAAGCTTGCATCTACTTTTTTACCAGTTTCAGCAATAAACTTATCTAAACATCTTGGTTCAAGATAAGTACCTCTATCCATAGGTGATGTTGGTACATCTTCTTCATCTGGGATTGCAACTTCCTCTGCAATCAACTCATAAAATCCTTTCTTATATCCACCACCTCTTTTTAGAGTTATATCTCCAAGTTTAGAACCTGTAATTTTACCGGCACGAGCTTCTTCCCAACTTTCACGATCTTCAAATTTTAAAATCTTCATAATTATTTTAAGATTAACTTCATCTCATCTTTTACTCCGATAACATCTTTGTCGGTCTTTACTGCACTATCAACAAAGATTTTTTGTAATTGTGATAAGGTTTTTGCTTCTTTCATTTGTTTAATAACTTCTTCAACTTGCTGTTCGTGTCTTTCCATTTTGAATTTATTAAATTCTTCCATTTCTTCTGAACTAGCAACTTCTCCTGAAGCCATATAACCAAGTATTGCTAAAGCTCTTCCGATAGCTATGGTTTCTAACTTTTCAAACATCTTATCTCCTGTAATCTTTCCGATAGAGTGTCCTGTTGCTTCACCTGAACTTGGATTTGATTTATCTTTCAAGATTCTAGCTGTAAAGATTACTGTTCCGTCTGCTTGCACATCTGGTTTAGTTTCTATCAAACCATTTGGACATTCTTGCCTAAACTCTTTAATACGAGTTGGGACTGTTGCGTAGTTTTTACCTTTTAAATCTATTGTGTCTAATTTTTTATTCATTTTATTTATTTTCTACTTCTTGCTTATAAGTAAAATATTTTACTGCTGATTCTGCGTATCTTAAAGACATTTTATTTCTCCATTCTATTGCATCTATAATTTCTTGTTCTGATTGTTTCCAAGATTTTAAATTATCTTTCATATCAGTTTCTAAATCCTCTAATCTTTCTTTTTCATATTCATTCATTTTTTTATTAAATTATAATTATATCGTTATCTTCTATCCATTGGTCTATCCTAGAGTTTTCTTTGTCTGGATCATCAGATAAACAATCATTTTCTTTATAAAACATTTCGTCAGCTTCTTCTTGAGTAATTTTTAATTGCTTTGGTTTTGCGTTTTCGTTGTCTATTACATCTACTATATCTCCGTATGCTTGATTCATTTTATATATACATTGAACTAATAAATACGACTATACAACTTGCGACTATATACATCATTATTTCTGTGTAATCGACTTTTTCTTTTCTTGGTAAGACACTGTTGAAAAAATAATATTCTTTATTCATTACTTTTATTTTTTACTGCTTTTTCTAAAATCTTTTTTCTTCTTGCTTCTGCACTTTTCTTTCCGAGTTTTCTATAATGCTCGGATATGATTTCTTTTTCTTGTTTATTCATTTGTTTTTTATTAAAAACGACTTTTAAAGAGTGGTTTAGACTGGCGATAAGTTCAGTTGGAATTTTGTTCTACCAAACTGTCGCTGTCTTGATTACCTCTCTGATTAAGAGTATAGCAACGAGCGAAAAGTTCGTCAAGTGATAGGCTGTGGATAACTCATTTTAGATACAGAAAAAGCTCCGAGTGGAGCTTTGATCTGTGCTGATCAAGCATATATCTGACAGGGAATGAATAACCTGTCATTATGACAAGTGAGGGAATCGAACTCTCAAGTTAGCTTAGAATATTCCGTAAGCAGACTTCTACCAAGACTCGCCAAAATGTAGGATATTGCATTTCTCCTACAAAACTAAGACTAGATATCGCTCAAGAAATTTATGTCGATTCTAGTAGTTTATGCGAACTATTCAACGATATTTCGAGTCTATCTCTTTCGAGCTTGGCAACAATAAAGTCGTTAAAAATACTATACCTTTGGTGTTGTTGGATACAAGAACTGTGATACTGAAAGATAAATCAAATTCAATATTCCTCCGACTGTTAAGTCAAGAGATGCTGAATGAGATGATATTATTACTGGTATTGTAAATAATATTACTGCTGCTAATGCATGAATAATTTTGTTTAACATTGTATTTATTTATTTTCTTCTAATGCGACTTCGACTGCATCTGCTTCGATTTTTGCTACTGCTTCTTCACCTAATTCTGTAACTGAATTTTGTTGTGTTTGATTTGATGGAGTATATTTTACAGATGAGTCTTCGTTAGAAGACACTGCACTTGCAAAATCGTCTATTCTTGATGTTAATGTTCCTATTTTAGTATCAGGGGATATTCCCATTTTATTAGCTAAATTTGCTGCGTATTGAATAGGGTCATTTTTATCACTGGCGGGAGCGTAAGTTTTGGCAAAATCTAATAATGAACTTTCTCCATTAAGTCCTGTTTTAGAAGTGCCTGTCATTTTAGCTGTTAAATCATTGTATAACGCCGCCTTTCCTTCTACTGGGTCAGAAAATTTTTGAAATCCGCCAGAAGAATCTCTAAGATTGCCAGGATTTTGATTTCTCACTGCCAATGTTTGATTTTCCATAATTATGATTTTACCCATTTACCTCCTTTATAAACTAAACTACCATCTGATGATTTTGTTCCTTCTGAAAATCCTCCATTATTTTGTGTTTGTGTACCTGAACCTGTAAATGAACTTACTTTCTGGGCTACTAATTGTCTAACAATTCCTGGATTTTTTGCAGTTCCAACATTGGCATCAAACTGTGCCTTGGTCATATTATCTGGTAAATACTGATTAGCCGTGGCTTCGTTTCCTGTTGGCGTTCCCCCAGCAGAATTAAGCACTCCAATAAGTTGTGAACGAGCATCGGCTAAATTTGTTTTGTATTGACTTAATGCTTGACTACCTAAGGCACTTCCTACCCAATTTGCTAGACTATTAGTTAATGGAATCCCTTGGGTCTGTAAAGGAGATAGATTATTAAACAAAGTACTTAGTGTATCAAGAGCTTGATTAGTAGCTTGAGCAGCGGTTTGAATTTGCTGACCAACCGCAGTTGTTCCAGCACTAGCATTGGAAGCATTGGTATTGAAGTTCAAAATGAGTTAAAAAATGACAAACTAGACAAAATAGATTTAGATTGTTTAGACAAATATTCATTATCAATGAAAGATGCTCTAAGAACATATTCAAAAACATGGGACTTCGTAGATCCGAATGACTTTGATGCTCTTATGTGTCAACCTAGACCAGAAACAAATAAAATAGAAAATACGATACTGCTACACTTAGTTCAAAAATTCTTAGATGCTGGAAAGCCAGTCTACTGTTGGGAAGTTGATATGTATACAAACATGTTTACTGATGAAATGAAACAGAAAGTGATTCTATTATACCCAGCACAACTGCCAACTGGACAATTCAAACAAGAAGTGTACTTCCCTTTCTTCACATATGACAGACAAGATTTTGAAGAAGTTGACTTTAACAAATTTGATTTTGTTTTTCTTGGCAACATCTACTTCAGACATGCACAAGCACTTAAATTCTTCACACCATTATGTAAAGCACTCTTTTCAAAGACTGTTTTTGGTAGTTGGATTCAGGATGAAGAAAGACGAAAGTTTTCTAGTCAATTCGACTCATTTGATTTTGTAGGTAGTTGTGAACATTGGGCAGCAATACCTGTCATGAGAAGATCTAAAGCTACGTTACATATCGTTCCAGACCACGCAAAAACAAGGGGACTTATGACTGCTAGAGTATTTAGTAGTCAAATGGCAAATTGTCTTTGCTTCTGTGATTCTGAAATAACAGGTGCAGAGTTATTCTTTCCACCAGAACTAATAGTAAAAGATGGACAGGACATAATTGAAAAATGGGATTATGCACAAGAACATAAAGCAGAGTTATTAGCAAAAAGAGCAGAGTTGTTAAAAGAATTTACTGTGGAAAACAGAGTAAAACAGTTTATTGAACTATATGAAAAAACATCTAAATAAGAATCTAGATCGAACAAGACCTTTTCAATATACGATGTGCGTATGTGGGCAGAAATTTTATCAACATGCATTGTTTTTGCCAAAGAATAAAGTAGTCTGCACATCTTGTGAAAGAGATATTACAGTCAGAGTCAACATGAAAGCAAAGTTAATATTTAATGGCTTCATTATCACAAACAACAATAATGAAAAACTATCGAATAAAGTGTTTTTAAGTAGATTTACTGCACAACAGTACGTTAACAAGACGTTTGCATTTACAAAAGGAATAAGAATACTCAAAACATTTATATGAGAAAAATAAGTGCAAGTGTAAAAGAGGCAATTCTAGCAGACGACTATTATTTACGTTGTGCTAGAATGAAAGAAGGTGATTGCAACGGTCACATTACGTGGGAGCATGCTCTTATTTATGCAGGAAGACAGGTTGACGAAAAATGGGCAATAATTCCATTATGCGAATGGCATCATGCAGTAAACAAACATCAAGGAGGTGGCAACGAAAATAAAGAAAAACACCAATGGATTGCACTTAAAAGAGCAACAAAAGAAGAATTAGCAAAGTATCCCAAAACAGACTGGGAACAAAAACTAAAATATCTTAATGATAAATATAACAATTAGTGGTCGTATCCCTAGCAAAAAAAATTCTAAAATAATAGTGTGCAGAGGCAAACATCCTATTTTGTTGTCAAGTCCTGCTTATAACACTTGGCATGAGGAGCAAATGTGGTATCTGAAGGGCCTACGATGCCCACGAGGTATTGAAAAGTGCAAAGTTAATATAACCTTTTACTCACCCGACAAGAGGGCTTCTGACCTGAGCAATAAAGTAGAAAGTTTAAATGACCTCTTGGTAGATTCTGGGATTTTAAAAGATGATAATTGGTTCGTGATTTCTGAATTACATCTCATATTCGGAGGTGTTGATAAAGATAACCCACGTGCTGAAATTAAACTATATGAAGAAAGTATGCAAAAATTGTAAACGTGTATTTGAAACTATGTCATGCAAGCAGAACTACTGCACTGTGTCATGTCGTAACAACTATCATTATTATCGACACCAGCAAGCTCGTGTGGAATATCAGAGAAAGTTTAGAAGAACTGGTGAGTATGCTGTTGACAAAGTACAGTGTTTAATCTGTGGAAAGTGGTATCATCATCCAATGTCGCATTGCTGGCAAACACACAAAGTATTATCGAAAGAGTACAAAATTATGTTTGGCTTTGATATCACAAAATCTCAGTTATCGAAAAAAGTTCAGGATGTGATGTCTGAAAATACACTTGCACGTTTTGACAGTATAGAAGCTAACTTGTTACGACATAGGGATAAAACATGCTTTAAAAAAGGACACCAAGTACGATACACGCGAAGTGCTGAAACAGCTGAGCGTTTACGTCATCAGTTTGATGATTATCATAAAGCAGTAAAAGAAGGAAGAATCAAATGGCATTACAATACTAAATAAAAACAGCTATACAACTTGCTCAAGGTTGTATAGCCATTTTTGTGTATTATCCGTTTGCCTGAACTGGAACTCCCTTTGTTTGAAGAAATGCTACTAGTATAACTAGAAAAGCACCAACTCCAACTAATATCAAGCCTGTTGTTTGATTTGCTTGAATTGCACTAAGTCCATATCCCATAAGAATACTTCCTGCTCCGCTTATTGTTTGATTTTGATTCATGTTAATAAAATTACTCTAATAATCACTATCCCTTTCGGGGCTAGTTATAAATTTCATCTAATCTGCCTTACTTGATAGGGAGAGCCGAAGCCCTCAAAGGGTTTTAAGATTAGATGGTAGTATGCCCATTAAAGGGAGTTTTTAAGTATTATTCTCTTATTTCAACTACTTTGATAATACTGAGCTTCCTTTGTATCAAGACAGGAAGCAAATGTTCATGGAATTGGATTTGCACCAATGTCTTTGCCTTATGAGGGCAACGAATTACTGTTACTCTATCCCTGAATTGTGTTCAATTAGTATTTTCTTCTTAGTCCTTTTAAATTCCATTTGGTCCGTGTAATACAACTTCGCAGACCTATGATTCTTTCTTGACCAATTACTAATCAAAACTCTATTTGCTACTGATTTTTTTCTATTTTTAAATTTCATACTTCACCATTGGTCAGCATTGCTGGTTGGATGGTCGGAGGTGAACCGAGTCCATTATTTTCACTGACACTACCTTTGATGTTAACTTGCGAGAAATTGATTGATTTTTGTTAGTGTATATTTGCCAGCAATTCCACTCGGAGTTTTAATATTTGCTGGTATCATTATATCATACTTATACTTTAATTGAAAATCATTTACTGCTTTTTGAGTGATGTTTCCAAAATAACCTGTGCATGCTTGTCCAATTGGATATGTGCCTGCTAGTTTTAATGCCTTCTGTAACAATTTCACTTCTGGACTATTGTCATTCAACTTGTATGCTTTTGTAGTATCGAAAGTGTGTTTAAATTCGTCTCCTATTCCAGTATTGACGAAAGTAAATGCTCTCCAAATGTATGGCAGATAATCAACTCCTATCCACTGCCAACCGTTATCTCCTACTTGAGAGCCCCAACTATTTTTGAATCCAATAAACTCTTTTCCAGTTATCATCTTTGCTTTTCCTACATAAAGCCAATGAGCCCAAGCACCTACTTTGGTTGTTGGAGCTTGTGGATATTCTGATAGCCAAGTGCCATTATTCTGCCCATAGATTCCTATAATAATTCCACCTGTATCTCTTATCGCTTTTGCTATTGAATCAAAATCTAATGAGACATACACTGGTTGTCCTAAAACACAAGCTGATGCATTGTGATTTATATCTACTGTAATATCTGAAACATTATCCATCCACGCTTCTGTTGGAAGTCCGTCTGGATATGCTGGACTAGTTACTGGATAATCTGAAAATACTGAAGTATCTGGAGTTCCTAAGTTTGTAAGTATGTTTATAAGACCTGCATCTGATGAGCCGCCTCCAGGAACATAACATTGTCCGTAAATGTATCTTGATGATTTTGGCTCATATATGCTTGTATTGAGATAATGAACTACCTCACATTTATAGCTGGAAGCTTCGCCACCACACGAGCCTGCTTGACCTTGATTCTTTGTCAGTAAGTCAGTTTTTATCACCTGTGTCACGTCATATCCTAAATTCCAATCGAATGGAGCAGTGTCCATTGCTACATCTGAATTATGATTTAACTCTTCTAGTTTATCTGTCACGACTGCTCCTTTCCCAAATTCTAATTCATTCATATTTTTATACTTAATCTGTTAAAACTTAATCACGAACCATTTTACACTCAATACAGAAGATGTTGTTCCTCTAAGATAAATATTTGTTGCATCTGCTGTTGCATATTCATAAACATCTTCTGAACCAGTATCATGAACATCAACATATCCACTACCACCCCCTGCAACAGAATATCTAGTAAGTGTGTCGTAGCCAGGACTTCCTTCTTTTGTAATTCCTACAAATGATGGGATTTGTCCTAACCCATGTGGAATTGTAGTTGTTCCTGCGCTTGACACGGTCGCCACTCCACTTGCAAATTTAACTGCACTTGAACCTGCACCCCCGTACGTATATGCAATAACCATATCATTTGGATTTGCTTCGTCAAAGACATCTACTCTACATCTTGCTCCAATTTGTATTTTTGAGATATCGATGTTAGATGCAAAAGGAATATTTTTGATTATGTTTTGAGAATTCTCTACAAAGTAAACATCAGCAGTGCCATTGCTCAAGTTTACTTTACTTATAACACCTTTTTTGAAAGTGCTAGGATTAATCTTTTTTCCTATACCTCTGAGTGTTGTTTTTATGTTTGAATCAATCATAATATTAAATATTTCCTGTTTCCAACGTTTCATTGTAACCAGTACTATTGTTTCCACCTCCTATCGACAATTGGTTATTATAAACTCTCAATATTGAATTAATATTTGAAGAATTTGCTCCTGTGTTTATAATTGTAACTACATCAAATATCTCAGAACCTACATTCAGCATCTGTGAAGGCGTACTTTGAGAGTTATTTTTCTTTGCATTTATTAGTTCATAATTTGCTCTAGCTAATGCATCTGAGTAAGAAAGTATTGTATAATCTGAGATCACTTCATCTCTTACTTTTCCAGTAGAAGCTATCGATGTAGTATCTTGAACAACTGCACAGACACCATTTCCATACACTGTAATTTGATTAACATACTCTTTATCTGAACTGTCTAATTGTTGTTGTGTTATTTCATTTTGGTATGTGTAAGTTGATGCGTCAGTTGAATTGAGTGTCACGTATTTTAATCTTCCAAGCATATCAGAAAACTTCCATCCGTGTATTGTTTGTAGCAGTGAAGATACTGATGTGTCTATATCATCTCCAGGATTGATTGCACGTGTGTCTATTTGATTCCAGAATACACTTGATTTGATGTTTCTTATGTTTATTGTTGTATTTGCGTTAGCTCTGAATCCAATATAACCTGCATTTAGATAGTTGACAGTTGTGTTATTATCATTCCAAGCAGATACACATTTGTCATCTATAAATCCAAACATCCAGCCATCTGACATTACTAATTTGTATGTATGCCATTTTGTTAAGTCGAGTCCTAAACTTCCGAACGTAGTTGATGAATTATAATCTACATCTGAACTACCTGACATAAGTTGAGGCGTGCCACCTTGAACAATACTAAATTTTGAATTGATTATTGAAGATTGTTTTCCTACAGTCCACAAATAGCAGTTATTTGCATCAGTAGAAACTAAATCTCTGAATATAAAATCAAAATTATAATCCAATAGAGGGTCTGTTGGTGCTATTTTTGCTTGAAATTCTATCTCACCATTTTTTATAGTAAAGTCTGTTGGAGTAGTTGTAAAATCGGTAAGTTTCATTACTAAATTTGTGGGAGCTAGTAGAAGTTGTCTGTTAATTATATTGAAAGTTCCTGTCCAATTTGCTGCATAAAACAAGTTGTCTGTGAACACTTTCTTATCAATTCCGCTTGTTATTCCAGATTTTACTGCCATTGTTTTTATAAGCTCTGATATATTTTGTGAGTTAGTATACTGAACATACTTTATAGTTGAAAATGTGCCACTAAAATTTTTACATCCAACTCCAACTGAACCAGACTGTAGTGCTCCTGACACAAAATCTGATGAAAAATCATATGAACCAATATCAAGTAATGTGTATGAAGGAATATATGCTTGTATGTTGTTTCCTGTTGTTCCTACATTCTGACCGACATAAAAATTAAATGTGTAGTAATTACTCTTTCTTATCACTATTGGGTATGGTTGTCCGTATCCATATGTAGTAGGCAACGTTCCTGAAAGAACACTAGTTGTGGTTCCTGCAATATTTTTTTCAACACTGTATGACCAATTACTCGCATCGTTGTTGCAATATATTTTTAATCTAATCCAATTGGAACCATCTTGATAAAATGAATACATAACGAGATATACTGTAGACGCTTGATTGGGTGCGGGAAGTAAACATTGACAATTAAATATTGAGTTTGATTTTTGTATAGATTGTTTCGAAAGTAGTAGTGTGTAATCAACTCCAGAATCATACGTTGCTCCATTTCCTACTGTTGTCCAAGCGTTGTTTGATTGTTTCCAAGTTCCAACTGCTTGATTCCAATTTGAAACTGTAGAGCCATCCATAATATCGTTGTAAGCTGAAACACCTTGATAGTTATATGAAAATCTGCTGATTGTAGTTGTTAAATATTTATAAAAGTCTCTGCCTTGAAGCGTAAGTGCATTGTTATTCGCAGTTACATTTTGTTGTATGTCATCAATATAGAAAATGTTTCTAGGCACAACTTCTGGAACTCCCGATGCATTGTAATATCCTAAATCAAGCAGTATTTTTCTATCCTTTGCTATTGCTGATGCATTTACTCCAGTAGGAGATGCTCCAACCCATTGTCCATTTTGATTTCCGACTGTAACTGCTATCGAACTGTTTGATGAGCCCTGCTCTTGAACTGTAACTGCTATGACGTCTTGTGATACATCTGCTATGATGTTGTTTTGAGTGTATTGCCATAATTTTCCATTTCCTGAAATGAAATAGTAGTTTCCTTGATTAAAGAAGTTGTTAGCACTAGTGTCTGTAAATATTGTTCCATCAGTAAACATTGCAGATGTTGGATATGTAAAATTTTTGAAATCTATAGACTTACTGAGATAATAGTTTGTTGAAGTGCTTACTATTTTTGTCAGTTGTGTAGGATCTGATGATGCTGTTGAAATTGCACTTACTACTTTTGCATTATATAAAAGCCACAATGATGTGCCATCAAAGTTTAATTTTGGATATGTAAAACTGTTTTGATTTGTAACAGTGGAAGATAAAGAAGAGATAATTTCAGTTGGTATACTCCAAATATTATTTGCTATATTTTCTAGTCTTGTTAAATACAAACTGTAGTTTGAATTGCTTGTCTCAAGATACTTGTGATATGCTGAAAATACTACATAATAGATTCCATCTTTGTAAACAGTATCAAGACTATGAATATTCCAGTCATATGAATCTACTGTGTTGTCCCAAACTTTTGAAGCCCATGAGCCACTTAAATTATTATAAACTCTGATTGTAGAGCCATTTGTTATAAAAACAGACGACTGTATGTTTCCACTAATATCCTGATATGGTTTTCCTGATGCTATATAAGCATAGTTAGTAGAAAATATTCCAGGGTATGGCAGTGTCTCTCCTGTCCAAGTAGTTCCTCCATTATTTGAATAGTGATGTTGTATCATCCATACTCCTGTAGAAGCATATAAGAAGTATACATCAATTCTATAAGTTCCTGCTATAAATTCTGAAACTGAGATACACACGTTTTGCATACTAGTGATTCCAACTCCAGTATTTAGAACAGTAGTTGGAGTTCCCCACTGTGAAATTTGCGTAGCATCTGTTATTTTCCAAAAAGATACATAGCCATTTGAATCAAGTCCTGCTGCTAGGACATTACTATCTGGTGCAGTGACTACTGAGCCACTAGTTGGATAAATAGAAGTTGAAAGTATTGCAATTGGAACAATTTTATCGTCTTTGATTTTGCATGAAAAGTATGGTCTTACAGCTGGTGATTGTTGTGCAGTTAGTAAAGTAGAAGTAAGCCATTTGTATGATGAAGATACTATTGAACAAAGAAGATCTGAAATGTAGATCGCTGATAAAGCAACAGTTGCTAATCTACTTGCTGCATTAAGTAACGTTGCAGATACTTTTGCAGTGATAGTGGTAGTTAATGTCGTAAGTCTAGACGCTGCATTAAGTATCGAATCTGTCATTGCAGCTGTGTACTGAATTGATGTCACTGTAAAGGTGCCACTTGAAGTAAACGTGTGAATCGTGTTACCCCCTGATGTAGTAATAGTCCCTCCTGTTGCAGTTAACGAACCCGTTGCATATGAAATAATAACAATACCAGAGCCACCTCCATACGAACCTCCTCCTGATTGCCCAAGTGTTCCGCCCCCATTTCCAGTGTTTGCTGCGCCAGCTTGGTCTGCGATACCGCCTGCTGCATATGTAACTGAAGAACCTGAAATAGAGTTTGCTAAACCGGGACCGCTGCTAGCTTGGTATGCAGCACCGCCTGCTCCGCCACCTCCTCCGCTGTTCCACTGATTGCTAGCTGCATATCCGTCATAACCCTGTCCGACAGTCCCTATTCCACAGAAAGGGTCAAGGATAGTATCTCCGACATCGGAAAAATCGAGTATGAGTGGGACTGGGATGATTTCAATCAGAGGATTGGGGTGTTGTATACCACTCAATTCATCACCTTTGACCTTTTGTGGATTTACAGTGGTTCTGACAAAATCACCTGTAATCCAGTTTTCATCCCACCTCTTTTCATTATACAGTAGTAAGGATTTATCAAATCCATTTTCCTGTTCCTCGATTACATTCTTCTTAAAAGATTTCAGTAGTCCCTTTGACTTGAATTGTGTTGTCTTGGTCAGGTGAAAAATGTAGTCAAATGAAGGTCGATAGATATCATCGTTCCCAATCGATGGGAGATTGGTCTTTTCCCATATAATGGTCTGGACACATCGGAATCCAATTTGTTTGAGAGAATCGAGAATAGTATGTGGGATGTTCATCTCACATCCGAACTCATCCCTACTATCATGGACAATCAGAAAAAAACTCCCAGTATCCTTCAAGACATTGAAACAGTTCTGAAAAACAGGATAGAGGTTATCGAGGTATTCACTGACGGTTTCTTCCAATCCAATTTCAGTATGACCATCGTTCCCGAATTTTGTTCCGAGGTAAGGAGGAACATTGGTGATGATTTCATCAATAGTGTCCTTCTTAACTGACCCCATCATTTTAACAGGGGAAGTATTGTGAACAAGAGTATCGAATTCATACTTCTTGTTTTTCAGTTTTTCCAGTAGTTGTTGTTCTTCCTGTTCTTTCTTTTCCTGTTTAACCTTTGTGTAGACAGAATTGGTCGTAACATTAATGTTGTCAATCTCTTTAAGGTAGTTGGGGTTGTGATAATAAATTTGATTTAATTGGTTTATCATACCCTTTGAAATATTCAGGGTTTTACTGATACGGGTCTCGGTGTCGATTTTTCCATCACCACATTCCCCAGTACTGGGAAGAAGGTCAGTCCTGAATCCCTGTCTTTTACCATAGTATTTTTTAAGTACTTGAATTTCATGATAGGTTTCTTCACCTGTTTTCTGACGGTAGATGTTCGAGGAAACCATCACCAAATCCAAAATGGATTCATCGACTTCACAGATAATTACATCAATTTCTTCGATTCCGAGTAGTAAACAAACCAGTTTCCTCTTTTCTCCATCAATAATATCTAAGGTCTTGGTAACTAATGGGGGAGTGTTGATGACACCACCATTCTCCATTATGTTTATCAATAAATCATCCACAGAGGTATTGGTGTAGATTTTCCTTTTCAATGGGTTAGATTTCAGGTCAGAAACCTTAACTCGTTTCAAGTATAGTTTCCTCAGAGAAGAAGGAAGGAAATCTACTGGAGTGGTTGATTTTTCAGGAATAGTATCCTTTTCGTTGTTCACAACAACTTTTTGGTCATTGTCAACCTCAGAATCATTATCCATGGATTCTTCAAGAGGACTAATGTTTTCCACTGATTTGTCATCTGTGGATTTTGATGACCCATTCAC
>Ga0118677_10010573_pt1 | contig 14073 bp, 13 predicted proteins | sample AliMusrvi5mmetaG_FD_86154 | JGI IMG/M metagenome (GOLD analysis project Ga0118677, IMG submission 86154) | reverse complement strand
GCGCAGCATGCGCGGCGGCTTGCCGAGCAGCACGCGGATGTCCATGTCGATCGGACGGTCGTTGAAATGTTTGTCCTCCAGAACCAGCCGCTCGTCGCCGCTGACCACGCCGATGAACGCCACCGGGCAGCGTTCGCGCTGACAGATGGCGGCAAAGCGTGCGCGGTCTTCGTGCCCGACCGCCAGCACGTAGCGCTCCTGCGCCTCGCAGCACCAGATCTCCATGGGGCTCATGGAGGGTTCCTCGTTCGGCACGTCGCGCAACTGAAACACGGCGCCGGTCTTCTCGACCAGTTCCGGGCAGCCGTTGGAGAGTCCTCCCGCGCCGATGTCATGGATGCTGAGGATGGGGTTGGCCGCGCCCATGGCGGTGCAGGTGTCGATCACCTCCTGGCAGCGCCGCTCCATTTCGGCGTTGCCGCGCTGCACGGAGTCGAAATCGAGCGCCTCGTCGTTGCTCCCCGTGGCCATGGACGAGGCCGCGCCGCCGCCGAGACCGATGCGCAGCGCCGGACCGCCGAGTTGCACGATCCAGGCGCCGGTCGTCAGTTCCTTCTTGTGAATCTGACCGCGCCGGATGAGCCCCATGCCGCCGGCCAGCATGATCGGCTTGTGGTAGCCGCGATACTTGCCCGCCACCGACTCCTCGTACGTGCGGAAAAAACCGCAGAGCTGCGGCCGTCCAAACTCGTTACCGAATCCGGCCCCGCCAATGGGACCTTCCAGCATGATCGCCAGCGGCGAAGCCAGCCGGCTCGGAAACTGGGCATAGTCCCGTTCCCACGGCAGGATGTAGCCGGGAACGCGCAGGTTCGAGACCATGAAGCCGCACAGGCCGGCCTTGGTCTTGCTCCCCATGCCGGTGGCGGCCTCGTCGCGGATCTCGCCGCCCACGCCGGTCGCCGCGCCGGGCGCGGGCGAAATCGCCGTGGGGTGGTTGTGCGTCTCGACCTTCATGATCACGTCGATCTGCTCCGGGGCGAACGCGTAGCGCTTCGTGGTCGGATCCGGCGCGAAGATCTGCGCGGAAAATCCCTCGATCACGCCGGAGTTATCCTTGTATGCCACCAGCGTCCCCTCCGGATGCGCGGCATGCGTATGCCGAATCATCTGGAAGAGCGACTGCGCCTGCGGCGCGCCATCCACCCGCCACGAGGCGTTGAAGATCTTGTGGCGGCAATGCTCGGAGTTCACTTGGCCGAACATGACCAGCTCCGTGTCGGTGGGGTTGCGTTTCGCCTGCGTATAGGCGTCGCAGAGATACTGCATCTCGTCGCCGCTGAGCGCCAGCCCCATGGTGCGGTTGGCCTCTTCGATCGCAGCCAGACCACGGCGCAGCACGTCGAAGACACGCCCCGGCGCAGGCGGGCGGTGCGCAAAGAAATCGCCGAGATCCTCGTACACACCCTCGGTCATGCGGTCGTGCAGCAGTTCGCGCGCCGGACCGAGCGCGCCGGCCGCCATCACACGCCCCTCGGAATCGCGAATCCGAAAGTGGATGCCGCGTTCCACGCGCCGCACGTTCGCAAGGCCGCAATTATGGAAAATGTCCGTGGCCTTGGACGACCACGGCGAGATCGTGCCTTTGCGCGGCGTGACATAGAATCCGCCGGCTAGTTCCGCCATGTCGCGGGCGTTCAGCAGCGAGCGCACGCGACCGGCGGACTCGGCATCCAGCGGTTGCGCCAGGTCGAGCAGGTAAACGAAAGTCGCTTCGATCGACGCGCCGACCAGCGCAGGGGTCCGCGCCGTCAGCACATTGGCCAGGGACTCCAGGCGAAAGCGCGAAAGCGCCGTGCCGCCTTCCAGCATCGATAAATTCACACCTGTCACACTATTCTCCCAAGATGGGTTACACCTGTCAGTCAGGTAGGGCGCGGGCGCTGCACGCGCCGCCCCACGTAGCCGCAGGCAGTCCCCTGCCTGCGGCAGATCATTTTTCAGCGCTTGTCCAATTTGAAGCTGCGGGCAAGGGACTGCCCGCAGCTACTTTGTGCGCGGCGGGTCCGGCGGCCCCGCCCTACCAAATCAACTAGCCACACACCTTCGTCCGCATCGCCTCGTTGTGCAACACATCCGTTTCCAGCAGCGTCTGCAGACGCCGCCACACCGGGCCGGGGCATCCGTCGCCGATCGGTTGCCCCTCGTAAGACCGCACGGCCACCACGTTGATCGTCGTCCCCACCACCAGCACTTCCGCCGCCGCGCGAACCTCATCCTCGGTGATGTTGCGGAACTGGCTGGTGCGCAGCTCGCCCGAGTCCAGCAGCGCCTTGGCCAATTCCACCAGCCGCAGCATGGTTGTGCCTGCCAGAATGTTCTCGAGTTGCGGAAACGCCAATTCGCCCTGGCGCGTAACAATGCCAGCGTTCTCGGTCGGTCCTTCGGTCAGATGCCCTTGTGTGTCGTAGCCGACGACAAAATCCACGCCCCAGTCGACCGACTCGCGCTTCATCAGCACGTTGGGCAGGTAGTTGCAGTTCTTGATCTCCGCCATTTCCGACGGCTTGGCCGGGATCGTGCTGCGCCGCATCGTCGCGCCGGCGGGATGAACGTCCATGAAAGCACGCCCCAACCCATAGACGACAATGTAGAGCGCCGGCGCGGGCGATTCATAGGGGCTGACGCCAAAGCTGCCCGGACCGCGGGCCAGAATGACGCGGATGGAGCAGTCGCGTTGCGCGGCGGACCGCGCCGTTTCAAGGGTCAACCGGCGGACCGCGTCCATGCCGCCCGGCCAGCGGATGCCGATGGCGGCGGCGGAGCGTTCCAGACGAGTCATGTGGGCATCGAGCAGATAGATTCCGCCCGCGACGCATTTGCAGGTCTCGAAGACGCCGTCGCCGCGATGCACGAGATGGTCGTCCACCGGCAACTGCATGAGCACCGGATCGGTGACCAGACCGTCCAGCAGGCTCGAATACATGGCGAAGTATTTCGCCTGCCAGAGCTGACGGCTCCGGACCAGGGCTTCGGTATAGTTGGAAAGATCGATTCGTTTCATTGCATGTCCGCCGCGCAGGCCGGCATCCGCGCCGCTGCGGGCGATGGAATGTACGGTAGCATTTCCCTGTGCCAGGCGCAAACCCGGCCACTTTTCAATCTTGCACTCCCACACGGAGCGGAGCAGAATGCGTCGTCGTTTCGGACCCGTGGCACCCCATGCATCCGGCGGCGCATCTTTTCGCCGCCAACACAATCGCGAAAGCGTCACGTCATGCCCCAGCAACAGATCGATAAAATCCTGGTTGTCAATTCCGGCAGTTCCTCGCTCAAGTTCATGTTGTTCTGCATGTCCACCGAAAGCATGCTCGCCAAAGGGCTGGTGGAACGCATTGGCAAGCCCAGCGCCAACCTCGCCTACCAGCGCGACGGCGAGGCAAAAATCAACCTGCCGATCTCCGCGGACAACCACGGTCAGGCGCTCGAAGGCGCCTGCCGGATCCTGACCGATCCGGCCAAGGGCGTGATCCGATCGCTCGCCGAGGTACAGGCGATCGGCCATCGTGTGGTGCATGGCGGCGAGCTTTTCAGCACGCCGAGCGTCGTCAACGACAACGTCAAGCAGGCCATCACGGAGTGTGCCGCGCTGGCGCCGCTGCACAACCCGCCCAACCTGGGCGGCATCGTCGCCTGCGAGCATGTTTTTCCCGGCGTTCCGAACGTGGCGGTCTTCGACACGGCCTTTCACCAGACCATGCCGGCGCACGCCTTCATGTATGCAATCCCGAGCAAGTACTACGACCAATACCACATCCGCAAATACGGATTTCACGGCACCTCGCACAAATTCGTCATGCAGGCTACGTCCGATTTCCTGAAACGCCCGGTCGAACAGATCAAACTGATCACCTGCCACCTCGGCAACGGCTCCAGCATCGCCGCCATCGACGGCGGCAAGGTCATCGACACCTCCATGGGCATGACTCCGCTGCCGGGCCTGGTCATGGGGTCGCGCTGCGGCGACATCGATCCTGCCATTGTGATCTTCCTCATGCGGCAGGGGATGACCCCGGACGGCATCGACGATCTGCTGAACAAAAAATGCGGCCTGCTGGGCGTGGGCGGCATCGAAAGCGGCGACATGCGCGACATGGTGGACGCCGCCGCAACCGGCAACGCCTCCGCCGTCATGGCGCTGAACATGTTCGGACACCGCGCCGCTTTTTACATCGGCGGCTATTACGCGCTGCTCGGCGGCGCCGATGCGATCGTGTTCACCGGCGGCATCGGCGAGAATTGCGCCGCCGCCCGCAAGAAAATCGTCGAACGCCTGGACGCCATCGGCTGCGCGCTCGACGAAACCCGTAACGAGCAGGTCCGTGGCCGCGCCGGCGTCATCACCACCGACGCCAGCCGCACCCCCGTGATCATCATGCCGACCAACGAGGAACTGATGATCGCACGGGAAACGTACAAGCTGCTGGCGAAGTAGATGCCGTTCTTTGTTCTTTGTTCTTCGCTCGTGGTTCGTGGTTCGAGACCTTTCGCCACTCTGAAACCTGAATATATTGAGAACAACGAACAAGGGCGATGAACAATTTTTCAACCAAGAACCAAGAACGAAGAACCAGGAACCCTATCCCATGAAAATGCTCGAACGTCTCGTCCCCCGTGTGCAGGCCGCCAACAAGCGCATCGTGCTGCCGGAAGGGCACGATCCCCGCGTCATCCTCGCCGCGGTCAAGGCCAAGCGCAACCGTCTGGCCACGCCGATCGTCCTGGCCACGCCCGATGAACTGGCCAGGGCCGAGAAGGAAGCGGGCGAATCGCTCGCCGCCGCCGGCGTGCAATGCCTGAACTACACCAATTCCGACCTGCTTCCACAACTGGCGGCTGCGTTCCACGAAAAGCGCAAGGCCAAGGGGATGATCCCCTCCGAGGCCGTGGCAACCCTGCGCACCAAGCGCCTTTACTTCGGCAACATGATGCTCGCCCTCGGGCAGGTCGACGGCCTCGTGGCCGGCAGTATCGCCTCCACGCCGGACATGCTTCGCGCCGCGTTCCAGTGCGTGGGGACGGCCAAGGGGATCCAACTCGGCTCGTCCTGCTTCGTCATGGACCTCAAGCAGCCGACGATTTCCGGCGACGATGTGCTGCTCTATGCCGACTGCGGCGTCAACCCTTGCCCCACGGCCGAACAACTCGTGGATATCGCCCACGCCACCGCCCTTTCCTACCGCGCCCTGCTCGGCAAGCAGCCCAAACTGGCGTTCCTGAGCTTTTCCACCAAGGGAAGCGCCGCCCATGAACTGGTGGACAAGATGCGCCTGGCCACGGAACTGACGCAAAAGCGCTTTGCCGAAATCAAACTGGATGCCATCGTGGATGGCGAAGTGCAGGGCGACGCCGCGCTCGTTCCCAGGGTCGCAGCCTCCAAGAACCCGAAGGGGGCGATCCAGGGCGACGCCAACGTGCTGATTTTCCCGGATCTGCAGGCCGGCAACATCTGCTACAAGATCACCGAGCGCCTCGCCGGCGCCACGGCCTACGGCCCGATCCTGCAGGGGCTCGCCAAGCCGGTCAACGACCTTTCCCGCGGCTGCAGCGCCGACGATATCGTCGGTGTCATCTGCATCACCATCTGCCAGGGGCTGTAAGTTGCTCTCGGCGGTTGCTCTCGCGGCTTGACACCTGCCGCCAAAACTTCGACACTGCCGCCCCATGAATCGCATCATCAGCAAGCGCCAGCTTTCCGCCGAAGTCTTCCGCTTGGAAATCGAGGCGCCGCTCATTGCGCGCGAACGCAAGGCCGGTCAGTTTGTCATCGTCCAGGTGGATCTGGACTGGGGCGAACGCATCCCCCTCACCATTGCCGATGCCGATCCCGATGCCGGCACCATCACGCTGATCTTCCAGACCGTCGGCCGCACCACCCACCTGCTGGCCGCCAAACAGGTCGGCGAATCCATCGCCGCCCTGCTCGGACCGCTCGGCCGGCCCACGCACATCGAGAATTTCGGCACAGTCGTCTGCGTCGGCGGCGGCATCGGCGTCGCGCCCATGTACCCCATCGTCCAGGCCATGAAGGCCGCCGGCAACCGCGTCATCGTCATCATGGGCGCCCGCAACCGGGAACTGCTCATCCTGGAGGACGAGATGAAGCGCATCGCCGACGAACTGATCGTCGTGACCGACGACGGTTCCTGCGGCCGCAAGGGGCTCGTCACCCAGCCGCTCAAGGAACTGTGCGAGCGAACGCCCAAACCCGACTGCGTCGTGGCCATCGGCCCGCCCATCATGATGAAGTTCTGCGCCGAAACCACCCGCCCCTTCGGCGTGAAGACCCTGGTGTCGCTCAACACCATCATGGTCGACGGCACCGGCATGTGCGGCGGCTGCCGCGTCACGGTCGGCGGCAAGACCAAGTTCGTCTGCGTGGATGGCCCGGAGTTCGACGGCCACCAGGTCGATTTCGACAACATGATGAAGCGCCTGCGCGCCTACAAGACCCGCGAAGACGCCGACCACCACCAATGTCATCTGGAGGCCGAGGCCGCGAAGAAGGTTGTTTAGGCTGAAGGCTGTTAGACTGTTAGGCAGAAGAGATCGTCGCAACAACGATAGTTGGGCCACGAAAAAGAGGGAGGCGATCAAATGGTGAAAGGCAGCAGCATAAAAGTCCTGATGTAATGACTCACCAATCGTTCCAAAAAACCATGCGTGACCACACCAAACTCCGCGCTTTTGAACTGGCCGATGAAACGGCGCTTCTTGTCTATCGCGTCACGCGGATGTTTCCCAAAGACGAACGTTACGGTCTGACATCTCAGATGCGAAGAACAGCGGTTTCTGTTCCTTCGAATATAGTTGAAGGTTGTGCGCGTGAAAGCCAGTCGAAATATCTCCGATTCCTGGAAATCGCATTCGGCTCCCTGCGGGAACTGCATTACCAACTCAGTTTGGCCAAACGTTTGGAATATGGTGATGCGTCGGCAATTTCGGAATGTGCGAATAGCATCGTAGAAACCGAAAAAGTCCTGCGCGCATTGATTCGTTCTTTGCGCAAAACCTAACAGTCTAACAGCCTTCAGCCTTAACCCCTACTCTATGAGCCACACAAACCCCGCCCAACTCCAGCAGGCCGCCGCCGCGAAACTCGCCGAACTCGACGCCCTCGGCCGACCCCTCACGCCCAGGGACCGCATGGCCATCCCGCCGCAGGAGATGCCCAGCCAGGATCCGGCCGTGCGGCGCGCCAACATGAACGAGGTCGCGGTCGGCTACTCCGCCGAGCAGACGCGGCTCGAAGCCCTGCGCTGCCTCCAGTGCAAGAACGCGCCGTGCATCAAGGGATGCCCGGTTGCCATCGACATCCCCCGTTTCATCAAGGCCATTACCGAGGGGCGCAACGCAGACGCCATTGCCGTGATTCGCGAAACCAGCCTGCTGCCGGCGGTCTGCGGTCGCGTCTGCCCGCAGGAGTCGCAGTGCCAGGAACCCTGCACGCTCGGCAAGGCGCTCAAGGGCGTCGACAAGTCGGTCATGATCGGCCGCCTCGAACGGTACGTCGCCGACCTCGAACGCGAGCATGGCCAGATGCGCGCGCCGGCCATCAAGCCGCCCACCGGCCGCAAAGTCGCCATCATCGGCACCGGTCCCGCTGGCATCACCGTGGCCGCGGACGTGCGCCGCGAAGGACATGACGTCACCATGTTCGAGGCCTTTCACAAGCCCGGCGGCGTGATGATCTACGGCATCCCCGAATTCCGCCTGCCCAAACGCATCGTGCAGCAGGAGATCGACGCGCTGGTCGCCATGGGGGTGAAAATCGAGACCAATTACGTCGTCGGCCGCACGCGCAAGTTGCAGGACCTGATCGACAGGGACGGTTTTGACGCGATTTTCGTCGGCACCGGCGCAGGCCTGCCGAAGTTCATGAACATTCCGGGCGAGAATCTCGTCGGCGTTTTCTCGGCTAACGAATACCTGACCCGCGCCAACCTGATGCGCGCCTACGATCCCGCGCACTCCCATACGCCGATCTTCCGTTCGCGCAAGGTTGCGGTGCTCGGCGGCGGCAACGTCGCCATGGACGCCGCCCGCATGGCCGTGCGCCTCGGCGCCGGGGAAGTGCGCCTGGTCTACCGCCGCACCGAGGTCGAAATGCCCGCCCGCGTCGAGGAGGTCGGCCACGCCAAGGAGGAAGGCGTGATCTTCCACCTGCTCCAGAACGCCAAACGCATCCTCGGCGACGCCAACGACTGCGTGCAGGGCATCGAGTGCGTGCGCTACGAACTCGGCGCGCCGGACGCCTCCGGACGCCGCAGCCCGGTCGAAATCAAGGGGAGCGAGTTCATCCTGGAGGTGGACACGGTCATCGTCGCCATCGGCAACGAGTCCAACCCCCTGATCCGCCAGACAACCCAGGGGCTCAACACCGACAAGTACGGCCACATCACGGTCGACGAAACCGGCAAGACCACACTCGACCGCGTCTTCGCCGGCGGCGACATCGTGCTCGGCGCCGCCACCGTGATCCTCGCCATGGGCGAAGGCCGCCGCGCCGCGGCTTCGATCAACAAGCTGCTGGCGTCACTGCCGCCGAAGGCGTGAGGTGGATTTTTCCTCGCGCAGAGGCGCTGGGGAGAGTTGTCCGCAGCTTTCCCTAAATCAGTTTCGCCTTCACCTGAAACCGTTCCGCGCCCCTGACCTGCGCTTTGTCCGCGGATACAAAAAGGTCCGCGCCCCACACGCGGGCGGAGGCCAAATGCAGCGCGTCCATGGCCCGCAGGGGCAGGCGCTCCAGCAGGACGATCGACTGGCCGATCACTTCCGGCGTGATGTCGATGATGTCCGCATCGCGAACATCCTCGGACAAACGCTGCTTGGCCTGCGCGTACTGTTCGCGCGTAATCGTCTTCTCCCGCAACCGGCGGTTCAAGGCGGAGACAATTTCCGGCAGGCAGATCACGCTGAGGCCCAGATGGTCGGCGACCATGCAGATTTCATCTGCCACGGCGCTGCCGTCTTCTTCGATGTAGCGCTTGGCGAACGCCGATGAATCAAAGAACGCCTTCACGGTTGCGCGCCTCCAGAATCGCCTCCGAAAGCCGGGCGCCTTGGGTAACCAGCCGCACGCCGGGTCGTTTCCAGGCAGGCGCATGGGGCTCAGCCGGCGACACCGGTCCAATCTCGGCGATCGGCCGGCCATGCCGGAGCACCAGCAGCGTCTCTCCCGCTTCAACCTTGGAAAACAGCCCCGATGCGTGGCGGCGAAAATCGGTGAATGCTACGGTTTTCATCCTGCACCTCTTGTATGTACAGTACTGTACACTAATGTGCACATTTGGTCAATCCATGAAAAAGAATTCAGGAGTCAGAATTCAGAACGAATGCCGCATTGTTCGACATTCTGAATTCTGAATCCTGAATTCTCTCACGCCTTCGCCAGCGCCGACTTCACCGACACGTCCGGCACCAGCCCCAGCTTGCCGGTGAGGCTGCCGAGTTCGTCCGTGGTGGCCTCGACCACCAGCGTGATGACCGACACGCGGCGTACGCGGCAAGGCAACCCGACGCGCGCCAGAATGAGATCCGCGTGCTCGGAGAGAATGTGATTCACCGCCGGCGCCGCGTGTTCGCGGTCGGAGACAATGATCCCGACAAAACCGATGCGCTTTTCCATGAGAATCCCTTCTTTCTTCTGCCCATGAGAGCAAATTCAGTAATCGTGCAGCCGCAGATGAATCGGACACGAAGGTACGCGAAGGGATCACGAAGGGCACGAAGCGGGGCATTGGCGCCGCTTTGCGGCGGCGAGAAACAACAACACACCTTCGTGTTCTTCGTACTTCCTTCGCCCCCTTCGTGTCCGCATTTGCCCCCTAAGCCCCTTTCGGGGTTTATCGTTTCGCGCCGGCGTCTGCCGGCAGGAAGCGGCGGCGGGCCAGGAGCGTGCCGAGGAGAATCGCGAGAAACAGGACGCCAAGCAGCAGATAAAATTCGGGCGACGGCTTGCGCACGAGCTTGCCGCAGCAGGCGTAGAAGAGCGTGGAGGGGATCATGCCGAGGAACGTGGCCGGCAGATAGACGCGGCCGCGCATGCCGAGCGCGCCGGCCAGGATGTTGGTGGCGGTGAAGTTGGAGAGCGGAAAGGCCCGCAGCAGGAAGAGCGCGAAAAATGCACGCTGCGGATCCGCCAGCGCCAGCCGCCAGCGCGCGGCCACCGGATGCTTCCGCCCCACCTTGCCGAGGGCGTGACGCGCCAGGCGGAAGTGCAGCCAGGCGCCGAGCGTGGAGGCGACGTTCGCAATCAGGCTGCCCACGACCACGCCATACAGCAAACCGCAGACGATCGCGATCGGCGCGCGCGGGATGAAGGCCAGCGGAGAGACAATGGCGAAAACGAAGATCGCCAGGATGGCCCAAGCGCCAAGGTCACGGGCGAACGTCGCAATGGTCGCCGGCTTCAGATGCTCGCGCACGGCCGGGATCAGACCCAATGCAATGAAGCACACCGAAAGCGCCACAAACGGAACCAGACGACGCCAGAGCGGCTTTTCCGGGGAAGCGGAGGCGTCGGTTTGCGGGGCGTCGTCCATGAGAAGCAGGATAGCGCAGAGCGGGCGGCGGGTGGAAGGTGGAAAGAACAGCCAAATATCGAATATCGAACCAGGAATCATGAATCTCGAAGGCAAGACAATTGTAGGAGCGCCACCCCGTGGCGCGATGGGCGGAAGGAAGGCGGCAAGACAGGCAGCGGGAGATATTGGTAGTCTTGCAACGAGAGTGTCGAAAAACTCCAACCGATTCAGTCTTGTCGGCTGGGGTCTCAAACAACTGGGTTGCCAGCACGAAAATGGCAGGATTGACGTCCGCGGGCAAGCGATTTTTCGCTCCGCAAGTGGTTCGTTTCGACCCGATTCCGGACCGCCACGTTTTTCGACACTCTCAACGACACGGCTCAGCCGCAGCGACGTACTGTCCAAGGCTGCTACGCTTCACGGCAAACTGTCGGCAGCAGCCGTTCTGCCTCATTCAATGCAGCTCAATCGGCCGAATCTTGACCGTTGATCCATCTGGGTTCAAGTACATGACTTGGTATTGTCCTGGCTCGATCCCATTGAGTTTCATGTCTTTGGCCCAGTGCGGTTGGTTGGTTCGCCCGGTAGCCACGCACGTAACGACCCAAATCCGAAGTTGGTGTTGCTGCACCTCACACCGGACATCCTTCACAACCAATGCCGAGTTCATGGTGGTGGGCTTTGTCGTGATGGTTGTGAGACCCGACACATCGCACTCGACCGCGACAGTCCAAGTCTTGTTCGTAGCCGGGTATGCATCGCCAACTTTGATGCCGCCAACAGTTTGAATGAAGGCCCAGGTGGCATGGAATGAGGTTGCGCATCCGGTTATGGCAGAACATGAGAAATTGCCGACTGCCAGTGCGGCTAGCGTGAGCAGGGTGCAGATGGTTGGTTTTGTCTTCATTGTTATTGGTCAGAACAACACAGGGTGTCAGCGCGCGCGTGCGCGTGAAACCCTCTCATGGTTGGGCGATCTTTTTCCACCAGTCAATTAATTCCAAATCGGTTTCTTTTTCAATCTTCATGCAACTCCCAGTGCTCCAGTTTAAGTCATCATGTCGCAGAATGTGCCGTGAAAAGGAAATGGGCATGGCGTATCCGTGAAACATCGTAAATCCCGCTTCCAATGTGTTCTCCAAATCGACAATAACGAGCGATGTTCTTGGTCCGAGCGATTCTTCGATATTGTGCCACGCCTGAAGTGCAATGAAACGATCATCGTCTGACCATGCAACTCTATGACCAAAAATGCGTTTGTAGAAGCTGAGACTATCTATCGATAAATAAAAATACCCTGGGCCAAACCTAATCTCACCGGCCTCAGAAAACTTCGCCGTTCGCTTTTGATTCGGACTCTTGCTGATCATCTCTTTGGTCATTTCTTTTCTCGCCCAACTTATTGCTATGCATCACGCACCAACCCGGTTCCAACGAAATGAGCGGCGGAGGTCCGCTCGATCCCGATTAAGATTTGATTTTAGCCTTGGCAAACGGGGTGTAGAGGCGATTCGGGCCGTGCGGTGGTTCTTGTGTGCATGTCAGAGTTGACGGCCTTTGACAGGCGACACCTTTTTGACAGGATTACAAGATTCGACAGGATTGCCCGACACCAAACTCCGTGCTTCAAATCCTGCAAAATCCTGTTAATCCTGTCAAAGAAGCTCGAATCGGGTCCACCGACCGCGGCCGGCGGCCCCGCCCTACCATTCCCGCCTTCCTGAGTTCCAAATAAAACGCCCTGCCTGAACTCCGAACCCTGAACCCTATTCTTCCTTCACCTCGCACCGTCGCGTGCGGCTCTTGAGCCAGGCCACGCCTTTCAGGTCGCGGACGGTTTTCCGGAGCCGGCGCCAGTTGGTGTATTTGCTCGTGCCGGCGGAGCGCGGGCGGTGGTTCACGGGGATCTGGACAATGCGGCCGCCCTGCATGGCCACGAAGCTGGCGAAGAAACGGTGCAGGCCGTCCCACGGCTGGAGCGTGCGCACGAACTCCACCTTGAACGCCTTGACCGAGCAGCCGGTGTCGATGATCTCCTCGCCGAGCGCGCGGTTGCGCACGGCGTTGGCGAGCTTGCTCCCCCAGCGCTTGCTGGCGGTGTCCATGCGCCTGGCGCGGTAGCCGCAGCAGCAGTCGACCGTGTCGCCGATGCGCGCGACCACGGCGGGAATGTCGGCGGGGTCGTTCTGGCCGTCGGCGTCAAGTGTAACCACGATGCGGCCGCGCGCGGCGCGGAAGCCGGCGCAGAAGGCCGCGCTCTGTCCGGCGTTGGGTGTCAGGCGCAGCACGCGGAGGTTGCTCCGGCGCGCGGCCTGGGCGCGCAGCAGCGCGGGCGTGCGGTCGGACGAGCCGTCGTCCACGGCCAGCACCTCGTATGGCCGGCCCAGTTTGGCGTCGAGCACGGCAAAAAGTTCGTCCAGCACGACGTCGATGCAGGACTCCTCGTTGTAGACCGGCAGCACGACGGAGATTTCCGGCGCAGCGGGAGAGAAGACGGGTTTATCGTTGTTCACGCAGGTGTCCTAGAAGGTATGGATGGTTGATGGAATGCGGACACGAAGTAGAGGAAGAAAACCCGAAGAGCACGAAGGTTTGCAGGGAAGAATGTTTTGTCCGCAGATCTCACAGATTTGATGCGGATGCTGCACACACACCAAACCGGATTTCCTTCGTGTTCTTCGCGCAACCTTCCTCTCCTTCGTGACCCTATCGGTGTTTTCGAAGCGCAGGCTTTTTCGCCGGTTTCTTGCCGGCGGGCTTGATGTACGGCTGGGGTTCCTGGTTGTAGACCTTGGAGTTGGGCGGCACGGAGTGGATCAGCCAGACATTGGCGCCGATGGTCGAATCGTGACCGATGGTCGTTTCGCCGCCCAGAATGGTGGCGCCGGCATAAATGACGACGTTGTCTTCCACGTTCGGGTGGCGTTTGATCCCCTTGATTAACTGCCCTTTTGCATCCTTGGCGAAGCTCAGCGCGCCGAGGGTCACGCCTTGGTAAAGTTTGACGCGCCGGCCAATGACGCATGTTTCGCCGATCACCACGCCGGTGCCGTGGTCGATGAAGAAGCCAGGCCCGATCTGCGCGCCGGGATGGATGTCGATGCCGGTGCGGGCATGGGCATATTCGCCCATGACGCGCGGGATCAGCGGCACCTGCTCCCGGTACAGCGCATGGGCGATGCGCTGCACCGTGATCGCATAAAGCCCCGGATAACTCATCACGACTTCCATGGTCGAACGCGCGGCAGGGTCGCCCTCGTAGGCGGCGAGAATGTCCTCCTGCAGGACGCTGCGGATGGCCGGCAACTGGTCAAGCAGCGCAATGACCGCCTGGGTGGCCTTCTTCCGGCAATCGCCGCAGTTGCGGCATTTCTCGAACTCGCACTGGTAGGCGAAGGCGCGCTGCGCCTGGTCGCGCAGTTGCAGCGCGGTGTCGGCCAGCAGGCGGCGCAGCATCGCCTCGGCGGATTCGGTGGCCAGCGGTTCATGGCCGTGGCAGCCGGGAAACAGCATGCCGACGAGGTTTTCCAACTGCGCCACCACGGCC
>Ga0118677_10010572_pt1 | contig 14073 bp, 11 predicted proteins | sample AliMusrvi5mmetaG_FD_86154 | JGI IMG/M metagenome (GOLD analysis project Ga0118677, IMG submission 86154) | reverse complement strand
CCCGGCGAGCGCATGGGTGGACGTAGAGCTCGATCGGCTTGTCGTCGTCTTCCTCGATCCATCGCAACTCCTCGCTCTCGAGGTGTTGCGACGACCGCTTGATTTCACCCTGGACCCCGGCGACCTCCGCGGTGCATCTCACTCACTACGGTGACGCGTGGAGCTGTGGTGCGCCCGCCGTCTCCGGTGGCCGCGTCACGTGGTCCGCAGGCAGCGACCCGAGTGGTTATGAGGATGTCTACACGTGGAAGTCAGGCGACGCGACTCCGACCCTCCTCCAGACTGCCGGCGGGGACAACGAGTTCCCGCAGGTCTCCGGAGATCGTGTCGTGTGGCAGGCTTCGGACTGGCTCCATGGTGGCGCGAGCGAGATCTACACGTGGGAGGCGGGCGACCCGTCGCCTGTCCAGGTCACTACCGATGGCGGCATCAACATCGATCCGGTCGTCTCCGGCGAGCGTCTCGTGTGGCAGTCGCAGAGCGGCGCGGGCTACCAGATGGTCACGGCGGTCATGCCGCCCTCCGGGCGGCCGGTCACCACGATCTCCGGGATCCCGTCGGGATGGTCGCAGACCCCCGTCACCTTCTCGCTTGCGGCCGGCGGCTCCTCAGCACCCTTCTCGACCTACTACGCGCTCAACGGTGGCGCTCTCGGGCCGTACTCGGTGCCCGTGGCCGTCTCGGCGGAAGGCCGGACCACCATCTCCTATCGCAGCACGGACTCGCTGGGCCAGTCCGAGGCGACCAAGACCGCGACGATCATGATCGACTCGATCGCGCCCGTGACCGCTCTGAGCGGCGCCAGCGACGGCGCATCCTACACCGGCCCTCTGCACCTCTCCCTGTCGGCCCAGGACGCCGGGTCGGGCGTGAACGCGGTGCAGTACAGTCTCGACGGGGCGGCGGCTGAGGCGTATGGCACGGATCTGATCGTCGGGACAGCCGGAAGCCATACGCTCGAGTTCTGGGCGCTCGACAATGCGGGTAACAGTGAAGCGCCTCAGTCGGTGGCCTTCACCGTGACGCAGATCGTGAAGCAGGCCTGCAGCATCAGCATCTCGGCCAGCCCGACCTCTGTGCGGCTCCCGAAGCCCTTCGTGCTCTCGGGTACGCTCAGCGGCGGTGTCAACGGTAACGGCTGCGTCGTGCACGTGCGGAAGCCGGGGTCGTCGCGCTGGTCGTATTCATCGAACCGCATCGCGTACGGAGCCTCGGGTACTGGCGCCAGCTGGTGGTACCGCTATTCGCCCAAGGCGAGGGGCGTCTACTCCTTCTACGTCACCTTCGCTGGGGACACCGACCACCTCGCGACGCAGTCCAATACGGTGAAGGTGACAGTCAAGTAGGCGGCCATCGGGGTGGATCCGTTGAAACGGGCTCGCGGATCTCGGAGGGCCGGCTGATCTCAGCCGGCCCTCCGTTCGCGCCCCAGGGCCCACGCCGTCGGCGAAGAGCTCCGTCGAGCAGCGCCTACGCGATCGCGTTCCTGAACGCGCGGGTGGCCCAGGTGACGACAAGGATGGTCAGCGGCACCATGAACAGATACGCCTCGCCGACCTTGATGTCGGTGATGTGACCCGCAACGAGAAGCCGGCCCGCCTCGACCACGTAGTACGCCGGGTTGAAATGGGCGATGACCTGCAGCCACGTGGGAGCGAGTTCCATTGGGAGCAGCATCCCGGAGAGCAGCAGGACCGGGAGGTTGATCCCCTGGACGATGGGCGAGAGGCGGTCCTCGTCGCGCAGGATCAACCCCAGCGCGTTGCCGAACGACGACGTCGTGATGATCATCATGCACAGCAGCGGGACGAACACGAAGAATCCTCCGAGGTCCGGCCGGAAGCCGAACGGCAGCGAGATCAGCACGAAGACCGTGACGATCACGAGGATGTTGACCATGTCGCGCAGCACGCGTCCGGCGAGCAGTGCGAACCGGCTCGTGGGCGTGACGCGGAACCGCTCGACGACGCCGTTGCGCACCTCGTCGATCATGTTGTAGCCGACGAACAGTCCCCCAAGGAACGCGATGATCACCAGCAGCCCCGGCACGAACACGTTGAGCACATTGGTCGTGTTCGGGATCAGGTTCTTCAGCAGGGGTGCGAACAATGCGAGGTACAGGATCGGCGTGAGCAGGCTGCTGAGGATGTAGATCGGGTTCCTCAGCGTCTCCTTCATCTTGCGCACGAACATCAGTCTGATGTCGACGAGTACCTTCATCGGTCGCCCCCTTCCGCCTCGGTGTCTCGCAACGAGCGGCCGGTCTTCTCAAGGAAGACGTCGTCGAGAGAGGCGGTCGACAGCGAGATGTTGCTGATGGCGATGTCCTTCCCGTCGAGCGCCTTCATGACCTGCGGCAGCGCTGCCTCCCCGTTGTCCACCGAGATCCGGAGGCAGTCCTGCTCGAGCACCGAGGACTTGACGACCTTCAGGCCCTCGAGCACCTGGGCGGCGGCAGGGTTCTGCGCCGGATCCCCAAGAGTGACGCGGATCGTGTCGAGAGAGACCTGACGCTTGAGTTGCTGCGGGGTGCCCTCGGCCACGATGTGTCCGTAGTCCATGATCGCGAGGTAGTCGGAAAGGATGTCGGCCTCCTCGAGGTAGTGCGTCGTGAGGAAGATGGTCGTCCCCGTGGCCTTCAACTTGCCGATCTGCTTCCAGAGGTTGGCCCGGTTCTGGGGGTCGAGGCCGGTGGTGGGCTCGTCGAGGAACAGGACCTGCGGCCGGTGCATGATGCCGAGGGCCACGTCGAGACGTCGCCGCTGCCCGCCGGAGTAGGTGTAGACGATCCGGTCGGCGAAGTCGGTGAGGTCGAGCAGGTCGATGAGCTCGGCCGCCCGGCTCGACGCCTCAGCTTTGGACATGCCGTACAGACGGCCCTGGAGCACGAGGTCCTCGCGCCCGGTCGCGGGCCGGTCCGATCCGCCGCTCTGGCCCACGTAGCCGAAGCGGCAGCGCACCGCCCCCGGGTCCTTCAGCACGTCGAAACCTGCGACGAGCGCCTGCCCGGAGTCCGGGACCAGGAGAGTGTTGAGCATCCGGAGCGTGGTCGTCTTGCCTGCTCCGTTGGGCCCGAGAAAGCCGAAGACCTGTCCCGCGGCCACGCTCAGGTTCACTCCGTCCACCGCCTTCACGACGCCCTTGCGCGACGTGAAGTACTTCTTCAGATCGACTGTCGACACAACGTTCTCAGTCATGCACCCTCCCGATCGATGAAACACGTGCGAGCGATATCTCGCGAACTCGCGTTGCAGGGTAGCACCACGGTCTCCGGGCCGCCCGCCGGGTAGCGCGGCTATCTCGGCGGGGAGCAGTCCCGCTGGAGCCAGTCGAGCAGCGTGGCGAGATAGTGATCCAGGTTCGCGATATAGGTCTCGCTGACGAGTCGGCCCTCCTGGTCGAAAGCGTCGGCAGCGTAGGAGACCGTGAGCGCGGCCTCCGAGAAGACCGGAGCGCGGAAGAAGTACCAGCTCTGGCGCCAATGGAGCTGGCCTCGGATCGTGCCCATGTACCCTGAGCTGGCGCCCAGCAGCGCCATGGGCCGGCCGACAAGCGTGCGGTCGCCGAATGGGCGACCGAGCCAGTCGACCGCGTTCTTGAGGTAGCCCGGCACGCCGTAGTCGTACTCGGGCGAGACGAGCAGGACGCAGTCCGCGGTCTGGATGGACGCCTTGGCAGCACGGATCGCGGTCGGAGGCTCCGCCTCGAGGTCCTGGCTGAAGAAGGGGAAGCCCCGGATGTCCACCTGCTCGATCACGAGTCCGTCCGGCGCCCGCTCGATCGCCGCATCGAGAAGCGCCTGATTGTAGCTGCCGTGGCGGAACGACCCGCAGAGTGCGGCGACCTTCTTCATCGAGACCTCTCCTCTTCGCTGATGGGGCTCACAGTGTCCCCGCAGCCGCCGCGTGATCCCGCGTTCCCCACTGGGGCGTATTCCCAAGCCGGAGGATGGCGAGCACGCCGACGGTGGCGCTGGGCCGCGGAGGGCGTCGTAGACCCGAGGGCCCGCGACCGTCCGTCCTCGGGGCTCGTGCATCGCCGGACCGGTGCCGATACGTGATTCATGACACAACACAGTTTCCACAAGGGAGTGACAGCCATGGACCGGCGCGATTTCCTGCGGATGGCGGGCGCGGGGTTGGGGGTCACGTTGCTCGCCCTCACGGGCTGCGGTCCTCAGGGCCTCAGCGCCGCCATGGCGAAGCAGGAGTGCTTTGCCAACCAGACGAAGATCAGGGATATGTTCGACCTGTTCTACGCGGACTCGGGCGAGTACCCTCCCATCGGCATCGTCGTGGAGAAGCTCGGCGTCAAGTGTCCGTCCGGTGGCGTGTATCGCTTTGATGCGAAGACCGTGACGGTATCCTGCAGCGTCCATGGACACGGCTAGACCGATCCGGAACCGGGCTGCGTATCGAGCCCGCAGGTCGAATCCAGTGCGACATCTGGACCAGATGTGGAAGCCACCTTCTCAGCAGCCCCGCTCGGCGACGTCGTCGGGTCGCGACAGGCCGCGACAGGCCGCGACAGCGTATGCTGGCGCGAAGCGATGCGAGGGGAGGTGGAGCGTTTGGACGAGACTGTGCGGGTCGCCCAGGGCGAGCAGATCGACGGCGACGGCGCTCCGGCCGACCCCGAGCGCGTCCGGGACATCGTGCTCTTCACACAGGTCGCCCTGCACCGGGTCCTCGGCGGTGCGGAGAGGTTCACTTGGGAGACCGAGAGGGTGTTGCCCGACGGGTCCACCGTCTCCACGGCGATCACCGCGCGGCCCCTGATCGTCGAGGGCGAGGTCGTCGGGATCATCGAGGACTTCCGCGATCTCAGCGAAGGCAGAATGGCGCGTGACCTCGCGCAGCATCTCGCGACCCACGACGTCCTGACGGGACTCCCCAACCGCCTCCTCTTCACCGACAGGCTGCACGTCGCGATCGCACAAGCGGAACGAGGAGGACCCACTCCGGCCGTGCTCTTCTGCGATCTCGACCGCTTCAAGGCGGTCAACGACACGTGGGGACATGCCGTGGGAGACGAGGTGCTGCGCTTCAGCGCCGCGACTGTCGGTCGCACCGTGCGCAGGGCCGATACGGTGGCGCGTTTCGGTGGCGACGAGATCGTGGTGCTGCTGCCGGACGTCCGTACGGCTGACCATGCGTCGACGGTCGCCCGCAAGATGCTCGACGGCGTCCGCGTCCCGCAGCGCCACGACGAGGCGACATTCGCGGTCACGATGAGCATCGGCATCGCACTCTTCCAGCATGGTGACGACGGTGACTCGCTGGTCCGGCGTGCCGACGAGGCGATGTATCGGGTCAAGCAGGACGGCGGAGACGGGCACCTCTGCGCCGACGTGTGAGCGCGGTGGCCACAGTCCCGCGAGTCGGGCTGTCTGGTACCATAAAGACAGCTTTAGCGACTTTCGGGGGATGCAGCGATGGCTGACTCGGTTCGCGGTACTCGCGTGAGGCTCATGTGCGCCCTGGTGGGGCTGGTGCTTGGAGGACTGGGGATCGCGCCAAGTGTGGCGTGTGCGTCCATTGCATGGGTGCCGCAGACGTCCGGTACCAAGGCCGATCTGTGTGCCGTCTCTTTCGCCGATGCGAACGACGGCTGGGCGGTCGGCTACTCGGGGACGATCCTGCACACGGCCGATGGCGGCGGGACGTGGACGCCGCAGTCATCGGGCACGCCCTCGGCGACTCTCGAGTCGGTCGCGTTCCCTGACGCCACCCACGGCTGGGCAGTGGGAACGGGCGGCACGATCATCTCGACCACGGACGGCGGGGCACACTGGGCCGCGCAATCTTCCGGCACGCCAGAAGCCCTGAGTTGCGTCGCGTTCCCTGACGCCACCCACGGTTGGGCGATGGGTCAGGGCGGCACGATCATCTCGACCACGGACGGCGGAGCACACTGGGCCGCGCAGACTTCGGGCACCGGCGAGTGGCTGACATCGACCGCCTTCGTTGACGCCGCCCACGGCTGGGCGGTCGGTGACTGGGGTGTCTTCCTCGCGACCTCTGACGGGGGCGTGCACTGGACACAGCAGGACTCGGGGATCGAGGGCACTCACTGTGAGTTTCTGGGAGTCGCCTTCGCGGATGCCATGCACGGCTGCGCGGTGGGCACCATGGGTCACATCCGTGGCACGACCGATGGCGGTGCGCACTGGACCGCCCAGTCGTCGGACGTCGCGCAGTCGCCATCCACGATGGTCAGGTCGTCCTGCGCGATGATGGACATCCGGTCCGTGGCCTTCAGTGACGCCACGCACGCCTGGGCGGTCGGTGACATGGGTACCATCATCTCCACATCGGATGGAGGCGCGCACTGGATGGCGCGGGCCTCCGGCACCGGCAACACCCTTCTGGGCATCTTCGCGCGGGGCTCGAACTCCGTTTGGGCAGTCGGCGAGTCCGGCACCATCCTGACGATCTCGAGCGTCGCCACCGACACGACACCTCCGGTCACGGCGATCGTCGGTGTGTCCGGTGGAGGCGCGTACTCGTCGCCCGCGATGTTCACCTTCGCGGCAGCAGACAACCCGGGTGGAACCGGCGTCGCGACCACCTTCTACTCCCTCGACGGCGCGCCAGCCACGATGTACATGGGGCCGGTCGCGCTGGCGGCTGTCGGGCCTCACACTGTCAGCTACTGGTCTGTGGACGGCGACGGGAATGCGGAGAGCGCCCACGTCGTGACCTTCACCGTTGCCGCGGCTGTGGCGCAGTCCACATCGATCACTATCAGAGCGACCGCCACGACCACCGCCATCGGCAGGACGCCGATCCTCTCCGGCACGGTGGGGCCCGCGGCTTGCATAGGCCAGAACATGGTGGTCTACGTGATGAAGCCCGGCTCGAGCCGCTGGACCTACTCGTCGAATCGCACGGTCTACGCGCTCGGCAGTGGAGCGGCGTGGCAGTACAAGTACACCTTCAAGAAGGGCATGACGAAGGGTGTCTACAAGTTCAAGGCCGTCATGTCCGCGTGGCCCGGCTACCTCTCCTCGACCTCGCCGACAACGGTGAGCATCCGTCTGAAGTAGAGGCGCGCCGGGGCGGCGCTCGTAGTCGGCGTTGACCTGGTCGATCCGGCGCCGCCGGGATCGGGGGACGGCGAGGTCATCGAGCAGAATGCTGTGACTTGCATAGTCGCCAACGGCGCGGGGTTCGGCGGGTTCGGCGTCCTAGCGGAGGGTATCTCCATGACCGACGGTGTTCTCGACGTCTTCCTGTACGGCGGTGACGCGTTGAGGGCCGGTCTGACTGATCTTTTGGAGAATCCCCGCCGCCCGATGCAGCCCAGCACTCCCCCAACGCCACGCGTCGGTTCGGGCCGCCGCGTCCGCGTGGAGACCGACACAGCGCAGTCGGCCGTCGCCGACGGTGAGTACGCCGGCGACACGCCGATCGACATCGAGATCCTGCCCGTCCGACTCGACGTACTTCTGCCGCCCGCTGCCGGCGGGGCCCGCGCGCCGTGGCCCCCATGAACGCCGTGGGACGTCGGAAGTCAGCCCTAGGGGACGATGTGTGGCTCTTGCTCGAGTGACCGTCCCAATCTGCCCAAGCAGAGCGAGCAACTTCGAGACAACGGGCAGTGCGGCCTTGTGTCCGGCGTGAGTGACCGACGTCGCCCTCGCCGAATCTGGAAGACCCGAAGGAAAGGCGTGGGGCCTCGGCAAAGGCGCGACCGGCGCCATTCCGATCAGGTACTCGTCCGGCACAGCCAAAGAGCATGGCGAGCGCAGGCGAGTCCGCAGCAATGAGATCTGACAACGCTGCAACAGGAGACGGCCGGTACCCATGCTGCTGAGACGAAGCGCGCGGGATTTCCCGAGAGCAGTCGGCCTGTCCTTGACGCCGTTCACACAACCCTTACTCAGCCATGTCGAAAGCAACATCGACCCAACCTTCCAAGGGGGATACCGCGATAGAAAGGGCGTAGGCGGGTGCGAGCCCGCTTCCGGGCCAGCAGGAGTCCGGGCTCATCGACGAGACGGGGGTTCGCAGAAGATGTCCGACACGACAGAGACGCTGAGCGCGATCGCAGATGGAGAGGGCCTTGTGCTGGAAAGTCTCACTGATTTGGAACTCGACACCCTGGAGAGTTCAGGCCTAGACGAGAAGATCTACACGATGCTTCGCGTCGCTGCACTCATCGCGATGGACGCGCCGCCGGTCTCCTACGAGATGAACGTGGATACGGCGAGCGGCATCCTGGATCCTGAAGAGCTACGGAGCATCCTGATCGCACTGGCTCCGGTGATCGGTTCCGCCCGCGCTGCGAGCGCGGCAGCCACCATCCTCGACGCGTTCTTCGTCGATGCCGACGTCGACGAGATCGAGGAGGCCGCCGATGAGGATGACGAGCATCTTGATGTCGAGGCCGCCGAACGCATCGATGACCTGGCGGAAGATCGGGGCGCGAGGCACGCTGCGCAGCGTGCGGAGGACCAGGAAGACGTCAGCGACGAGAGAGAACTGGCAACGGTCTAGTCCGGCACACTGCGACGACGCCCGCCGCGTGTCGGCTGCGGCTGCAACCTAGACGTGACCACGGGACCTGGGGGTTCTCGCCCGTCCGCCCAGGCTCGTTGTGGAGAAAGGGAGCAGGTGCTCCTCCGAGTCGGGCACCTGCTCCCTTTCACGCCCTCCGCATGACGAGAGCGACCAGTTTCCTCCGCGAGCGAGACGGCGGGACGACGGAGACTCCCTGAACTCGCAAGTCGAGACCCGAGATCCACCATGCCGATAATGAGCTGTGCCTCGGCTTCGAAGACCGTCGCACCCACGCCAGGCTCAGCGAGCCTGATCGCCGTCCCGCAGTGACGTCTGGTAGAAGTGATCGCGAGCGTCCTTCGCGGTCTCCTTCGCGCGTGCCATCGCGCTTCCGAGCTCCTCCAGCGAGTACTCCGGATGAGGGCACGGGAGGTGGATGATGGCGGCACTCACTCTCAGAAGGGGGAACTGTCGTCGCACGCCGTCCCTGCCGGTTCCCTCGATCCAGCCTCGGTGTTGCGCCTCGGCGTCGTAGAAGCTCATCGCATCACGGTTGAACCTCTCGATCACGCCACGCGTCAGCTCCCGGACTCGGGCGAGCGAGACGTCGTCGCAGAGCCGGAATCCCGCGAAGAAGTCATCTCCACCCACGTGCCCGACGAAGTGTTCCCCTCCCGCCAGCGAGTGGCGCAACAGGTCGGCGAACATGACGATCGCCCGATCTCCCACCCGGAAGCCGTTCGCATCATTGAAGACCTTGAAGAAGTCGAAGTCGAAGTAGGCGAAGGCGTGGGCGAAGTCCTCGTCGGCCAGCGCCTGCTGGAGGTACTGATGGATGCTCGAGTTTCCGGGCAGGCGGGTCAGCGGGTTCTCGTCGCGAGCCACCTGGATGTTCTTCTCGTTCATAGCGCCGATCAGGTTCGCTGCGGACAGATAGCCCACGTAGCGCCCGTCGGTGGTGACGACCATACCCTCGGCCTGCGGTCCGAGCGTGAACTGCTGAAGGATCCTCTCGACGCTTGTGGACATCTCGACCGCCATACACGGCGTCACGAGATTGCGTAACGTCCCTCGAAGTGCCGGGTTCATCAACAACTCGAGTCCGTAGCGCGCGTACGTGTACTGGCGCACGTCCGACTCCCTCACGATGCCCACCGGCTCCATCTTCCGATTGATGATCGGAAGCGACGTCCGATCCTTCTCACAGTTGAAGCGTCGACAGACCTCCGCCATCGGAGAGGCGACCGATACCGGCTCCACACGCTCGATCCAGTCCGCAACGATGTGTTCGTCGGTCGGCGAGCGCCTGCGATCCGCGCTGTTGAGCTCGCCGACGAGCGGGTAGGTCGCGCTGAGCTCGTCGATCTGCGTGGTGGGTCGCTGGATGAGGTAGCCCTGGATCAGATCGCACCCCATGTCGCGGCACGCGCAAAACTCCTGGGGGGTCTCGACTCCCTCGGCTATTACCGTGATGCCCAGCATGTGCGCCATGTTGATGACGTTGGAGACGAACAGGCGCTTCTTGACGTTGCGCGCTATCCCCTCGATGAAGAAGCGGTCGATCTTGATGAAGTCGGGCTCTGAGTGGTAGAGCAGCTGCAGTCCGGAGAAGCCGACTCCGTAGTCGTCGAGCGCGATCAGGTGGGAGTCGTGCCGATACGAGGTGAGCACCTTCTGCGTCTGCGGCTGGTTCTTGACCTCGAGGCGCTCGGAGATCTCGAAGCACAGGGACTCGGACGCCACCCCGTGGGCAGCCAGGATGACCGATGTGTTGCCCGGCGCGTAGTCGGGCATGTCGAGCACCCGGTTGTCCAGGTTGTAGAAGAGCCTGCTTCGAGCGTGGTGCGGGATAGAAGCGAACTTCTCGACGGCCTTCTCGCGCAGCATAAGGTCGAGGCGGTAGAGGGCCAGGTCCTCGTGTGCGGCGTCGAACACCGCCTGGATCGAGGAGAACCCCGCCTCCTGCCAGTCGCGAAGCAGCGCCTCATAGCCGTAGCACGTTCCCGTGTGCACGTTGACGATCGGCTGGAACGCGAAGTCGACAGCCTCTGCCACTGCGCGCCAGCAGTCGTCGGCCGGCAGCATGCCCGTCCTCGTGCCATCGTCCTTGGGCTGCATTCGGCGCCTCGCTCTCTTCGGGGGGATCACGATACCTAAGGTCGAGTGACATCGGTGCAAGAAGCGTGTGAAGGAGTTGCGTCTCGGACTTGAGGGCCGTAGGTGCGATGGGCGCGGGGCGTTTGAGCGGTCCAGCCGGGCGTCTTATGCATGCACTGCATCTATCGGCGCGCTGGGGCGAGAGGGCTGTTAGAAGAAAGTAAGGACGCGGAAATCGCGCGTTGGGCGCAGCATCCAGCGGTCGGCGCGCACCGCGACCTGTGCGCGAACTGCGGACTTAACCCTGGGAAGACAGTCCCGTAACTCATCTCTTCCGCCTTCTTTGCGCTGCTGCAACCACTTGGTCGGGTCGAGGCTCGACACTCCGCCTGTGTGTGACCAAGCAGACAGCAGAAGGAGGCGTTGTGGATCGCAGGGAGTTCATCACGACGGGCGCGATTGGCGCTGCAGGGCTGGCGATCGGTGCCGCGGGGCCGTTTCTGAGCCCCCTCGCGGCGATGGCGTCCGGCCTACAGCACGGCAGGAGCAAGCCATGGAAGTTCGGCCTCATGGCCGACACGCAGTGGGGCAAGAACGCCGACGGTCAGAATCCGGGCACTTGCGCTCTCGGCATCGTCAACCTGCTCAACACGGAGTTCGTGAATCGCGGCGTCGACTTCGTCATCCAGGTCGGCGACCTGATCGACGTGGAAGACAACGCCAGCAACGGACTGGCCGGCCTTCGCAACATGCCGGTCCGGGCGAACGCGGCCCAGACGCTTTACGATAACGGCATCGGCTTCTATCCGCTGCGCGGCAACCACGAAGGCAGCGTCACGGCGGCCAACGAGTTCGTGAACCTCTATCCGCAGTCCCGCGGCTACGGCGCCAACGTGTTCGGCGCACAGAACTTCAGCAGCCCCTCGCAGCCCCTGAGTGGTCTCAGCTACTCGTTCGACTTCAACAACGTGCGCTTCGTGATGCTCGACCAGTTCGTGCGGGCCGACGGCACCGGCTACAATGGCCGGCTCGACGGTGACGTCAACAGCAACATCATCGACCAGCAGCCCTGGATCGATCAGCAGCTCTCGGGCAGGGCGGCGCAGTCCCACGCCTTCGTCCTCGGTCACAAGAACCTGATCGGGCAGAACCACGTCGACTGCCTGTTCGGAACCGATCCCTCGCAGAACCCGACAGCGCGTAACGCCTTTATCGGCAGTCTGCACTCCAGCGGCGTGCGCTACTACTTCGGCGGCCACGACCACATGCATCACCGGTCCGTCATCACGAGCCCGGACGGCAGCACGTCGGTCAAGCAGATGATCTGCTCCTCCGACAGCTACAAGTTCTACTACCCGGCCAAGCCGTCCAACGACAACCACTACGACGTGCCGATGCGCGAGATCAGCGCGGCCCAGGAGCTCGACACCTTCGGCTACTACATCTTCACCGTCGACGGCCCGCGCGTGACCGTGGACTTCTACTCCTCTGGGCTCGGCATGGACTACGGCGATCCGATCGGCAACGAGTCCAAGCTCGTCAACAGTCCCACGCTGACCGCCTTCTACAAGCGCGAGACATTCGGCTACAGCCTCAACGGCCGTGAGTTCCTGGTCGCCGAGGGCGGCACGTACACCGCGGTCCAGGACAGCTACAACGGCATGGGCGCCCGTATCCTGTCCGGTACGAACCAGGGTGTGATGACGGACGCGTCGGCCCGTCCGCTGACCAAGACCGTGAACACCGGCTGGTCGACCCCGGGGACCGGTCGCAATGACTCGGCAGTCGCCAGCTACATCCTCACGCTGTGGGGGATAGCGGACAGCCTGTCCTTGTGGGACGAGACACTCACCGGGCTGTTGCCGAACGCTGATCGGACCGAGAAGGGTGATACGTTCGCGCTCTCGATGGGCTACGACCAGCTGGCGGCCCATGGAGCCGTACTCAACCGAGGTCACTTCGGTATCGGCACCCGAGATGTCAACGGCGTGTGGGTCAACGCGGTGAACCGGAACTTCGGTGGCACGAAGCAGTTCGTCTTCGGCCCGTGGAACTCCGCCTATGGTCTCGGCACCTTCGGCGTGGACACGCATACCAAGACCGCTTGGGCCGTCATCAACTACGACGGCGACTTCGCCGTGACGGCCGGCCTGTAGGGGCTCGCGCCTCGGAATGGCCCGTCCGGCGAGAAGGGGATCACATGTCGCTCGTATCACGTATGCACCCGCTCGGCGCGTCTCGCAGGGGGTCGATCGAGTCACGTGTGGGTAGGCTCTTCGCCCACGTCTCGATGGCCTTGATCCTTGTCGTCTCACTCGCCTTGCCGACGATGGCGATTGCCGCTCCTGTTCCCACCTGGACGTGGCAGAACCCACTGCCGGACGGCAGCTCGCTCTCGTCAGTGCAGTTCGTGGACGCCAACACTGGCTGGGCGGTCGGGGACGGCGGCACCATCGTCAAGACCACCGACGGCGGTGCTACGTGGAGCGCACAGAACTCCGGCACCACGAACCAGTGGCTCTCCTCGGTGTGCTTCGTCGACTCCAACAGGGGCTGGGCGGTGGGCTTCGATTACGGGAGCGGCCTGGGATCCATCCTCAAGACCACGGACGGTGGGGTCACCTGGGTCCCGCAGGTCTCGGGCACCACCGACTGGCTGTACTGCGTGCGCTTCGTCAGCGCTACCACGGGCTGGGCGGTCGGGGACGGCGGCACGATCCTCAAGACGGTCAACGGCGGCGCCAACTGGACCCAGCAGTACTCCGGGACGTACGCGCAGCTCGACTCCGTCAGCTTCACGGACGCGAACGACGGCTGGGCGGTCGGCTACGACTTCGGCGGCGACGCTGGCACGATCCTCAAGACGGTCAACGGCGGCGCCACGTGGACCGAGCAGGTGTCCGGCACGGCTGCAGAGCTCGACTCAGTGAGCTTCGTCGACGCCAGCAGCGGCTGGGCGGTCGGCTACGACTACGACGCCGATGCCACCACGATCCTCAGGACGGTCAACGGTGGCGCCACGTGGACCGAGCAGGACGCAGAGATCGGGAGCGCGCTCGCTGGCGTATGCTTCATCGACGCGAACCACGGCTGGGCGGTGGGCGAGGGAGGCACTATCGGCACGTACTCCCTCCCCACCGCCGCTCCCGTCACCGCAATCTCGGGCAACAGAAGCGGCTGGTCGACCACCACCGAGACCATCACTCTCACGCCCTCCGGCGGTGCGACGCCCGTCCAGACCTTCTACGCGCTGGGCTCCGGTGCGGTGACCACCTACACCGCGCCCTTCGCGGTCTCCACGCAGGGCACGACGACGGTGAGCTACCGTTCCACCGACTCGCTCGGCCAGGCGGAGGCCACCAAGACCGCCACCGTCCAGATCGACTCGGTGGCGCCGGTCACATCGCTTGCAGGAATCCCGGCGAGCCTCGTCTCTTCCTCGCCAGTCACTCTGAGTGAGTCTGCGCTCGAT
>Ga0118677_10010569_pt1 | contig 14076 bp, 5 predicted proteins | sample AliMusrvi5mmetaG_FD_86154 | JGI IMG/M metagenome (GOLD analysis project Ga0118677, IMG submission 86154) | reverse complement strand
TTATTGGTAAGTTATATGCGTTTAATATTAGATAATTACGATGTATATGGCATTAACAGGACTAATCCAGATCGGATTAAAAATTCCCGACAACGAATAATTCTAGCTCAATATTTATTATATTAAATTAGTTAGCGTACAAATTTTATTTATTTTAAGTTATTGTCTTAAAAGTGTTGTATTAATAGGTATTATGTCAATATTGTTACCTTTAGTAAACAGAATTTTCTATGATTTTATGATAATCTAAATTAGTCGGATCGTTTCGGAAATAGGCATAAAAAGTTCAGCCGCATTTCAGTGATTTTTAAAATCATCGAAATGCGGCTGGCTAAATTGGATTTCGTTTAATTAAACGTTCCGGGTATTACTCAAGGTAGGTATAACCATAAAGTCCGGAACGGTAATTTGAGAGGAATTCTTTTCCCTCTTCTGCAGTAATAATTCCCGATTTCACAGAAGATGTTACCCAGGTTTCCACAGTTCTTACCAATTTCTTCGGATTGTACTGAACGTACTCAAGTACCTCTGCTACTGTTTCTCCATCGATAATCTGATCGATACTGTAACCTTTTTCGTCAACCGAAACATGCACGGCATTGGTATCTCCGAAAAGATTATGCAGGTCGCCTAAAATTTCCTGATAGGCGCCGACAAGAAATACTCCAATATAATAGGGCTCCTTTGGTTTTAAAGAGTGGACAGGGAGGTAGTACGACAGGTTTCGGGTAGAGATGAAATTGTCAATTTTTCCATCCGAATCGCAGGTAATGTCCTGCAGGGTGGCCGACCGGTCCGGTTTCTCATCCAGCCGCTGAATTGGAATAATTGGGAATATCTGGTCAATAGCCCATGAATCAGGCAATGACTGAAATAATGAAAAATTACAAAAATACTTATCCGACAATAATTTAGGAAGGCTGATCAGCTCTTCTGAAACATGTTTTAATCCGTTTGTCATTTGCTGAACCTCCTTGGCGATTGACCAAAAGAGACGTTCGATTTTTGCACGGGTCTGAAGATCCAACAGACCGAGACTAAAACGATCCAAAGTCTCCTCGCGAATCTGCTGAGCATCGTGCCATGTTTCGTGCATCCTGGTCTGATTAAGCGTATTCCAGAGCTGAAAAAGCTCCTTAAGTAATTCATGATCATTGGGATCAATCTCCTCCTCCTCTTCCCAGATCGGTAAGCTGGTCGCTTCGAGAACCTCAAAGATCAGTACCGAATGGTGGGCGGTAAGTGACCTTCCCGATTCGGTGATGATATTTGGATGGGGAATATTATTCTTTTCACTCACATCAACCATAGTGGAGATTACATCATTCACATATTCCTGTATACTGTAATTTACACTGCTTTCACTATTTGAAGATCGCGTACCATCATAGTCGACACCTAAACCACCTCCGATGTCTACAAAACTGATGTTGTAGCCGTTGTGGTGGAGTTGCACGTAGAATTGGGAGGCCTCCCGAATTGCTATTTTGATCCTGCGGATCTTATTGACCTGACTTCCTATATGAAAATGAACCAGATGCAGACAATCCTTCATCTTATTTTTTTCCAGAATATCAAGCGCTTCGAGCAGCTCACTGGAGGTAAGTCCAAATTTACTGACATCCCCTCCGGAGTCTTCCCACTTCCCACTCCCGGAACTTGCAAGTTTAATCCTTATTCCAAGATTTGGTCTGATTTTAAACTGCTTGGCAATCTTTATAATTAATTTAAGTTCACTTAATTTTTCCACAACAAGAAAAATCCGACGCCCCATCTTCTGAGCAAGCAATGCAAGTTCAATATAATCTTCATCTTTATACCCGTTACAGATAATCAGCGAGTCATTGTCCGTATTTATCGCAATTACCGCATGCAACTCAGGTTTTGAACCCGCTTCAAGCCCGATATTGAATTTTTTTCCGTGACTCACAATCTCTTCCACTACAGGCCTCATCTGGTTGACCTTAATCGGATAGATAATAAAATTCTGAGCTTTGTATATATACTCTTCAGATGCAATCTTAAAGCAACTGGCCATTTTCTCAATCCTGCTATCCAGAATATCGGGAAAACGAATTAACATCGGAGCTGATACATCGCGTAACTGAAGCTCCTCGACTAACTCTTTCAGGTCAACTTCAACCCCATTCTTTCTGGGCGTTACAACAACGTGTCCTTTGTCATTAATCGAAAAATAATTAATTCCCCATCCGTTGATGTTGTACAGCTCTGCCGAGTCCTCAATCCGCCATTTTCTCATTAATGATACTTTTGTTTGGTAATAACCTTATTTGTAAATGTTTAATATTTCTTTTTAAGCCTCCTGTTTTTAGTCAGGCTCCTTTATACAATTGATTGGCCAGTACTGGCTTATTTAAACTTGCCGGAACTAAAATAACTATTTTCCAATCAACAAGGGAAAACTCCACGATATTTTTCAATAAAGCTAAAGCCCACCCAAAATTTCAAGTTCCATGAACCCTAAATCCTGGTTCCATATTGCCTGTTTTATAGACCCTCAAAATTTGCGATAAAGGTAGTAAATTTGAGCCATCTAAAATTGTGCCGGAAGCGAAGCATTTAAATTGAAAAAGTAGTTATGAATATCAAGTTTAATACAATCAAAGAAGGGCAATCTTTTGCCAGGGTGTACCTGATTTTTAATCGTCAATCTTTCGAAGGGTTGTTATTAAATGAGCTTGAGGAAGCTTATTTAAAAAAACAACTGGCAGATAATGATCTCGTTATCATTAACCGATACACCGAATTAATCCTTGTCGCTTTTAGTGACAACTCAAAGGTAAAAGGAATATTCCTCGAGCAGTGCAGGAAAAAAGGGAATGAGATTTCGGCCATATTGAGCAATGAAAAAATTGGTACAATCGACCTCATTTTTACATTGGATCAACCTGAAGGATCAATTGCACTTGCCGAAGGGCTCGCCCTGGGAAGTTACCAATTCCGGAAATACCAGTCTGTAGAGACTAAAATTCCCTGGAATCTTAAAGAGATAAACTTTGTTGGAGATTTAATTCCTAAAATTACTGTCGATCACCTCGCTGTTTTAGTGGAGGCCGTTTTTCTTGCCCGCGATTTAGTCAATGAACCGGCATCTCACCTAAACTCGGTGAAAATGGCTGAGTCCTTCAAAGCAATGGGGGAGATCGCAGGGTTTGACACAGAGATATTCAATAAGGATAAAATCAGGGATTTAAAAATGGGAGGATTGCTGGCTGTAAACCAGGGAAGTATAGATCCCCCGACATTTTCTGTGCTGACCTGGAGACCGGCAGAGGCTAAAAATAAAAAACCAATTATACTGGTGGGTAAAGGGGTGGTCTACGATACAGGGGGGCTCAGCCTCAAGCCGACCAAAGACTCCATGGATTTTATGAAATGTGATATGGCCGGAGGAGCTACGGTCGCAGCAGTGCTCTACTTTGCAGCCAGATGTAACCTCCCATTATACCTCATCGCACTGGTGCCATCGACCGATAACCGGCCGGACGGAAACGCCTATGCCCCTGGTGATGTTATCGTTATGCATAGTGGAAAAACTGTGGAAGTACTAAATACGGATGCTGAAGGTCGATTAATCCTGGCTGATGCACTTAGCTATGCAAAGGGTTTTGATCCCGAATTGGTAATCGATGTGGCAACACTCACCGGAGCTGCGGCAATGGCAATCGGCCAACACGGTATCGTCGGAATGGGGAATGCCTCCGAAGAGACCCTTCTGGCCTTAAAAATAGCGGGCGAAAAGGTCTGCGAACGGGTTGTTGAATTCCCGTTGTGGGAACAGTACGGTGAATCAATCAAATCGGATATCGCCGATATTAAGAATATTGGAGCACGCGAGGGTGGGGCAATTACAGCCGGGAAGTTTCTCGAACATTTTGTTGACTATCCCTGGATTCATCTCGACATTGCCGGTCCTGCTTTTCTGAATGCTTCTGATCATTACCGGACAAAAGGGGGAACTGGATCAGGGGTAAGACTTCTGATTGATTTCCTAAGTCAACAATTATCAAATTAAAACCTTATATTTGACAAGTCAACCGCTGAATAAACCGGTTGTTAAATAACAATTAAAAGGCTTGGAATGGAGCAACATAAGATTAAGGTGGGGATCACCCACGGTGATATTAATGGCATCGGTTACGAAATAATTATTAAAGCATTGGCAGATAGCCGGATTTTGGAGATGTGCACTCCGATTGTTTATGGCTCCTCAAAGGTGGCTGCATACTATCGGAAAACAATGGATAATGAAATATTCACATTTAACACAATCAATACAGCCAAAGAGGCCAACCCAAAACGTCCGAATATAATTAACTGTGTTAATGACGAGGTCAGGGTAGAATTGGGAAAATCGACAAAAATGGCTGGTGAGGCTGCCTTTGCCGCTCTTGAGGCTGCTGTCCGTGACCTTAAATCGGGAGAAATAGACGCAATCGTGACTGCCCCTATCAATAAGGAAAATATTCAATCTGACAGTTTTAAATTTCCCGGCCATACTGAATATTTTGCAAAGGAATTCGGTACAAAAAATTGCCTGATGCTGATGATCAGTGATTTTCTGAAAATCGGTGTTGTTACAGGACATATTCCAATAAGTCAGGTGGTTGCGGCAATTACAAAAGAAAGTATTTTGAGTAACTTAAGGGTTTTGCATAAAACCTTATTGGAGGATTTTTCCATTCGTAAACCCCGTATTGCTGTTCTTGGACTTAATCCCCATGCCGGTGACGGAGGTGTTATTGGCGACGAGGAGAACCGCATTATTATCCCCGCAATTAAACAGGCTAATGATGAGGGGATTATCGCCCTGGGACCTTATCCTGCAGACGGATTTTTCGGAGCAGGCGATTTCAAAAAATTTGATGCAACACTGGCGATGTACCACGATCAGGGATTGATCCCATTTAAATCATTTGCCTTCGAGTCAGGAGTAAACTATAGTGCCGGATTACCAATTATCCGCACTTCACCCGGACATGGAACTGCTTATGATATTGCAGGTTCCGGAACTGCATCTGAAGAATCATTCCGCAACGCGCTCTATCTGGCTATCGATTTGTTTGAGAACAGAAAACGATTTAATGTGCTGTCAAAAAATCCGTTGCAACGTCATGAGATTGACAGGACAGGCGGAGAATAGCCTTTTTGTCGATCATAATATACCATTCTTATGTACGAATATATTAAAGGGACAATTTCCGGATTGACTCCTGCAGGAGTCGTTATTGAAACCGGAGGATTGGCATACTTTTTGCACATTTCTGTGAATACTTACTCACGAATAAAAGGGAATGAGCATACGAAACTATTTCTCCATGAGGTTGTTCGCGAGGATGCGCATTTGCTGTATGGCTTCGGAGATCAGGAGGAACGCGATTTCTTCAGAATGTTGATATCGGTTAATGGAATCGGAGCTGCGATTGCAATCATGATGCTTTCATCTTATCTCCCTGATGATCTTAGGAATGCAATATTGACAGATAATGTGAACCTTCTTAAAAGCATTAAGGGAATCGGTGCCAAAACGGCCCAACGTGTGATCATCGAGTTAAAGGATAAAGTTGGGAAAGGGGTTGCTTCAGATAAACTGTTTCAGACAGGCAACTGGGTCGTGCGCAGTGAAGCTTTAAGTGCACTCGAAATGCTTGGGTTCAATAAAAAATTGGTGGAAAATTCAATCGATCAGATATTGTCAACAAAACCGGATCTTACGGTAGAACAACTTCTGAAAATTGCATTAAAAAGTTTTTAAAAATATATATTGCGACGTGTCCTCTTAAATACGACGGTAGTTTTAGCATTATTGATCATCTCCTCTCTTTCCGGTAATACCTTTGCCTGGGTTGGTCAGGATTTATCAACTGGCGAAGCTTTGATAATGAGGCAGCAGGCATTGGGTGATACGACAAGGCGCGATACCCTGGGACCCCTCCCTTATCCATTCAAGGATCAGAAAGCATTTGCCAAACCAACAAAACCTGATACCACGGCCCTTTATCTGAAGAGACCGTCTAATATTCGGACCGTAATTGAATATGATCCCGTTTCAGGTGATTACCTGATCTCTGAAAAAATTGGTTCTCTTGATTATCGGCTTCCGATTGCCTTACGTCGTGGTGAATACCTCAAAAATGACCTTCAGGAATCAATTGACCGCTATTGGAGACAGAAAATGTCCCAAAATTCACTCGATCAGAAATCACAGCTACTGCCTCAGTTTCGCATTAACAGTGCAGCTTTTAATAAAGTATTTGGTTCAAATATCGTAAACATCAGGCCACAGGGATATGTCGAGATGAGCCTTGGGATCAAAAGCAACAGAATCGAAAATCCCTCCATACCGGTGAGGATGCAGAAATATACAACATTTGATTTTAGTGAAAAAATAAATGTAAATCTCGACGGACAGATTGGCGAGCGGCTTAAAATGAGGTTTAATTATAATACCGACGCAACATTCGATTTCGAGAATAAAATAAAACTTGATTATTCCGGAAACGAGGATGAAATTGTGAAAAAGGTGGAGGCTGGTAATGTTTCGATGCCGCTGACTGGAACTCTTATTCGCGGCGGGACAAATCTTTTTGGGGTAAAGACAGACCTTCAATTTGGAAAATTATCTGTTTCAACCGTTTTTTCCCAGCAAAAGGGAGAGACGAAGGTGATTAATACCGAAGGTGGCGCATCCAAATCGAAGTTTGAAATCAATGCCACAGACTATGATGCAAACCGCCACTTTTTATTGGGACACTTCTTCTATGAGAATTATGATAAGGCCCTCCAGGATTTGCCAATCATCAAATCGGCTGTTACGATTAATAAAATAGAGGTTTGGGTAACCAATAAGTCGAGCCGCTTTCAGGAATCACGGAATATCCTGGCTTTGCTGGATCTTGGAGAAAAAGGGACAAACAGGCAAAATCAAACTATTCAGGAATTTGGTGATACCCCACAATCTTTTCCGTTTAATACCTATCCCGGAAATGAAATAAACGGCGTTTATAAAGAGATGACAACAACCTATTCGGGGGTTCGTACAATTTCACGAATTACCGATGTTCTCAGCCCTTTGTTATCCAGAAACTTTGCTGGTGGTCGTGATTATGAAAAAATCGAAAATGCCCGAAAACTCGATTCAACAGAATATGTCATAAACCGCCAATTGGGCTATATCTCCCTTGTTCAGTCACTCAATACTGATGAGGTGCTCGCTGTGGCTTATCAGTATACGGTTAATGGTGAAAAATTTCAGGTTGGAGAGTTTTCAACTGATGGAATCGCAGCGCCAAATACACTGATTCTCAAGTTGCTTAAGGGGACAAATCTGAATCCGGTCTTTAAGAACTGGCGTTTGATGATGAAAAATATCTATAATATCAACGGCCAGCGAATTTCAGCAGAAGACTTTAAAATGGATGTATTTTTCAGAAATGATGCGGCAGGTATAAATATGAGCTATCTTCCCGATGGTCCGCTCAAGGAGAAGATCCTTCTCGGAGTATTAAACCTCGATCATTTAAACAAACAACTGGATCCCTATCCGGACGGAGTTTTTGACTTCCTTGAAAAGGTAACCATAAATTCACAGCGCGGACGAATTATGTTTCCGGTTATTGAGCCTTTCGGCTCGAATCTTGAGCGGCAACTTAACGGCGATGCTGCCTCGATCAATAAATATGTGTTTCGTAGTTTATATGACAATACCAAAACGGTAGCCATTCAGGATGCGGAGAAGAATAAATACAAGCTGATCGGAAGCTACAAAGGATCCTCAACCAGCGAAATTTCACTCGACGCAATCAACATTGCAAGAGGCTCCGTGAAAGTGCTTGCCGGAGGAAGGCAGCTCGAGGAGGATGTCGACTTTATTGTCGATTATACCCAGGGAAAAGTAAAGATTATTAATCAGGGGCTGCTCGAATCGGGAACTCCGATCTCAATTTCAACAGAAAGTCAGGATCTTTTCAGTATGCAGCAGAAGACAATGCTGGGAACCCACCTGAATTACGAATTCGGAAAAAATTTCAATATTGGCGGTACCTTAATGTATCTTCATGAACAACCGCTTTACCAAAAAGTAAATTACGGCGAAGATCCCATTTCCAATGTAATGCTTGGTTTGAATGGTTCTTATAATACCACTTCAGGGCTAATCACCAAACTTGTAAATGCCCTCCCTTTTCACAAAACCGCCGAGGAGTCAAAAATTGCCGTTGAAGCTGAATATGCGCGGTTACTACCGGGTCATTCCAAAGTGATCTCCAAGGAGGGTGCAGTCTATATTGATGATTTTGAGGGGGCAAAAACCCCCATTAGCCTGAAGTCTTTCATAGGGTGGTCGATGGCAAGTGTTCCGCAGTTTAATGAATTATTTCCGGAGGGGAATCTGATCAATGACCTTTCAAGTGGTTATAACAGGGCACACCTTTCCTGGTACATTATCGATCCCTATATGCAACGCAGTACTGCCCCATCCTATCTGCTGGGGGATAAAAAACTGGACGACCACCGAATCAGGGAGGTGTTCCAAAGGGAGATATTTCCTGATCGTCAAACCCCGGCAGGGCAACCAACAAATATCCCAACCCTCGATCTCGCCTATTATCCAAAAGAGAAAGGATCGTATAATTACGAAGCATTGCCAGGAGCCCATTCCGCGGGTGTCGACCGAAATGGCCTGCTCAATTCTCCGGAAACAAGGTGGGCAGGAATCATGAGAAAAATTGAAACCAGCGACTTCGAAACTGCTAATGTGGAATATCTCGAATTCTGGATGATGGACCCTTTTGCAATGGATTCAATCAACAACCCAAACCCGGGTGGCGATCTCTATTTCAATCTTGGAAATGTTTCGGAAGACATTCTTCGCGACGGAAGAAAATCATTCGAACATGGCCTCCCTGCCGACGGAAATGCCGCAAACACCGATCAAACAGCCTGGGGGAGAGTTTCAAAACAGCAATCCCTGGTAAAAGCATTTGATAACTCACCCGATGCGCGTAAAAACCAGGATGTGGGTCTGGATGGTTTAAACTCAAAGGACGAGCAAACATTCTTCGGTAGTTACCTCAATACCCTTGCCGGAGTGGTTAGCGGCCCGGCTCTTGAGGTTGCTGATAAAGACCCTTCAAATGACGATTACCACTATTTCCGGGGAACCGACTATGACCAGCAGAAAAAGGATGTCCTCGAAAGATACAAATACTTTAGCCGTACCGAAGGTAATTCTCCAACCTCCGGACAGTCACCTGAGAGCTATCCCACCGCCGCAACATCCATTCCTGACGTGGAGGATATAAATGATGATAATACCCTTAATGAGACTGAGGCCTACTATCAGTATCATCTCCGGGTAGATAAGAATAATATGGCAATAGGTCAGAATTATATTGCAGATATAAAAAAATCGGATGTTACCCTCCTGAGCGGTGCCAAGTCTTCAATAACCTGGTACCAGTATCGGATTCCGGTGAGCTCACCTGAAAAAGTCTATGGTTCGATCAGCGATTTCAGATCGATCCGCTTTATAAGGATGTTCCTTAAAGGGTGGCAGAAACCTGTTGTGATGCGGTTTGCTTCCCTCGATTTGGTTCGAACCAATTGGCGTAGATATGACCAAAATCTTACAGAGGATAACAGCGTATCAAACCTGGATACAAAATTTGACATCTCAGCTGTAAATGTGGAAGAGAACAGTAATCGTAAACCGGTTAACTATGTTGTCCCTCCGGGGGTAAGCCGGGCGATTGATCCATCGAATCCCCAACTGATTCAACTGAACGAACAGGCAATGGTTTTGCGCACATCAAACCTCGTCCCGGGCGACGCGCGTGGTGCATACAAAACGATGCAGATCGATATGAGACGTTATAAAACACTCAAACTCGAGGTCCATGCTGAAAAAATGGTGGAATCAAGTTTGAAAGATGATGATCTCTATCTGTTTGTCCGGCTGGGATCTGACTTTCAATATAATTACTATGAATATGAAATCCCTTTGGCGCTCACACCACCCCGAAGCGATTATAATGCGAGTGTATTAGACGACCAGCTGGCGGTATGGCCCGAGGCGAACCGTGTTTATATTCCACTGGATACCCTTATCCAGCTAAAATTAAAGCGAAACACCGAAATGCGTAAGGCCGGATCCCAAATTACGCTCGCGAATATTTATGAGGAGATTCATGCCGGCGTTAACGGGAATAAAAATATGATCAGAGTGAAGGGGAATCCCGACCTCAGTCAGGTGGAGATTGGCCTCATCGGAATCCGGAACAGAAAGGGGAGAACGCTGGGTCCAAAATCGGTTGAAGTTTGGGTTAATGAACTAAGATTAACCAATTTCGAAGAGAAAGGAGGATGGGCAGCCATCGGCCGGGTTTCGGGTAATCTCGCCGACCTTGGAACCTATTCCGTGGCAGGCCGCATTACAACAACAGGTTTTGGCAGTATAGATTCCAAAATGGGACAACGGACCATGGCCGATAGCAAGGAGTACGATATCTCTGCCAATCTGGAACTTGGAAAGTTCTTTAAAAAGGAATCAGGTGTCAAAATCCCGCTCTATTTTGGAATCTCCAAAGCAGTATCAACTCCGGAATATTCCCCTTTGGATAAAGATGTAAAAATGGCAGATGCGCTTGCAAACGCCGGCAGTGCCCATGCCCGCGACTCCATAAAGCAGATAGCCCAGACATTCACCGAACGGAGAAGTATCAACCTGACAAACGTCCAAATCGATAGCCCAAATAAAACCGGGAAACCTAAAATTTATGATCTCTCCAATTTCTCCCTCACCTATGCTTATAATTTATATGCACAAGGAGATATCACAACTCAGCTCAATAAAACTACAAATACCCGTTTCTTATTGAATTATAATTTTGTGACCCGCCCGGTTCCAATTGACCCGTTCAAAAAAATCAAGTTTCTGAAGTCGCCTGCTTTAGGAATCGTGCGCGATTTTAACCTCAATTTTGTCCCAAGCCAGATCTCCTTCCGTTCCGATATGAACCGCACCAACAGCGTTGTTCAATACCGCGACATCACAAATCCTACATTTACCCTTCCTAAATCCTATCTCACAGACTTTATCTGGAACAGGTATTTCGACTTTAGGTATGATCTCACCCGTGGCCTTAAAATCGATTTCTCTGCCATAAACACCTCCCGAATCGATCAGCCGTTAGGCTCAATGGATAAAAATTTGCCGGGTTACCAGGCGCGAAGGGATACAATATGGCAAAACATTCTGGATGGGGGGCGTAATACCCATTACCACCATACCTGGAATATTACCTATACGATCCCAATCAATAAACTCCCGCTACTCGACTGGACCTCATCATCCATAATCTATCATGCCGGATATGACTGGGATGTGGCGCCACTCACCCAATCCAGTTATGTGATAGGTAACAGCATCAGTAATTCAAATGCAATTCAGATAAATGGTCAGGCCGACCTGATCAGGCTCTATAACCGGGTACCATACCTAAAAAAAATCAATCAAAAATATGGGGAATTTAGCAGGGGACGCAGGGAGGCTCAGGTCAAAAAGGGGCAGAGTGCACCACTGAGTGTAAATATGCCTGCAAAATTTAAGGATACCAAAGCAGTATTGCGAAAGAATATTCCGCAATCAATCTTCCATAAATTGGGATCACTGGCTGTTACTGTGCGCGTAACCGATGAAAAGGGGAAGGTAATCAACGGGAAAATAAAGATTATAAACGAAAACCGGGTACAATTTACACCTGAAGCTGATTGTCCCCGGGCTATCGTTGAGGTTACAGGAGGTAAAGATAAATCAGCCAAATGGAGTTTTAAGCCTGATGAGTATCTTGCACGTTTTCTGATGATGATTTATAATGTGAATATCTCCTACTCCGAAAATGGAGGAACCGGTCTTTACGGTTATTTGCCTGGCTCAAGTTTCCTTGGATCTACAAATTATCAGGGAAGCAATGGAGACAAATATTTCGCCCCCGGTTTACCCTTTATATTTGGGGAGCAAAATGCCAATTTTGGACTGGCTGCCGCCAATAAAGGTTGGATTTCAACAGATTCCATCCTTAATAAACCCTATTTACTAAGTAAGAATACCCGGTTAAACTTCAGGGCCAAATTGGTACCATTACCCGATCTGAAGATTGATCTGATTGCAAATCAAAGTTTTTCAAGTAACTCCTCCGAGTTTCTGATTCATAATGAGCAGAACGGATGGGGAAGTTATAATAAGATGATGAACGGGAATTTCAGCATGACGATTATTTCTCTCGGTTCATCATTCGAAAGCCTTGGTAAATCTGTAGCACAGGACTCTAAAGTTTGGACAAAATTTACTCAAAACAGGGAAATTATTGCCCGCCGTCTCGATCAGTCGAGGGTGGCCAATGCAAGTGCAGGTTATATGCCAGGGCAGTTTGATCCCGCGACAAATTTTCCTGTGGGCTATGGCCCGACATCTCAGGAGGTTTTAATCCCGGCATTCCTTGCTGCCTATTCCGGGATGAGCGCAGAAAAAGTTCCGCTTTCACCCTTCCCTTCAGCTAAATTTATGTTACCCAACTGGCGAATTCAATATTCCGGAGTTGTGAATAAAATTCCGATACTCAAGGATGTAATGAAATCGATGAGCATAATGCACGATTATAAATCAACCTACAGTATCGGTTCCTATATATCTAATCTGGATTATTCACCAGGAAACGATGGATTTAGTTATGTAAGGGATGCACAGAATAATTTCCTGGCAAAATATGATATTGCCACAATCAATATCAATGAAACCTTTAATCCACTGTTGGATATCGACATTACCTGGCTAAATAACCTTACCTCAAGGTTTGAATACCGGAAAACCCGGAATATCATGCTCAGCCTGATAAATAATCAGTCAATGGAGCTCTACAACAACGAAGCAAGCCTGGGATTTGGTTACCGCTTCGACAACTCGAAAATCTTTGTGAAAACAAAGAGCTCCCAAAAATCATTGAATAACGATTTAAATGTAAGGCTTGATCTCACCTATGGTAAAAATAAAACGGTTTTGAGACAACTGGTTGAACAGAATAATCAGACCACGGCAGGTCAGGAAACTTTCGCGGTTAAATTCTCTGCCGATTATAACCTCAGCCAGGCGTTTATTATCCGACTGTTTTACGACAGGCTCGTGAACAGTCCGTTTATCTCAAACTCTTACAGAACAACAAATTCAAACTTCGGCGTGAGTTTCAGGTTTACCCTGACGCAGTAAATTTCGGAAAAGTGAGAGCCGGACTTTGAGTCTGATCCCCATTTTAATCGGCTGGCTTTTAGGCACACGCCAGCGTCGCAATACTCACCTGCACTCCAGGGATCATAAGCAGAGGAATACAACATGCCTCAAGTGTAGCTCCCGTTGTCACCACATCGTCAACCAAAAGCAGATGCTTCCCTGCAAGTTCTGCACCATTTTTTACGCTGAAGATTCCACTCACGTTTTCCCATCGTTCAAACCTCCCCTTCCGGGTCTGGGAAGCTGTATGAACAACCCTGATCAGGTTTCCGCAAATCAGTGGTCGTTGCATCGCTTCTGATAAACCCTTACAGATCTCGGTACTCTGGTTAAAGCCTCGCTTCCGTTCTTTTTTAGGATGAAGCGGTACGGGTATTATTAAATCAATATTCTGATATAATGGACTTTGAATTAAATCATATCCAAAGAGTAATCCCATCTTTTGCCCAACTTCGAGGTTTCCTTTGTATTTGAGTTGGTGAAGCAGATGTTGCAGATGCCCCCCTTTATCAAAACGACAAAACGAGGTTGCCAGTTCAACCGGAACCCTCCCTATAAATTGCTGAAAAACCGGGTTGTCCTCCTGCTGGTGATAATTCGTCCGGGGAAGATCGGCCAGACAATTCAAACATAACACCTCTTCACCCCTTAAAAGTGATGTGTTACACCCTGCACAAAGCCTGGGATAAAATAGCGAGATAAGATCATCCAGTAAGAGCATCTTTCTGAATTTGATAGGTATCCTTATCTGTAAATTTACAAAAACGTAAGAT
>Ga0118677_10010568_pt1 | contig 14076 bp, 11 predicted proteins | sample AliMusrvi5mmetaG_FD_86154 | JGI IMG/M metagenome (GOLD analysis project Ga0118677, IMG submission 86154) | reverse complement strand
TTAAAAACAGGGGTTGCCTGGTCGATCAAGAACGGGTTCAGATTGTTCTGGAATTTGACAACCGAAGTTCACGGGGGCTTGTTTTTATCATACTGGAGCGATACCGTTGACCAGTCTGGACTCACTCCAATGATAGAGGTGAAAGATATGCTAAACCGGCACCGTGACAACCTATTGAACTACTTCAAGCATCGGGTAAGTAACGCGGTATCAGAAGGTCTCAATAGTAAAATTCAGACGATAAAAGCCTCAGCAAGAGGGTTTCATAAATTCGAAAGTTACCGAACAAGGATCCTGTTTTACTGTGGCAAACTCGATATGGGTATAGCCTGATGGCGTATTAAAAAAAAGCGGTTTCACGAAAATGTTCGGAGAACCCTGAATTTCAAGGTAACGTCGGACTTGAATCTATTTTCTTGTGATTGAAATAACTTGTGTTCTCGATCGAGCTGAAGGCCATTCATTAAACACTTGAGCTTCGGCTAACGGCCGATGAGGATCTGCAATGGCCATTATCTCAAAATGCTTGCCACTGTCAATTGTACCTGGCCTGCCAATGGATATTTGCACTTCCCAAAGCTCATCCTTAACCGTGACTGTCGGTTGTACCCAATAATCGGGAGTTTCACTGGGATGAACAATAACCCAAACCTCTTTGGCTTTGTGTGCCGTCCCACTCACGAATAATTCAGCGTCAACCTTGTCTCCATTAGATGGTGACTCAATGGTTATATTTTTTGCCACAGCAAAATGCATGGCAGGAAAAAAGGAAATCAGAACAAAGAGCAAGGCAAGAATTTTACGCATTTCCCTTCCTTGATTTAGTTTTTTTACGTGAAATAAAAAACACTAACACTCGTCAAAAAAAATAACAAAAAAAACTCAATGCCGAAACCGCAAGGCGCATTATTGATGTGGTCTCTTTTACCTCTTCTCTTAATTAAACTCTTTTACGATAAAATCGGTTTTACAAATACCCTTTCTCAGTATATTCTCGATATTACCAAGAATAATAGAAGAAAGGGAACGAGTTCTTCTGATTGATAAAACGATTTTCATTAACACTGGGATAAACAAGTATGTCCACACGATACCTTTCAGGATCCGCCGTTGCGCTGGTAACTCCGTTCAGGCAGGACAGGTCGATAGATACCGAGGCGTTGAGAAGGCTGGTGCAGTTTCATATTGAGGCGGGAACCGATATCATCATAACCTGTGGGACGACTGGTGAGTCGCCGACACTTTCCGGTGATGAACAGGTTGAGATTATCCGCACCGTTCAGGATGAAGCTGGAGGTAAGATAATGGTGGCGGCTGGCGCTGGCACCAATGATACAATACATGCGGTCGAGCTGGCAAAAAATGCTGAAAAAGCGGGCGCTTCTGTTCTTCTGTCGGTCGCTCCGTACTACAATAAGCCTTCGCAGGAGGGTATCTATCAGCATTACAAGCATATCGCCGAGGCGGTCTCTGTGCCGATTATTATTTACAATGTTCCGGGAAGAACCGGCAGCAATGTAGCAGCATCAACCATTCTCAGGCTTGCCCATGATTTTGAAAATATTGCTGCGGTCAAGGAGGCGTCAGATAATATCAGTCAGATCTCGGAGCTTCTGGAGGAGCGTCCAGAACATTTTTCTGTTCTGACCGGAGAGGATTCGCTGATTCTGCCTTTTATGGCTATGGGAGGAGACGGGGTAATTTCTGTGGCGGCCAACCAGATTCCATCACAGATCAAGCAACTGGTCGAGGCAATGAGAAGGGGTGACCTTGATGAGGCTCGCTTCATCAACCGCCGCTATCGCAAGCTGTTAAAACTTAACTTTATTGAGAGTAACCCTGTGCCGGTAAAGTACGCTCTGGCACGGATGGGCATGATTGAGGAGAACTACAGACTGCCGCTCGTACCTCTCTCACAGGAAAACAAGCTGCTTATCGATCAGGAGCTCAAAATTCTGGGGCTCATCTAAAACTATTTCTTTTCAGCTCCCGACAAAAATCGGGAGCTGAAAAGTTTCTGAACGGCCTATCACACAATCACTCCAAGGTTTTCAACAAAGCTGTCAAGCTCCTCCTTTGTCCGCTTCTCCGTAACAGCAACAAGCAAGCCGGTTTCGCCGTGAGCAGCCAGGTCATAGCCTGCAAAGATCTTTTTCTCAAGCATCTTTTCAACCACAAGAGCTGGAGGAATTGGTGTTTCAACAACAAATTCCCGGAAATAAGGTGACGAGAACTTCAGGGAGAATCCCGGAAGAGCCGCAATCTTTCCAGCCAGATAATGGGCCTTCTGTCCTGATTGTGCGGCAACTTGCTGCAATCCCTCTTTGCCGAGCAGCGAAAGATAGACTGCCGCCTGAAGGGCGTTAAGCGCCTGATTGCTGCATATATTTGAAGTGGCTTTTTCACGACGGATGTGCTGTTCGCGCGTCTGAAGGGTAAGAATGAAACCGTCTTCTCCATCCCTGTCTTTCGTCATGCCAACCAGACGGCCAGGAATTTTACGGACAAGCGGTTGCTTGACGCTGAAAATACCAAGATATGGACCACCGAAACTCTGGGGACTGCCAAGCGGCTGCCCTTCACCGACAGCGATATCGGCGCCGTAACTTCCGGGAGCAGCAAGCACTCCGAGTGAAAGGGGATCGGCGGAGACAACAAAGAGTGCTCCCTTTGCATGAGCAACAGCTCCAATAGCGTCAACATCTTCAAGGCAACCGTAAAAGTTTGGCTGCTGGACAACCACTCCTGCAACGTTCTCGGTGACAAGCTCTTTCAGGGCCGCAATATCGCCGACACCATCCTGAAGAACATTCTGAATAACGGCGTTATGGCCAGAGGCCTCAAGATAGGTTTTCAGAACGGAGCTGTTCCAGGGGTGCAGCTTTCCTGCCACCACAACCTGGCTCCGTCCGGTGACGTTCATGGCCATCAAGACCGCTTCAGCAAGAGCGGTTGCGCCGTCGTACATGGAAGCATTGGTGACATCCATCTCATAGAGACGGCAGATAAGGCTCTGGTATTCGTAAATGGCCTGAAGGGTTCCCTGTGAGACTTCCGCCTGGTAGGGAGTATATGCTGTATAAAACTCACTGCGGGAGGCAATGGTTTTAATAGCTACTGGAATAAAATGGTCGTAGGCGCCGCCGCCAAGATAGCTGACGTACTCGGAGGTGCTCCTGTTGGCCGAGGCGAGCCATTCAAGGAGTTTGCGCACCTGAGGCTCATCGGAGGCGGAAAGAATATCGAGAGCTCGCTTCAGCCGAATCTCTTCAGGAATATCGGCTATAAGATCATCAAAGGAGTTTGCGCCGATGGCCCTGAGCATCTCCTCTCTTTCGCTTGCAGTATTGACTATAAATGGCATGAGTTACTCCCCCGTCAACTCGCGGTATGCCGCTGCGTCAAGCAGTGCACTGATGGCCGCAGGATTGGCAACTTTCATCTTGACAAGCCAGCCTGAACTGTAGGGATCCTGATTGACAATTTCTGCAATGTCAAGCTGAGGGTTCAGCTCAAGAATTTCACCGGCAACCGGCGCAAACAGATCGGCAACGGTCTTTACCGCTTCGACGGTTCCAAAAACCTCATGCTCTTTAAGAGTGGTTCCTGCCGGTTTCAACTCTACAAAAACTATATCGCCAAGTTCTGACTGAGCAAAGTCAGTAATGCCGACCAGTGCGGTGCTACCGTCTTCAAGCAGTTTAATCCATTCGTGGTCTTTGGTATAGCGGAAATCTTTTGGAATAGTCATGGCAGAAGGTGAAAGTGTGTTTATGGAGCCTGCTTAGCAACGTTCATTATAATCAAGGTAATATTTTTTGGAATCCCTTCAAATCAGGGAAGATGGCAATTTATGCAAGTCGCTGCCTCATTGCCTCGTAGAGCAGCACGCCTGCGGTCACACTGACATTCAGGGATTCGACACAACCAGCCATGGGAATCCGGACAACATGGTCACAGAATTTCACCGCTTCCGGGGCAAGTCCGCTTCCTTCCATACCGAGCACAATTGCTGTGGCTTTTTTCATGTCGGCATCGGTGTAATTGAGTTCTGCATCCATATCAGCAGCTATTACCTGAACATTGCACTGGTGGAGAAATTCCAGAGCACGCACAAGGCTTTTCACCTTGCAGACTCTTATGTGGGAGAGCGCTCCGGCAGCAGCTTTGTGAACCACGGCGTTTACCGGGGCTCCTTTTCCTTCGACAAGGACGACGGCATCTGCCGCAACAGCTTCGGCGGTACGGATAATGGCTCCAATATTGTGGGGATCATCCAGACCTTGAAGCACAACAAAAAGCGGACAGGTATTGCGAGGGGTTGCCAGAACCTCCTCCAGAGAATAGTAGGTAACTGTGCTGATAAGAGCGCAAACGCCCTGATGCTTGGTGGTACCGGCTATCAGGGATAGTTTTTCAAGGCGTGCCTTGCCGCTGACAAGCTTCAGCCGTCTTGCAGTAATAACAATTTCCTTGAGTTTCGGATGAGAGGTATTAAATTGAAAGTAAATCTTTTCAATGCTCTCAGGCTTTTGCTGGAGAAGCTCAAGTACGGTATTTCTACCATAAACGATGTTTTCGGAATGTTCCGCGTCCATAGAACCTCTTGTCCTGTAATTGGTGTGATAAAATCGGGTGCTGTCAGGGACTTTTGCAAGCTGCCAGCAAGCATCTCAATGGGGAAAACCGGAATCTAATTAAATTTATCAAAAATCATTTTTTTTAATATCTTTTAGGACGCATTGATTTGATTTCCTGGCTGCGAATGTAACGTTCTTTCCTTTCCCCGGTTACTTCGTGGTTTACATATCAGCACACTGCACTTTTACACATTTCTTTTGCCAACACAAATAGGGTGATTGCCAGTATGAGCCAGATTTATAAAACAATGGAGGGAAATGAAGCTTTGGCTCATGTCTCTTATCGTACCAGTGAAGTAATTTGTATCTACCCGATTACTCCAGCATCACCGATGGGTGAATATTCTGAAGCGTGGGAAGCAGAGGGAAAAACCAACATTTGGGGAACAATTCCAAAAATTGATGAATTACAGAGTGAGGCAGGTGCAGCCGCTGCAGTGCACGGCGCATTGCAGACCGGTGCTCTGACAACAACCTTTACGGCGTCACAGGGCCTTCTGCTCATGATTCCGAATATGTATAAAATTGCGGGCGAACTCTCCCCCTGTGTCATACACGTATCGGCCCGTTCCCTTGCCGCACAGGCACTGTCAATTTTCGGCGACCATGGCGATGTGATGTCGGTTCGCGGAACAGGTTTTGCACTTCTGGCGTCCAGTTCTGTTCAGGAAGTCATGGACATGGCTCTTATTTCGGCTGCAGCAACCCTTGCCTCGAGAGTTCCTTTCCTTCATTTTTTCGACGGATTCAGAACATCTCATGAGATCTCCAAAATCGAGGTCATTGCTGATGAAACTATAAAGATGATGATAGACGACGACCTTGTCAACGCCCACCGAAACCGTCGCCTCAGTCCTGATGCACCTGCTATCCGTGGCACATCGCAGAATCCTGATACCTATTTCCAGGCACGGGAAACCGTCAACAGTTACTATAATGCCTGTCCCGAAATCACTGAAAAGGTGATGGAGAAATTCGGAGCGCTCACAGGCCGTCACTATAAGCTATACGAATACTACGGTGCACCTGATGCTGAACGTGTTATTGTATTGATGGGTTCCGGGGTTGAAACTGCCCGTGAAACCATGGAATATCTCAACAAGCAGGGCGAAAAAGTCGGTGTCATTCATGCTCGCCTTTTCCGTCCATTCGATATTGAGCGCTTTGTCAAAGCTTTTCCACCTACCGTTACCTCTGTCGCTGTCCTTGACCGCGTCAAAGAACCTGGAAGTGCAGGAGAACCACTGTATCTTGATACCGTCAATGCACTGTTCGAAGGCGTACAGAACGGATTGCTGAAAACCATGCCAGCAATTACCGGTGGCAGATATGGTCTTTCATCCAAGGAATTTACGCCCGCAATGGTCAAATCCGTGTTTGACAACATGGCTTCCATGACACCGAAAAATCATTTCACGGTCGGCATCAACGATGATGTGACCATGTCAAGTCTTGACTATGACCAGTCTTTCTTGATCGAACCGGATGAAATGTTCCGTGCTATTTTTTACGGTCTTGGATCGGACGGCACCGTCGGCGCTAATAAAAACAGCATCAAGATTATTGGTGAAAACACGCCGAACTTTGCTCAGGGTTATTTCGTCTACGATTCCAAGAAAGCGGGCTCAATTACCACGTCGCACCTCCGGTTTGGACCCCAGGAGATTCGTTCAGCCTATCTCATTACTGAGGCACAGTTTATCGGTTGCCACCACTGGGTCTTTCTTGTGATGGTCGACTTGGTCAAATATCTCAAGAAGGGGGGAACCCTGCTTCTGAACTCTCACTTTGCTGCCGAGGAACTTTGGGACAAACTGCCGAAGATTGTTCAGGAGCACCTGATACGCAAAGAGGCAAAACTTTATACCATAGATGCCTATAAAGTAGCCAGCGCGAGCGGCATGGGCCAGCGTATCAACACGATTATGCAGGCTTGCTTTTTTGCCATATCCGGGGTGCTGCCCCGTGAAGAGGCTGTAGAAAAAATCAAGACCTCCATCAGGCAAACATACGGGAAAAAAGGTGATGACGTTGTAAACCAGAACATACAGGCGGTAGATAATACTCTCTCCAATCTGCATCAGGTCATCATCGGTGCCGTTGCAGACAGTACAAAAAAACTTCGTCAACCTATTGTCGGAGAAGCTCCTGATTTTGTCTGCAACGTCCTGGCAAAAATCATTTCCGGGGAAGGTGACGACATTCCTGTCAGCGAACTGCCTGTGGACGGAACCTATCCGACTGGAACTTCAAAATTTGAAAAGCGCAACCTTGCCGACGAAATTCCGGTCTGGGAACCGGAGCTATGCATCCAGTGCGCTAAATGCACCGTTGTATGCCCACACGCCGCAATACGCGCCAAGGTTTATGATCCGAAATACATCAGCAACGCTCCACGCACGTTTAAATCTGCCGAGACAAAAGGGGTCAGTTGGGAAGGGATGAAATATACCATCCAGATTGCCCCTGAAGATTGTACTGGATGCGAAGTCTGTGCTCATGTCTGTCCTGCACGGGATAAAAACACCCCAGGAAAAAGAGCCCTCAACATGAGCCAACAGCCGCCTCTTCGTGACACAGAGGTTGACAACTGGAATTATTTTCTGAATATTCCGGACTTTGACCGAAACAGCATCAATTTAAAGCTGATCAAGGAACAGCAGCTTCAGGTACCTCTTTTTGAGTTTTCAGGGGCCTGCTCTGGATGCGGAGAAACCCCGTATATCAAACTCATGACACAGTTGTTCGGAGACCGTCTTGTTATAGGTAATGCCACAGGATGTTCTTCTATTTATGGGGGAAACCTTCCGACAACACCCTATACAACAAATGCCCTCGGTCTTGGCCCTGCATGGTCAAACTCGCTCTTTGAAGATACTGCTGAATTTGCTCTCGGCTTCAGGATTTCCATTGACAAACAGCGGGAATATGCAAGCGAACTTTTAAAACGAGTGGCTTCTGAAATCGGTGAAACACTGACAAATGAGATACTGAATGCTTCTGAAAGCAATGAGCCGGAAATTTTTGAGCAGAGAAAGCGGGTTGCGATCCTGAAGGAGAAGCTCCGTCTGCTTGAGTCATCTGACGCCAAAAATTTGCTCTCGCTGGCTGATATGCTTGTTAAAAAGAGTGTCTGGGGCGTCGGTGGCGATGGATGGGCTTATGATATTGGCTATGGCGGGGTTGACCATGTCACGGCTGGCAACAAAAACGTCAACCTTCTGGTGCTTGACACTGAGGTGTATTCAAACACCGGCGGACAGGCGTCGAAGGCAACACCAAAGGCTGCTGTTGCAAAATTTGCATCCGCCGGACGTACCGTGACCAAAAAAGATCTTGGCTTGATCTCCATGAGCTATGGCAATGCTTATGTTGCCTCAGTTGCCTTTGGCGCTCGCGACGAACAGACACTTAAAGCATTCCTTGAAGCCGAAGCCTACAACGGGCCGTCAATTATCATCGCCTATTCACACTGCATTGCGCATGGCATCACCATGTCTACAGCGCTTGATAATCAAAAAGCCGCTGTTGATTCTGGACACTGGATACTCTATCGTTACAATCCTGAACGTTTGCTTGAAGGAAAAAATCCGCTGATTCTTGATTCGAAAAAGCCAAAAATACCAGTAGCTCAGTTCCTGAATATGGAGAACCGCTTCAGGATGCTCAAGAAGAGCCATCCCGCTCTTGCCGATGAGTACTACGCTGAAATCCAGAAAGAGGTAGACGCGCGCTGGGCACATTACGAATACCTGGCAGCCCGCACGTTTGGCGGTGAATAACACGTACAAAGGACAACAGGTCAAACAAAAAACGACGGGAACTTCCGTCGTTTTTTGTTTTGCGCCGCATCCTCTCGCCGGTTTCAGCAACAGCAATATGAGCGCTACTTTTCTTTGCGTTTTCGAGACATCTCGTTCATTTCCATTGCCTTCTGCATATTGCCAAGTTTCTCATACACCTTGCTGAGATGCTCCGGAATTTCAGCCTCTCCGAGCTCCAGTCCAACTGCTTTTTCCAGAATTTCCCGAGCCTTTTCATATTCTCCCATCCTGAACAATACCCAGCCAAGGGTGTCGAGATAACCTCCATTGACGGGGTCTGCTGCAACCGCCTTCATTGCCAGCTTTTTTGCCCGCAGAAGCTCTTTGCCCTGACCGGCAAGAATATACGCAAGGTTGTTCATCATGAGAATATTACCTGGCTCCAGATGAAGAACAGTCTCATAGAGATGGATGCTTTTATGGGAGTAACCGATCTTATCATAACATAATGCAAGGATACTGCAGGCCTGTACATAAAATTCTTTCTGCTTTTGCGCGTTTTTCGAATGTGCGGCCTTTTCAAGAAGTTGTAATGCCTGCTTAACCTTGCTTGTATGAAAAAGAAGTTCCCCTTCCATCACCTGCAACCTGAAGGTCATTCGGGTTTTGCCAGAATATCGTCTTTTAATTTCGTCGATCATAACAGAAGCGGGTTCTACAAAAGCACTCTCCTGCGATGAACGGGCTATAAAAAATTGAGCAAGCTCTATTTTCTGTTCAAGAGTTACCTGAGCAGTATTGTAAAACAGATTAAGATCTTCACGAAATGCAGGACGATTGCCGGACTGTACAGAAGCATCGAACAATGCCAGCCAGACAGGAAGAACGCGCGGATCATTCTGGAGTACCTCCCTGAATGTCCTGGCAGCAAGATCATACTGTTTCGTCTGCCGGTAAAGTTCACCAAGGGTAAGAAGAAGTTTTTCTTTTCCATCGCCCCGCTCAAGAAGCTCGGTCAAGGTACCTATCGCATCCTGATAGCGGGTGAGCTTAATTTCCATAAGCAGCACCTGAGCCAGGGTTGTCTCGTTCTTTGGATCAAGTTTTAAAATATCCTGAAAAGCGTCAAGAGCTTTCTCTGGCTGATCAGCAGCAAGATATTCCAGAGCAAGGCCGGTAAGTGGTTCAGTGTTTCCCGGTTCAAGAGCAACGAGTTGACGGGAAAGCTCAACAGCCCGACTGTAATCATGCATCTGATGAGTTATTCCGGCAAGCAACCTTAGATAATATTTGTTACCGGGATTGAGCGTAACGCTTTTTTCGCTGTACAGACGGGCGGAATCGAGAACGCCAAGACCAATGTAGGCTTTCGAGAGTGCATAATGAAGCGCTGCGTTTGAAGGCTCAGCAATCAGGAGCTTCCGATAACGGTCAACGGCTCCAGAATACTCTCCTTTGGCGCTTTGCAGAGTCGCTGCAACAAGCTCTCTTTTCGTGGTTTCAGAAAGCGAATCTCGATCGGTGGCCTTGCCAGAAAGAATCGGGCGGGCGGAACAAGCCGAAAGGAAAACAAGGAATACAAGTAGTAATTTATCGATCAGGCTTCGCATCAAACAAGGGAGATTCATAACTGTCGGCACCGGTTGAAAAACGGATAAACGCCTGACGGGTAGCAACCCGTCCCCTTGTTGTTCTTGTAAGATAACCTGCCTGAATAAGATATGGCTCATAAACCTCTTCAATGGTATCCCGCTCTTCTCCCACCGAGACGGCAAGAGAGGCAATTCCGACAGGACCACCATTAAATTTGTTAACGATAGTCTCCATGATTTTTTTATCCATATCATCAAGCCCCTCCTCATCAATTTCAAGACAGTCAAGGGTTTTTATAGCAATATCCCTGGTTATCAGCGATACACCATCAACCTGTGCAAAATCTCTGGCTCGCCTGAGCAACCTGTTGGCAATACGGGGTGTCCCCCTTGAGCGTCCGGCAATTTCCGATGCAGCTTCACTATCGATACCGATACCAAGAATACCTGATGCCCTGATAATAATACCTTCAAGAAGCTCAGGCGCATAATAGTCAAATCGACTGTTAATCCCGAACCTTGCCCTGAGGGGGGAGGTCAGAAGTCCGGAACGAGTTGTGGCTCCGACAAGAGTAAAGGGCTCGATACGCAACTGGACAGCCCTTGCAGAGGGACCACTGTCAAGCATGATATCGATGCGAAAATCTTCCATGGCTGAATAGAGATACTCTTCCACCGTCGGCGGCATACGGTGAATTTCATCTATAAAAAGCACATCTCCTTTTTGCAAACCAGTAAGAAGTCCCGCAAGATTACCTGCCTTATCGAGCAGAGGCCCTGAGGTTGACTTGATACTGCTCCCCATTTCAGAAGCAATAATATAGGCAAGTGTCGTTTTACCGAGACCAGGTGGTCCGGATAATAAAACATGGTCGAGTGCATCGCCTCGCATTCTTGCCGCTGAGATGAATACTTTGAGGTTATCGGTCAGCCGCTGCTGGCCGGCAAAATCATCCATACGGAGCGGCCGTATCTGCTCATCAATCCTCGATTCGACTGCGTCGGGGGGAGTATTCAGTAATTCTATTCTCAAACAGATAACATTACAGGTTGAACGGTCATAAGGCAGTAGATTCAGAGCTTTATTCGCGGATCTGCTACTGCATAGAGAACGTCAGCAAAAAGATTGCCAAGCACTATCAGAGAACCCGAAATAAAGGTGTTGGCAATAATCAGCGGATAATCCCTTGCAAAAATAGCCTCTACCGTTACTCTTCCCATTCCTGGAAAAGCAAAGATTACCTCAATAAACAAAGCACCGCTGAAAATAAAGGGCAGCGAACTTCCCATAAGGGTAATCACCGGCAACAGAGCATTTCGAAGTGCGTGCTTAAAAATAACGATATTTTCCGGTAACCCTTTGGCCCTGGCGGTACGAATATAGTCCTGTCTGATAACTTCAAGCATGCTTCCCCTGACATAGCGGGCTATACCGGCAGCCCCGTTGATGCTGAGCACCGTCACAGGCAACACAAGATGCCAGAACCGGTCAAGCACAAACTCAAACGGGCCGAAGCCCTCAGCGCCAATTTCGTTCAGACCTGAGGCTGGAAAAAGAGGAAACTTCAGGGCAAAAAGAATAATCATCATCAAGGCAAACCAGAACTCCGGCATTGAATAAAAAAAGAGAGCGGTTACTGTCAGAAATCTGTCAAGAAAGGTGTTCTGGCGAATCGCAGAGATAACTCCAATAAGAATGCCAAAAGTAAAATTTGCAACAAGGGTCAATAAGGCGATGGTCATTGTTATCGGCAGAGCGCTGGCAATAACATCGAAAACCGGCTGTTGGGCTCGGCTGAAACTTCGCCCAAAATCACCTTGCAGCACATTGGCAAGCCATTTCACATACTGGACAGGTACCGGATCGTTAAGACCATACTGCGCCCTGATCTGTTCGGCTACGTTTGGACTGATCCCTGGCTGGATAAAAAAAGCCGCAGGATCACCGGGCGCAAGCCTGATAATAAAAAAAGTAAGGGTCAATACTCCGAAAACCAGTGGTATGGCAATTAAAAACCTCTTGAAGATATAAGTCAACATTATGAGCGGAATCCCTATAGATAATTCATTGAACTTAAAGATAAGTAAAGAAAAGGGGTTTCAATGGTGATTATTTGTTGCCCTTCTGTTGCTCTCTACAGCTTGAATCTTTTTTGAACCAAACACCAGGAGCAACAGAGTATTCTTTAGCAGGCATCATTATGATTAAATTTTTTTAAAGAAATGAGTTTGTTATATTTTTTATATAGGGTAAGTTTGTTTTTGCCAAAATTCTCCTTACTCATTTATTCCGCTCGCCCACACTTGATGCTTCATTGATAAATGGTTAAAGACTGGTTTCATTTTAGAGAGTCGGTCATATAATTCCATAGTATTTGTCATGTTTCTCTTGTAATTGTTGATAGTATAATTTTTATGCCAGCTTTTGCGTAAAAATATTTCGCCTCGTTCTTTTCAGTGAGTGCATAATGTGCTACATGTATGCTTTTATTTTAAAACAATATAAACGGAGTGGTCATGAGAATAGACAAACGACTTGGCTCGTCCAGTAGAAAGAAAAAAAAATACGGAGTAATATTTCTTCGCTGTTGCATAGTACCGCTTATTGTTTTATCGGCTAAAGAAAGTTTGGCTTTGCCGGTTTTTGCTCGAAAATATCATACCGCATGCTCCACTTGCCATATAGCGTTTCCTGTTCGAAACGGCTTCGGTGAAGCATTCCGAAATAACGGATATCGCTTCCCGGATGAGGCCGACGAAGAGATGGTTAAGGAAGAGCCGATAAAGCTCGGTCAGGAGGCCTATAAAGATGTCTTCCCCAATGCTATCTGGCCATCTGATCTGCCCAATATGCCGTCTCTGGGTTTTCTTGCCAAATCCGGAGCGACGATGCAAAAGAACCCGACTCCCGGAGACCAAGGTAAACCCAATAAGTACAGCGGAAATTACAAAGATGTGCTCATCAACTCCGAAATTGATATGTTTTTTTCTGGAACAATAACCAGACAGTTGAGCTATATAGGCGACTTGGCCTTTGATGGCGGAACCAATGGGCAAGATGCTACTCCGACAACCTTGGGACGCCTTCAGTTTGTCTGGACATTCAAACCCGGTTTAAGTATGGCGTGGGGGACTGTCGGTTTTCCTGAGCAGTTTGATTTGATATCCGCTCGAGCTGGCACTGACCTGAATGGTTATGCCGCAAGCCTGCCGAATCCCAACAGGGGGGTTGAATTGAGAATAGCCGGAAATACCGGAAGCATGGGCGGATATTCGCTACTTGCAGGTATTGGAAGGAATTCGGAGGCCGGTTCTTCAGATGCCGTTTCGGGAAATATTGGAGATACAAGATTTGTCAGAGCGACTTATAAAATCGGTGGAAACGGCTTGATGAGCGGGGTTGGAGGAACGTATGGTGTTCAGGCTTTCGGTTTGGATAACTCTGTAACGTTTGGAATCAATTACGTCAACTCTGGTCAGGGTGTCAGCACGGGTTCAGAAGACAATATTGCAGGTCTCACCAAAACAGCATACTCCGGTGATGTAAGAGTTAATTATGGTACTCTGCGTGCTGTTGGCCAGTACGCCCGCTTTAATGAGGTACTAATGCCCGATGCTGACGGTACAAATTATGGCAAACGAACAGCACTCTCTCTCGAAGCGGATTACTGGGAATTTCCCTGGCTTTTTGGAGTCATGCGTTATGAGCATTTACAGGATGATTTAAACGGCAAAATCGACAAGGTTATCTCTGGAATTGGCGCCTTGATCAGAGCTAACTTTAAGATCGGGATTGAATATGTTGCCGTAACTAAAACGATAGGTAATGACCGCAGTGATATTGATCCAGTTCGTTTTTCAGCATTTGATACTGCAGGAAACTCAATAAATCTTTATACCCAGGTAGGCTTTTAACCGTTCCGTTGTTGATGGTATTTGTCCCGGTTGTTTTTTATTATCCTGAAAGTAGGATAAAGCGTACACTATTTGCTGGGCACTCCCAGATATTCCAGGAACAAGCTGTCTCTGGCTACTGATTCGGTAGACCAACGGTAGTTGCCCATGGCTGTTCGCACGTGG
>Ga0118677_10010564_pt1 | contig 14078 bp, 6 predicted proteins | sample AliMusrvi5mmetaG_FD_86154 | JGI IMG/M metagenome (GOLD analysis project Ga0118677, IMG submission 86154) | reverse complement strand
GGGCGTTATTCCGCAGAAGAATTATAAAATCATTCATCCAAAATGTTTGCGGATGAATAAATAATGTTTGCGGATGAATAAATAATGTTTGCGGATCAATAAATAAAGTTTGCGGATCAATAAATAAAGTTTGCGGATCAATAAATAAAGTTTGTGGCTTCATAAATAAAGCTTGTGGCTTCATAAATAAAGTTTGCGGCTTCATAAATAAAGTTTGTGGCTTCATAAATAAAGTTTGCGGATGAATAGATAAAGTTTGCGGATGAATAAATAATGTTTGCGGATGAATAAATAATGTTTGCGGATGAATAAATATTGCGTGTGGATGAATAGTATAATATTGATATTTAGTCGATAAGCTATTTTTAGATTGAGAAAAGGCGTTGTATTGCTTCGAAAGTGAATGCTTCGGAGTGAAACCAGCATGAAGGGAGCTCTGATCAGTTAAGCAGTATTTTGAATCGTGTTGCAAGGCCGAAGTTTATTATTTAGTTTGAATTGTCATCTATTTTTGTTGAAAGCTTCCAGGTTGCGGATTGCCGCGATCAGGAAATAATAACGACTTGTTTAATGTTAATCTGCTTGGTAGTTTTAAACATGTTATAATATACGCAAAGTGCTTTATTCAGTTTCGGAATAACAAAAAATATTTTCGTGATAACTGATTCTCATTTCGGCCGGCGATGATAAATAGTAATTTTTTAGGAGCAGTAATGATGTGATAGGGAATTCCCGTTTGTTGCTGCTGTGACACGATGTGGCTATAACTTAATAACAGTGGGCGATCAACCCGCAGAAGTGTGGAAAAAGGAACTACAGCCACGAAGGAGTTGAGCAATCTGCAGCATTGTTCAGCCTGCCCTGGGGTTGAAGATAAGTTTATGTCCAATGGATTGAAGATGGTTGTTATTACCTTGGCCGGGACTACTTCTCTAAGGTCATTTACTTGCGCCTGAAGGATCAATTTTAAATTCCGCACTTGGAAAAACTCAATATTAAATGATATTTATGACTTCGATGGTCCTAAAAGATAAATGGGAAAACAGGCCAATTGTTTTGAAATCCTTCCGTAGTTTTAGGCATACTAAAATATTATAGCTACATTTGACCTTCCCATTTTGAACATGATTGCGCAACGTGAGTAAAGTTTTTAAAAATATCGCTGTATTCTCCTTATGGTTGGCAGGGCTTGTCATTATTGCTCACCTGATGATCCCTCACGATCATCATCCTGATAGTATTGCTTTCAATAAGGAAAATCAATGTCATGCCGATCAAACCAAAATTCCGGCAAAAGCGCCCCTGTTTCCTTTTCATTGCCATGCTTTAAATGACCTGACATTTGAAAAGGCCACACCTGGTTTAGTAGCATTGAATAACTTTCCTGCATGCGATCTTTTCACATTCAGTTTTGATGATTCAGTCGTTTCCAAATCGGCTTTTGAGTACATTTACATCAAGGATTCACAAAATCCTTTCCTGGAGACCGATTTCCTGCGGTTATCCCCTTTCAGGGCACCTCCTTTATTCGTTTAATCCACCGCTTTTTATTCTTCCGGGATAAATGGGGTTTATTTGGGTTGCATATTGGTTAAATCCATTGCAGCAGCAAATTTCCAGTTGCCAATGGCCAGCCGCAAATAGCCTTTTCTCTGAAAAATTCTATCCAATCGATTCCATATTGCAAAACACGATCTACAAATTCAATTATGATAGAACGTATCATTTATTTCTCGATTAAAAACAAATTCATTGTGGGGCTGTTTGTGGCCGCTTTGATCGGTTGGGGAACCTATTCCTTAACGAAGTTGCCTATCGACGCGATTCCCGATATAACAAACAACCAGGTGCAGGTTATTTCGCTCGCACCGTCGCTCGCAACACAGGAGATCGAAAGCTTTATTACCGCACCCATCGAAGTGGCCGTCGCCAATATCCCCGATATTATTGAGCTTCGCTCCATATCGCGGCTGGGACTTTCGGTGGTGACGGTTGTGTTTAAGGACGATGTTGATCTTTACTGGGCACGGCAGCAACTAAGCGAAAGACTTAAAGAGGCCGAAGATGCGATCCCCGCTGGTCTTGCCAAAGTAGAACTGGCGCCTATTTCATCGGGATTGGGCGAGATTTATCAATACCGCCTTGCAGTCGATAAAGGGCTGGAAAAGAAATATACCCCCATGGAGCTGCGCACACTGCAGGACTGGGTGGTCAGACGCGAAATGCTCGGTACGCCGGGCGTGGCCGATATCAATAGTTACGGAGGGTTTGTCAAACAATACGAAATTGCGGTAAATCCCGAAAGGCTCCGCGGGATGAACCTCACCTTGAACGATATTTTCCAGGCACTCGAACGAAATAATGAAAATTCGGGAAGCGCCTATATCGATAAAAAACCAACCGCGTACTTTATCCGCGGATTGGGAAGGGTCAAATCGCTCGAAGATATTGAAAAGATTGTGGTTAAATCGAATGCATCGGGGATTCCTGTCCTGATCAGGGACATTGCAACCGTTCAGTATGGAAGTGCAACACGTTACGGTGCGCTCGTGGTCGATACAACCGAAGCGGTGGGCGGCGTGGTGATGATGCTCAAAGGGGCAAATGCGCACCAGGTTGTCGAAAATGTGAAGACACGCATCGGATCGATTCAAAAGTCGTTGCCCAAAGGAATTACGATCGAACCGTTTCTGAACCGTTCCGATCTTGTGGGACGTGCCATCGGAACCGTTTCGAAAAACCTCATCGAAGGGGCATTGATTGTTGTTTTTATCCTCGTTTTATTGCTGGGAAATTTACGGGCAGGACTCGTGGTCGCATCGGTGATCCCCCTGGCGATGCTTTTTGCCATCTCAATGATGAATATCTTCCGTGTATCGGGAAATCTCATGAGCTTGGGGGCGATCGACTTTGGACTGATTGTGGATGGAGCGGTGATCATCGTCGAAAGTGTGGTCCACCGCATATCGATGAGCAAGCATCACCATCCGGATATAGCAAGGTTGAACCAGCACCAGATGGACCATAATGTATTTGAATCCGCCAAACGGATGATGAGTTCTGCCACGTTCGGACAGGTGATTATTCTGATTGTTTACCTCCCGATTATGGCGCTGGTCGGTATCGAAGGTAAAATGTTTCGCCCGATGGCACAGGTGGTCGCCTTTGCACTGATTGGTGCTGCAATACTTTCGCTCACCTATGTTCCAATGGCTTCGGCTTTGATTCTAAGTAAGAAGACCGAACACAAGCGCAACTTCTCCGACCGGTTGATGGACAGATTTCATAAAGGGTTTAACCCGATGATTGCCTTTGCACTGCGTCACAAGCTCATGGTTTGTGCTTCGGCTGTTCTGTTGTTTGTATTCAGCCTGTTTGTATTTAACCGTTTGGGAGGGGAGTTTATTCCCCAGCTCGAAGAGGGCGACCTCGCAGCAGGGGTAATGACGTTGCAGGGTGGTTCGCTTTCGAATACGGTCGAAATGGTTGAAAAGGCAAACAAGATATTGCTCGACAATTTCCCCGAAATCAAACATACGGTCTGTAAAATCGGCGCAAGCGAAATCCCTACCGACCCTACGCCAATGGAAACAGGTGATTACATCGTCACACTGAAGGATAAAAGCGAATGGACAAGCGCCAAAACGCGCGAAGAGCTCGTGCTGAAGATGCAGGAAAAGCTTGTCGTTCTGGCCGGCGTTAAATTCGAGTTCCAGCAACCAATTCAAATGCGCTTCAACGAATTGCTTTCGGGTTCGAAACAGGATATCGCCGTGAAGATATTTGGCGACGACCTCAATACACTTGCCGAGAAAGCCGCGGATGTGGAGAAAATCATTAAAGGCATTGCCGGGGTGGCAGATATTAATGTCGAAAAAGTTACGGGGCTTGCACAGGTACAGATTGAGTATAACCGTGACCGGCTGGCGCAATATGGCCTTTCGGTTGATGATGTCAATCGGGTCCTTCGTGCGGCGTTTGCAGGCAGCCAGGCGGGAGTGGTCTTCGACGAAGAGAAACGTTTCGGACTGGTGGTGCGGCTCGATAAAGACTATCGCCAAAGTCTTGATGATGTGAAAAATTTGTTGGTTGCGCTTCCCAATGGCGGACAGATTCCTTTTGAAATGGTGGCCGATATTCAGATAAAATCGGGACCAGCACAGGTTTCGCGCGAAAATACAAGGCGCCGCATCACAATCGGATTTAATGTGCGCAACCGCGATGTCCAGAATGTGATTGCCGAAGTGACCAAACAAATCGACCAGAAGGTAAAACTTCCGACAGGTTATTATGTGTCGTACGGCGGTCAGTTTCAGAACCTCGAAGCGGCCAAAGAACGATTGGCCATTGCTGTTCCGGTGGCATTGCTGATGATATTTGTATTGCTGTTTTTCACATTCCATTCAATCACACAAACCGCACTTATCTTTACAGCAGTCCCTATGTCGGCCATTGGAGGAATATTTGCGTTGTGGATGCGCGGAATGAACTTTTCGATATCGGCAGGAGTCGGTTTTATTGCGCTGTTTGGCGTGGCGGTTTTAAATGGGATCGTTTTAATTGCCGAGTTTAACCGGCTCGAAAAGGAGGGGATCACCGATATTACAGAAAGGGTATTAAAAGGATTACATACCCGTTTAAGGCCTGTGATTATGACCGCGGCGGTTGCTTCACTGGGTTTTCTTCCGATGGCATTGTCGAACTCTGCCGGGGCCGAAGTACAGAAACCCCTTGCAACAGTCGTTATCGGCGGATTGATCTCAGCTACATTTCTGACCTTAATTATTCTGCCGGTCTTTTACATCCTTTTTTCTTCCGGTAAATTCAGGAATCCTTTTAAACGGAAATCAATGAAAACATTGTCTTTATTAATGATGTTGCTTTTCGGCACCTCCTTTTTCACGACTGCAAAGGCACAGCAATCCTCAAAAACGATCAATCTGCGCCAGGCTGTTCAGATGGCGCTCGACAGTAACCTTGCTGTAAGATCTTCCGGTTATTCGGTTGATGTTCAGAAAACCTTGAAAGGTACTTCGTGGGATCTCCCAAAAACAAGTATTGAAGGTCAGTACGGACAATTTAATTCAAATACAAAAGAATTTGAATATTTTGTGCCAGGAGAAGTATATATTCCATGTATGCATGAAATTTTTCAACCAGGTGATATCCTGTCAAAGGACAGCAAAGATTATATTATACTATCGCCTTCATGTGACTTAGCTAATGACAAAGCGAAACACGTTATTATATCGGAAATTATTCATTCTGATAAAGGTGTCTTAAAAGATCAGATTTCAATTATAAATAAAGCTCCCACCGACATTTCAGATGGTCATAAATTGACAGAAATAGGTAATCAAAAAAAGGAGGCAGAAAAGACACTTAAAGCAATCATGAATAATACCTACTCGCATAGATATTATTTTCTACCTGCATACAAAACATTCTTACCAGGTGTCATTAATTTTCAAAACATATTTTCAATTCCCTTCTCTGATTTAAAAGAGTACAAAAGAGTATTTTCAATTTCACATTCTTTCATAAAAGATATAGTTGAAAAATTTTCATCATATTATTCGCGGCAAGGATCTCCAGATTTCAATATAAAAGAATTATACTCTACACTAATTAAACAATGAATAACGATGGAACATACTTGTCAAACGATTACAGCCAAAGTCTTATAAAAACTATTCATAAGTATTTACGACTAAAAGATTTCCCAAATATTCACTTCAATTCAGACCAGTTGGAGTGTAAGCCAAACCAAACTAACTAAATTCAATGATTGACTTCTCCAAATACCAAACCACTCCAGCAATACCCGAAGCCTCGTCAATGATTGAGACTTTTAGGGCGATTGGCTATAATATTGAAACTGCCGTTGCCGATATTATAGATAATTCGATTTCGGCCAATGCAAAAAATGTATGGGTAAGCTTCGACTGGAAAGGTGCTGATACCTGGTTATCTATTAAAGATGACGGTGACGGGATGAACAATGAAGAACTTATCCAGGCAATGCGCCCAGGCAGCAAAAACCCATTGGCAGACAGAAGTTCGAAAGATTTGGGTAGATTTGGATTAGGACTTAAAACAGCATCTTTCTCACAGGCACGTCAGTTAACCGTTCTTTCAAAAAAACAAGATTATTCGACCGCTTACTGGACTTGGGATTTAGACTATGTGAATCAAACTGGCAATTGGGATTTGCTTAAATACTTACCTGCGAATTTTGATGAAAACTCCTTGACTGAGCTTGGTTCCGGTACCTTGGTCATTTGGAATGACATTGACAGAGTAGTGAAACATTTCCGGCAAAACGATAACAATGCATTGGATAAATTCTTGTTTATCATGGAAATGGTGAAAAAGCATTTGGCAATGGTCTTTCACCGGTTTATTGAAAGCAAAAAAATAAAAATCTACTTTCAGGACAACGAAATAAAACCCTGGAATCCTTTTTTGCAGGGAGAACAAGCTACCCAATCCTTTTCAGAAGAACAATTGCATAATGGCAAAGTAATTATCAAAGGATTTGTTTTGCCTCACAAATCTAAAATTGATGAAGAAACTTATAAGTATGCTGAAGGAACAAAAGGGTGGAACGAGCACCAGGGCTTTTACATTTACAGAAATGAGAGACTTTTATTATCCGGTGACTGGTTGGGCCTGTTCAGAAAAGAAGAACATTATAAACTCATTAGAATTCAGATTGATATTCCTAATTCGTTAGATGCTGATTGGCAGATTGACATTAAAAAATCAGTGGCACGTCCACCACTTATTTATAAAGATCAGATTAAAAACTACGCAACTAAAGTAAGAGCGCAAGGTGTCGAGGTGTACCGCCACCGGGGAAAAACAATAAAACAAACCAACGGTCAGAAGTTTGTTCCGCTCTGGATTGATCACAAAAGAGGTGATAAATGGTTTTACAAGATAAACAGGGAACATCCTTTATTGGATATGGCAAAATTGCAGGCTCAAACAGAGCCGGACAAAGCAATAGAAACATTAATCCGGTTCATCGAAGAAAACATTCCGTCTAAATCTATTTATATAAAAACGGCAGAAGAACCGGAAACACAAGGCAATCCATTTGAAGGAATAGATCACGAACCGATACGAAAAACCATGGAAACGATGTTTGCCAGCTTACTATTAAAAGGTAAAACACCAGAGGAAGCAAAGGCTATAATTGCCAACATTGACCCATTCAACCATTTTACCCATTTTTTAGAGTTTATTAATTGATCCCCAATATGATACAACAAGCTATAAGAGCTATCAGGATATTCCTGCCTGCATCAACTTCAGTTACTCCACAACAAATTGAAGATGCGGTGACCCAGATGCTGCATGTTCCAAATTTTGCAGCAATTGACAAAGCAACATTAATACGGGAGGTTCAGGCCATCTATAATATTCGCATGGATGAGTTTCGGATAATTGAAAAAGAAGAAAGCCGGTTACCCTGGATAAATGATAAAAAAACATCTATTGAATGGAACTTTTGGAATCGGTATAGAGATTATCTTCAGGATGAAAAGAATTACCCGGAGGCAGTGTTAAATCAATTAGACAAACTTACGGACAGGACACTTGATGGGTTATTTAATCCTGATCAAAACGTTTTAATAAGTAAATACGGATTAGTCGTTGGGCAGGTACAATCAGGAAAAACATCGAACTATACCGGTCTGATCTGTAAAGCTGCCGATGCAGGATTTAAATTGATAATTGTTTTAGCTGGTATTCACAACAATCTACGAAGTCAAACACAGCTTCGTTTAGATGAAGGATTTTTGGGCTTTGATACCCAATTCCAGAGGGCATTTAACACCGGCCAGCATACAATTGGTGTAGGAATTGGCAAAAATGCGCTGCCTGTTCATTCGGTTACGTCAAGTTCCGACAATGGAGATTTCAGTGCAAGAACGACACAAACCTTTAACACCAATGAACCGATAGTTGCAGTTGTAAAAAAGAACACAAAAGTGCTTGAAAAACTATTTCAATGGCTGAGTTCCCAAGCAAGTATAAATGCAAAAGGTGAAAGAAGAATCAACAATAAATCATTACTTCTGATTGATGATGAAGCGGATAACGCATCAATAAACACCAACAAGGATGAAGATAAATCGACCAAAATAAATGAACACATTCGTAATATTTTGAGACTATTTGACAAAAGTGGTTATGTGGGTTATACTGCGACTCCTTTTGCAAATATTTTTATTCCAATTGAAGAAGACCAGCTTTTCCCCAAAGATTTTATTATCAATATTCAGGCTCCATCAAATTACATAGGTCCGGAAAAAGTATTTGGAATAAGGGTTATAGAAGATGATGAAATCTCTGATGAAGTGTTGCCAATAGTAAACAGAATTGATGATTATCAGAACTTTGTGCCCAACGGTCATAAGAGAGAATCTGAATTGCCAGATTCAATACCAGATTCATTGCGACTGGCAATAAAAAGTTTCATTATTACGTGCGCAATAAGAAGAGTCCGGGGTCAAGAGACGGCACACAATTCAATGTTGATACATGTTAGCCGGTTTATAAACTGGCAAGACCATATTAAAGAACTGGTAGAAAACACCTTCGATTTTTACCGGAGAGGAATTGATATGAAAATACCCTCTATTCTCGAAGAAATGAGGCAAGTATTTGAGGTTGATACAGATAATTATAAATCATATACAACAATCTCACAACAAATTTTAGACACCGAATTAAGAGGGATTGACAGCGCAACCCAAATTCACGAGTGGGTGGAGGTAGAAAAGCAATTGCGCGAAGCAGCCGTCAGAATTCAAGTCAAAAAGATCAATGGTGGTTCTGCAGATTCCTTAAACTATTACGACCACAAAAATGGCTTGTCAGTTATTGCTATCGGTGGTGATAAATTATCCAGAGGATTAACATTGGAAGGACTTTCAGTAAGTTATTATCTGAGAGCCTCACGGATGTACGATACTTTGATGCAGATGGGTAGATGGTTTGGTTACAGACCAGGTTATGTCGATTTATGCCGCCTCTTTACAAGCAGTGAATTGAATGAGTGGTTTTGTCATATCACTTTGGCTTCAGAAGAATTAAGAAGCGAATTTGATTACATGTCAGATGTTGCAGGTAGCACTCCGGAACAATATGCTTTAAAAGTTCGAACACATCCAGGAGTTTTACAAATTTCCGCATCAAATAAGATTCGCAGGGCTGTAAATGTTGATGTTTCCTGGGCTGGAAGATTGGTTGAATCATATCAATTACAGAAAAATCCGGTAGTCGTAAAATCGAATTTAGATGCGACTGTTGATTTTATAAGTTCGCTTGATGCTACTTTTAAAACCAATAGAAACAATTATTTGTGGAAGAATGTATCACCTGAATTGATTCGGCCTTTATTTCAAAAGTTCAAAGTTCCGGACTCCCTGGTAAGAGTTGATCCAGCCAACTTATTGCAATTTATAGATGTCCAGATTGCAAATGGTGAGCTTACAAACTGGAGAGTAGCATTAATGTCAAAAGCTGACACAAGTGAAAGATTCACAATCGATAAAAACGGGAATATTGTTGATATTGGTTATTGGTTTCGCCGGAATGCCACAGAAAGAACAGATTCTACCACATTTTTCATCAGAAAAAATCACATAATAAGTCCTAAAGATGAGTTCGTTGATTTAGAACCGGAACAATATAGAGCTGCATTGGAAAGAACGATTGCATTTCACCAGCATAATAACAAGGAATATAAAAATGACTATCCGAAAGGAGATATAGTCAGAAATGAATTCAGAGACCCGAAAAATCCTTTACTGCTAATTTATTTCCTGGACCCGGAAGGGGCTGACCTTCCTAAAGGAAGTGACCCATTGGTTGGCTTTGCAATAAGTTTTCCGGGAAGCCGGTTCAACTCTTCAGTACGCTATGCTATTCATAGACAACTTCTGGCGCTATTCAATATTGATGATGAAATAGATAACGACAACGATGACGAAGATTAATCAAATTTGGGATGAGCTGGCAAATGACACCTCATTCAAAAAAGGGTTGCTTCTACGGCGATATTCCGGGTCTGTATTGCCAGATGTTTATGTAGCCTTACAGCAGCCGGAAAAATTGATATGCATTGCAACATCAATAAGCGAGAGCATAGAGGTAAATATTTCAATGTTTGACAATTTACAGGAAATACAAATTGATTTTTTCCCGGATCACAATCAGAAAGGGAAAAACATTTTACTTTTTAAACTGATCAACAATCAGCACAGGGATATATTTTCCGTTTTATGCGAAGACTTAATTGCAAGTATAACTACCGAAACCAACGAAAAGCAATTAGTAAGAACGATATTGAACCGTTTTGAAAAATGGAAATCTCTATTCACGCGAATGATCTCTGAAGGTTTGACTCCCGAAGAGCAAAGAGGTTTGTTTGGTGAATTATATTTCTTGCGAAAATTTCTCCAATGCAATAATAATTTGCAACTCATATTAAATACTTGGGTAGGTTCTGCCAGAGAAGTAAGAGATTTTCAAATGAATAACTGGGCTGTCGAAGTAAAAACGACTCATGGGAATAATCATCAAAAAGTCCAGATCAGCAGTGAAAGACAGCTTGATATTACACACCTCGAAAATCTATTTCTCTACCATATTTCATTGGAGAAAGTACAGGAAAGCGGAGAAACATTAAACCAGATTGTTGCTTCGATAAATGATTTACTGGCAACTGATTCTATTGCATCGAATCGGTTCAAATCAAAATTATATGAAGCCGGATATTTTGATCACCATATCGATTTGTACGATTCCGCCGGTTATTTTATCCGGCAGAATACATTTTATAAAGTTGAGGACAATTTCCCCAGAATCCAGGAAAATGAGATTCGCAGCGGAGTTGGAGATGTGAAATACTCCATTATTCTTTCGCAATGTGAAACCTATAAACAGCCCGAAGTTTCTGTTTTTGAAAACCTTACAGTATAATGAGCACATCCATTGAGAATTTGGAAATTAATAAGTTCTATACTGCTTTAATGCAGGAAATTACGGCAATTCAATCAACCGATGAAGAAGGAGCAATATCCGAACAGGTTTTCACACAGCAGGCAGTCGATCTGCTTGCAGCCTCCGGAGAATCCGAAAACATAGTTGTCAAATATGATGAAAAAGCCTTGGGGACTCCCAAACAGCATAAAATAAACGCTTATGCAATATCAGAGAATTACGAAACGGTAGATTTATTTATTACAATTTTCAGCGGGACAGACGAAATAGTAAAAATTTCAAATCCAGATATTGAAACGGCATCCAAACGGATTTTAAACTTCTTTAGAAAAGCAATCTATTCAGCTGAAGATGAAAAAAACAAATATTTCAAAAGTGATTATGTCGATGAAATTGAAGAATCTTCAGAGATATTTCAGTTTGCCTACACTTTGGCAAAATCAAAAGATATAAAAGAGAATCTTATCCGGGTAAATGCTTTTATCCTTACAAACGGATTTTATAAAGGTGATTTTCCTGCAAATACAGTTATTTCAGGATACAATTTTTACTACAAAATATTTGATATTGAAAGCCTGTACAATTTAAGCGAAAAGTCACACATCCCTATTGAGATAAATTTCAAATCTGATGGCTTTACGGTTCCATGTATTCCTTCGCCTTCAATTAATGAAGAATATCAATCTTACCTGGCAATTATTCCGGGAGAAGCATTGGCATCTATCTATGAACGATTTGGTTCGAGGCTTTTAGAGCAAAATGTTCGTTCCTTTTTGCAGTTCAATGGTAAAATCAATAAGGGCATCAGGACTACAATAATTAAGGAACCTGAAATGTTTCTTGCTTTCAATAATGGAATTGCGGCGACAGCAGATGAAATTGAATTGGAAAACAGCGAAGATGGCAATGGAAAAATAATTTCCGTCGTAAAGGATTTCCAGATTGTTAATGGAGGACAAACAACTGCATCCATTTATCACACCCAAAAGAAAGATAAGGCTGATATATCCAACATATTTGTTCAGGTAAAACTTTCGGTAGTCAAAAACAAAGAAAAATTCAGCGAAATAGTTTCCCGGATTTCGGAATACGCAAACACACAAAACAAAGTTTCTGTGTCAGATTTAAGCAGCAATCGACCTTATCATATTGAGCTGGAAAAGCTTTCAAGAAATGTCTTTACACCAATTACCGACAGCCAGCCAATACAAACCAAATGGTTTTACGAAAGAGCCAGAGGACAATACAAAAATGCGATACTTAAAGATGGATTTACACCATCCAGAAAAAAGGCATTTGATTTAAAGAATCCAAAACATCAATTATTTACAAAAGAGGAACTGGCTAAATATATCAATGCCTACCAGGAAATTTCTGATGGTCGAAAGATTTTAATCGGGCCACATTACGTTGTCAGGGGTAATCAAAAAAATTATGTGCAGTTCATGAACTTCAATTTGGAGAAGAAAATGAACAATGTATATTTTGAAGATACAATTGCCAAAGCAATATTATACAGGGCGGCAGAGAAGGTTTATGGTGTAAAGCCCAGAGCGATTGGCGATATGCGTTATATTACTGTGCCGTACGCTATAACTTTATTAAACTGTTTAACCAATAACCAATTAGACCTTTATAAAATTTGGAAAAATCAGGAGATATCTGGATCATTAAAATCACTTTTGCATTTAATGATGAGTACTCTGGAAGTATTCATAAAGGATACGGCTCCCGGTGGTCTATATGGCGAATGGGCAAAGAAGGAAGAATGTTGGATAAAATTAAGAGACAATGATTTCAAATTTGACTTGTCTGATATAAAGCAAGACTTGGTTGACAAGAAAAATCAAACCAAAAGAACTGTAATCTCAGATGATGAAGTTGAATTGCAGAAACGTCAGGAAGACCTCGAACGGATTAAATCAATTCCTTCGAAAGTCTGGAAAAAGATTGAAGAATGGGGCAGAGAAACTGATAATCTATCAACTGTACAGAAAAATACTGCCTGGAATTTAATGACAAAAGTTCGAAGTACCTCTAATATTTTGCCAAATGAAGTTTCATACGGTATTTCAATTTTAGAAATAGTCATAGCAAAAGCTCCTGAACTTCTTTTTGATGCAGATGAATTAGTAGAACCAACAACAGGAAATAAACCAGATGATCCTGAAATAACATTGGAGTTAATCAAAAAAATGGTTCAGTGGGACAGGACAAATAAACGACTAAAACCGCATCATTTCAGAATGATGTTTGAAATCGTTAATGACCCAGAAAAACTGACCCCGCAAAACAAAAAATACTGTCTGATGAATTTTCAGTTCATTTCAAAGTGGGGGTTTAGAATTTAGGGACATTTTGCCAAAACATGTTGTGTAATTGGTAGTGAACGTTATGGTTCAATAATATTCACGAATATCTCCACTCAAATTAAATGAAAGTACAAATCGAAAATGCATAGTCCTTTTTTAATCCATACTACTTTGGTCTGACTTTAAGAACTGTTTCTTGTTGGAAGATACAAAGTAAACCAAAGAATAAATCACAATGCTAAGCATGGTGATAATTATTGTAATACTACCTCCTGCATAAATTGATTCATCTGCTCCAGAACTTAATTTGCCATTTAAAAACTCACTCATAAGTACATCAGCACCACTTAAATAAAAGGTTCTGGGATATTCATTAAACGAAAGCAAAAAGCTAAGCAAAAAGCAACTAATAACGGTTGATTTTGAAAGTGGCAGTATTACTTTAGTAATAATGTAAAACTTTTTTAATCCAATGTCCTTCGCTGCGACAATCGTCGAATCTTCTATAAAATAAAATCTTGCCCAAAACACAAGTACGCCAAAAGGCAATGTATAAAATATCAATCCGCTTATTAGAAAAAAAATATTAGAATTATACATTCCTAGGTATTGTGAAGCTTTACTCAGGCTTAAAGCAAAGATATCCGGTGGCAGCAACCCGGTAAAAAGGATTAAAATAAGTACAATAAGCATTTGTTTTTTATTGTACCAGGTTAAAGATAGAATGAATGAAATGATGGTATTTAG
>Ga0118677_10010563_pt1 | contig 14080 bp, 12 predicted proteins | sample AliMusrvi5mmetaG_FD_86154 | JGI IMG/M metagenome (GOLD analysis project Ga0118677, IMG submission 86154) | reverse complement strand
TGACAGTACAATCACCATTCCTGAAGATAGTTCTGTAACTATCTGCCTGCCAATCACTGATCCTGATGGACCTCTTCCTTACTCGGTTGGTACTGCATCATGTTTCGCAAATGGGGTTGCTTCTGCATCAATAGTCGGAAATTCGGTTTGCATTACATATACTCCGAATCCAAATTTCAATGGAATTGACAGTGTTTGTGTAACCGTTTGCGACAGTCTGGGTGCCTGCGGAAACGGAACCCTAATAATTAACGTTGTTCCTAAATCGGGTTGCAACATGATTAACGCAATTGGGATAGATGCAACGCCAAGTGCCTTCATGACATCTTTATCAGTTGGATCTGCACCAATTCCGTTGCGCTCCGCCAAGATCATTGCAATTCCAAGAATGATAGATATCTTCGCTAGCTCGGCAGGTTGAATTTGAAAACCGCCAGGCAGGGCGATCCAAGCCTTCGCACCGTTGACTGTTGAACCGACACCTGGCGTAAGAACTGCCATCAAACCCAGCACACCCAGTATCCAGACGATAGGTGTGTAGGCGCGGAGCAGCCGATAATCAATAAGCGTGGTTGCATAAGCCATCGCCCCACCAATAAGAATATTGATGAAGTGGCGTTTCAAGTAATACTGCGGATCAAGATGCTGCGATGCAAACCAATTCTTTGTAGCGGCCCACACAAGTATCGAACCGAATGCCAGCAATCCAATAGTGGCGAAAGTAAGCCAACGGTCATATCCAGAAACATTTCGCATCATTCGATGTGTTCGAGATTGCGGACGGAAGATTGTCATTGTTTCTTCACCACCGCATTCTTTACATCAATTTTAGGAATTGCCTTTGGCGGTGCGCCAGTCAGAAATATAGCTTTTTTAGGATCCAAAATATTTCCTGTCACTCCAAATAGCGCATCATAAATATCTTTAACTCCAACTGCCGACGTTCCCGCGCCATAGCCGCCCTGACTCACCATCATAACGACAGCGTATTCCGGCTTATTTGAAGGGGCATAGGAAGCGAACCATGATGTCGGATCTTTGGCTGTACCGTTGGAATTTCGGCCTTGGACCTGCCCCGTGCCAGTCTTGCCACTTACCTGAATCGGATAATTGCCAAATACTCCGGCGGCAGTACCTGTGACCGCAACTTGGCGTAGCGCCGCGTGCAAAAAGCTTAGGGTGCTGCTTGATGCTGGAATCTTGCCATTGATCTGAGGCAGGAACTCCTGAACGACTTTTCCATCAGGGTTAACCACGGCGCGCGCGACCTCGGGCTTATAGAGCGTGCCCCCATTGGCCACCGCGGCATACATATCGGTCATCTGAATCGGCGTCATCAGCACATCGCCCTGACCGATGGCAAAGTTGATGGCATCTCCCGCTCGCACAATATAACCATCGGTGCAATCTTCTTTGGCGATAGCAATCAAAAATGGTGTGAGGTCCGAGGGTTTCGCCTTCTTTGTGTAGTTGCAGTAAAAATTCTTATTTGCTTTGTAGTAGGCCAACTTCCAAGTGCGATCTGGCAAACGTCCCGATGCTTCTGAAGGCAGATCGATTCCAGTTGGCTTCCCAACTCCAAAGAGCGAGGCATTCTTGAAGAAGAAATCGTTGGGATTCTGCTTTGGACGTAATCCGCCATCTTTGACCCACTGGTCATAACCGATTTGATACCAGATAGTGTCACAGGAAACTGCAATCGCAGTTTGAAGTGACATGGTCCCTTGCACCTTTGTGTCGTCGTTGTGAAAGGTCTGGTTTCCAAATTTAATGGAGTATGGACAAGCGAAGTTCGAATTCAGGTTATAGCCTGCATGCGAAGCTGCAACAACCGAAAGAGCTTTAAAGGCAGATGCCGGTGCATACGTTCCATCAATCGCCCGCGAAAGTGCAGGGACGCCATCTGCTTCGCTAAAGAGCGCAGTTGCTTGTGCCGTCGTCAAACCTTTTTGCCAAATATTAGGATCGTAAGTTGGATATGAAGCCATGGCAAGTACCGCGCCAGTGTGAACATCCATCACAATCGCCGCGCCGGAATCGCCTCGATAACCTTGGGCGCGTGCACTCATCACAGAACTCGCCAGCGCTTTTTCAGCAACAGCTTGTAGCTTTGCATTGATGTTAGTCACTAAATTATTACCCGCAACCGGTTGTGTTGCCGTTGAGGTGCTTGTGATGTTCTCAGTGCGGTCCACAATGACGGTCTTAATTCCTGGCGTGCCTTGCAAATAACTGTCGTATTGATATTCCAAACCTGTCTTGCCGATAGTTTCATTTTGGTAGTACTTCTTACCGGTATTAAGTAAATCTGCCGATGTCACCGAACCGACATATCCAAGAATATGCGCCACATTTTCTCCGGCAAGAGATGGATAACTTCTAATCGGAACTGGGATTGCAGTTACCCCTGGATAGATATCGGGATTTTCCAAGATCTTGAGAGCCTGCGCTTGCGTAGCCTCTTTGGTGACAGGGATCGGCTGATAAAGCGTTCCATTCCAGCAACCCGCCTTTGGGCCGGATGTAATTTCTCCGCAGAGTCGCGTGCGGACGTAGAGATCGCTGTACTTAATTCCGATCAATGTGGCAACGCGTTTTAAGAGAGCTTGTCCCTTATCTGGCATCTTGGCCAGTGCGCTGCGGTCAACGGTGATAACCATTCCGGGGCGATCCATCACCATAGGTAATCCCGTGTCATCGACGATTGCTCCGCGTACCGCCGGTGTGACGATATCTCGACTGGTGATATTGACTGCTGCATTTTGATACTTCAACCCAGCCGCTACCTGCAGATAAAAGAGTCTGCCCAACATTGCTAGCATCAAAGAAAGCACTAATACTTGAACCACGACCAAGTTGAGCCGAGAGCGCTGACTCATTATCGCTCCCGCGCTGTTAACGAGTATTCGTGTGCTCGTCCAAGAGTTGGCAAGAACATTGGAGTGAAAATAATCGTCCACAAGAGGTTACCTCCGAGGACAGTTGCATCATGTCCAAGTGAGCCATTTTGTTCCCCCAGCAGTGCACCGAAACCGAGGTACGAGACAAGCGCCAGCGTGACTCCCCCAGCGACAACGATGACGAAGGTAACAGGCGAAGCGGTTACATCGGCGATCGAGTCCCGATTAATGGCGAATAGGAAAGCAATTGAGGTCAGGATAAGAGCCCATTGTCCAAAGGGAGCATTTGAGCTCGGCGAGAGATCTAAAACCATGCCCGCTAAAAAGCCGGTTACGAGCGCTCCATTGTGATCCTCAAATGCAATCAGTGAAATCGCAATCGCAAGGTACAAAGAAAAACCTGAAATAGGAAAGTGGATAAGAGAGACGGCAGACTCTTGAACCACAAAGAGCGTGAAAAAGAAACTGAGTGTGTAAATAATTCGAACTGGGCTCATCTACTTCTTCTTCGTGGGACTTGCTGATGGTGTTGGCGAAAGTACTGGAACAGGAGCTGGGGTTACATAAACGGTCACTGTTGGATTTGGCGTGGGAAGAAGTGGTCTGCTTGGCGCGGATGTAGGAGCGCTCAGGATCACCGAGACAATGCCCAAATCATTGAGGTTTGCATATGAATTGACCGTCGCCGTTTGAGTGAGTGAAGCTGCAGAATTATCTACGCCGACGACAACCCCAACTGGTACTCCTGGAACAAATGGTCTATTTCCTTCTGACCCGTTAGTCAACAGGATGTCGCCTGTCTTGATAGTGCCGGAGGGATCGAGCAAGACGAGTGAGTATTCAGTTGAACCCAATCCAGAGAGAACACCAACGCTCTGACTGCGCGCAATGCGAACTCCAACTTTGAAACTTGGATCGCTCAGCAAGAGAACTATTGATGTTGAACTTGTTGTGGATTTAACAACTCCAACAAGACCATTCTGAGATATCACGGTCATGTCAGATCTAATCCCACTTGAGCTTCCCGCATCAATGGTGATGGTCTGGGAAAAGCTAGATGCAGAGCCACGTGCAATAACGCGGGCTGCAGCGACTTTATAATTTCCACGTCCAGCTAAATCTAGGACTGCTTTAAGTTGTGCGAGTTGACCTTTGGTATCTGATTTCTCTGCGAGTTGGCTCTTAAGCAACTTGTTAGTAGCGAGCGCCTGCTTGAGTTCAGCATTTGTCTTGCCAAAATTCTTTACATCTCCGAAGAACCTACCAACCGGAGAAAAAATGGTGGAAACGGTTCTCTGTACTGGCGAGAGAATTGTCTGCGTAACGGACCGTGAACCCTTGGTAAGGCTTACCCCACGCAGATCGAGGGTGATAAAGAAGAGAGCTGTGACTAATAAAATGACGAGCAGTAACCGGGATCGATTACCGCCGCCTCGTGCCACAGATCTCCTTCAAAGAATGGTTGCTACGAACTAACGACGTGGCTCAGAGATCAAGACCTTTTCCAGGGCCTCAAACTCTTCAACGCACTTTCCAGAACCTTCGGCAACTGCTTGGAGTGGACGATCACAAATGTGAACCGGCATTCCAGTCTCGTGGCGCAAGCGCTCATCGAGTCCACGCAGTAGCGCTCCTCCACCTGTAAGTACGATTCCACGATCCATCAGATCGCTAGCCAACTCAGGCGGAGTCTTATCTAGCGTGCTCTTTACGGCGTTAATAATCTGATTCACTGGTTCTTCCAGAGCTTTGCGGATCTCTTCAGCAGATACAAAGATCGTCTTCGGAAGGCCTGTGGCAAGGTCGCGACCGCGAATTTCTGCATCGAGTTCGCCTGGCAACTTATAGGCAGATCCGATGGCCATCTTGATCTCTTCAGCGGTGCGCTCACCGAGAAGAAGTGAATACTCACGTTTTACATAATCGATGATCGCTTGATCGAGTTCGTCTCCACCAATTCGAATCGAGAGAGCTGTAACAATTCCACCCAGCGAGATGACAGCGACTTCAGTTGTGCCACCACCAATATCAACAACCATGTTTCCTGTTGGTTCATGGATGGGCAGACCTGCACCAATCGCGGCAGCCATTGGCTCTTCAATGATGTAAACCTTGCGGGCACCGGCTGCATAACCGGCATCTTTAACCGCGCGCTGTTCCACGCCGGTAATTCCAGATGGGACGCAGACCACGATGCGTGGCTTCGCCAGGTAGCGACGACGATGCACCTTTTGAATGAAGTAGCGGAGCATCCGCTCGGTGGTATCGAAGTCAGCAATCACACCATCTTTAAGAGGACGGATGGCCACTATATTTCCTGGAGTACGACCAATCATCCGCTTTGCTTCAATTCCGACGGCAAGAATCGCACCAGTGTCTTGATTCACGGCGACCACGCTTGGCTCGTTGAGAACAATTCCACGTCCGCGGACATAGACCAACGTATTAGCAGTACCTAGATCGACCGCCATATCGCGACCAATAAAGGACATACGGCTCGGCTTTTGTTTGCTCACAAGAGACCTTTCTTAGAGTTCAGGGAAGAAGATAGAAATTTCACGATCTGCTGACTCAACAGAGTCAGAACCGTGCACAATGTTCTGTACAACTTTGGTGCCTTGATCGCGAGCTAAATCTCCGCGAATTGTTCCAGGTTCAGCCGTTGTTGGATCCGTAGCGCCAGCAAGTTTGCGAAATCCTTCGATCACGCGATTGCCTTCTGCGACGATTGCGACGATTGGACCGGACAACATAAATTCCACGAGCGGTTCAAAGAAGGGCTTGCCTTCATGTTCTGCATAATGGCGGACGAGGAGTGAGCGATCAGCGTTCATCATCTTTAGCGCTGCAATCGAGTAACCCTTGCTTTCGATGCGAGACACAACTTCGCCGACCAGATTGCGCTTCACGCCATCGGGTTTGACCAAGATCAGGGTTCTTTCCATGGGGGAAGTGTATTAGGTACTTCTCAGAGGAAAGAATTGAGGCGATTTTGGGGGAAATTTACTCTGCAGGAGGGTTGGCCAGCAGGGAGGCCCTGACCGCCTCACCCTTGCGGCCTATGAGAAAGGCGCTCACCCAAAGCCCAGCAAAGAGAAACCCTAAGAAATACATTGCTGGGACAACTGCTCCATATGCAATAAGGCAGAGCTGCCAGACCGTCCCTAAATACCAACCGGTCATTTTTTTCATGGCTCCAGCCGTCAATAAAATTACTAGAGCCAGGGTCGCTCCCAGCGACAGGGCTAACGCTCCATGCTTATTCATGGCAATCAAGAGCGCAAAATCCATGACTAAGAACTCCATCGCGAGAACAGCCGCACCTAAAACTCTCATTCGTCGTATCCAGCGATCGAACGAACGATCGCACGCGTCTCCCCGGCTGTCACAACTGAACCCGTTACGACGACCGCAGAAATGCCTTCGCTCACCTGATTGATGAGGGTGCATTGCTCCATTGCATATGTAATGGCTGTGCGCAGGTTGCCCTCTTTAAAAGTTCGTTCCGGCCCGAAGACTCCGACTGCTAACTCAAATAGAGCATCCACTGGTAGCGCGCGATCAGATGAACTCTGCGTCACCACAAGGCGATCAATCACGGGCTCCAACTCTTTAAGCACCCCAAGAACATCTTTATCGCCCAGAATGGCGAGAACGCCAAAGACTGATTCAAAATCGAATTCGTTGGCAAGAGTTTGCGCAAGCGCATGAGCGCCATGTGGATTGTGTGCAGCATCGACGATCAAGGTTGGATCGCGATAGATGACTTCTAGCCTGCCGGGTGAATCAACGTTGGCAAATGCCTTTCGAACAACTTCATCGTCGAGTTTTACACCCGCAAATGCTTCGACCGCCGCTAACGCGACAGCAGCATTAGTAGATTGATGAGCTCCGTATAAAGGGATAAAGATATCTTCGTAGAGACCAAAGACGCCATTGACCGAAACCAACTGACCACCGACAGCGAGGTCGCGCTTTGCCACAGAAAATTCCAAACCTTCGCGATATGGAATTGCGGCTCGTTCAATAACGCGCGCAGTCAGTATGGTAGCTACCTCTGGTGGTTGGGCAGCGAGAACCACGTGCGAACCTGCCTTGATTATTCCTGACTTAGTTAGCGCGATCTCCTCGATCGTGTTTCCTAAATACTCCTGATGATCAAGACCAATGGGAGTGATTACCGAGACCTGGCTCTGAACGACATTAGTGGCATCCCACTCCCCGCCCATACCGGTTTCGATAACAGCAACATCCACTGGAAATTCCGCGAAGGCTACAAAGGCCAGTGCAGTCATCGCTTCGAAGAACGACACTGGGTGGGGCTGGCGGCTATCGATCAAATCAAAATAAAGGGCGACATCGTTATATGTCGCAATCATCCCCTCCGGAGGAATAGGTAGGCCATTAATTGATATGCGCTCTAGGAAACTTTCGAGATGTGGGCTTGTAAAGCGACCGGTGCGGTATCCCAATTCACGGAGCAGTACATCGATCATGCGCGAAGTAGTGGTTTTACCGTTCGTTCCAGCGATATGAATCGTCGGATAAGAAAGCTGAGGACAACCCAGGGCATCGCAGAGGGCGGCAATGCGATCGAGCGAAGGCTCGATACGGGTCTCGGGCCAACGCTTTAAAAGAGCGTCGTAAATCAGATCGAGAGCTTGTAGATCATCTGCCGCGGTCATGTGACTCTATTCAATAGGTAACGCAGCAAGCGCTGCTTCAATACGTACGATATCTGTCGATGTTACTTCTAAGCGTTCTCGAATTTCGGTGACGACTTCAAGAGGTGCCTTCGCCATAAATCCTTCGTTTTCCAGCTTTACCTTAGCCGTTGCTAAGTCTTTCGTGGCTGTCGCAAGATCCTTGGTGAGGCGAGCACGCTCAGCTTTAATATCGATCGCTCCCGTTAAATCAAATTCAACGATGACAGAACCCAATTCGATCTTGGCACTAAAAGGGCCATCTCCGCGATCTGCACGAACAATGAATCGAATCGCATCTTCGTACGCAGAAAGTTCGCCAAGCCCGGTGAACTTTGCAACGATTTTGGAAGATGTTTTGATGCCCTGATCATTTCTGAAACGGCGAATCTCTGTAATGACTTCCTGAATCTCTTTTACCGCATTAAGTGAGGCAGCACTTGTTTGAGTTGTGTTTGCTTTTGGCCATTCGGCAATTACGAGTGATTCGCCGCCTGACAGGTTGCACCAAATCTCTTCGGAGATAAATGGCATTACTGGATGCAAAAGGCGCATGAGTTGATCGAGCACGTGACCCAAGACGCGAGCTGTCTTTGCAGAGCCATCGCCTGCAAAAGTTGCTTTAGTAAGTTCGAGATACCAATCGCAGAGATCATCCCAAGCAAAGTGATAGAGAAGTTCAAGCGCCTTAGCAAATTCAAATTTTTCGAGCAAGGCATCAACTTCGGTGATGGTTTCATTGAGGCGAGTGAGAATCCATTGATCGATGAGATTGAGGGAATCAAATGCTGGAAGCTCTCCGTCGGTATGAGCACCATTCATTGTTGCGAAGCGAGTTGCGTTCCACAGTTTGGTTGCAAAATTACGAGAGCCGGCGATCCACTCTTCGGCAAGCGCTTGGTCGGTACCTGGGTTTGCCATGCGCGCCAAGGTAAAGCGAACTGCATCAGAGCCATATTTATCCATGAATTCGATGGGATCAATGCCGTTGCCACGACTCTTGGACATCTTCTTTCCGAATTTGTCTCGTACTAAGCCGTGCAGTGCAATAGTGTGAAATGGTTGGACGCCATCCATCGCATATAAGCCCAGCATCATCATGCGTGCGACCCAGAAGAATAAAATGTCATAACCAGTGACAAGCACTGATGTGGGATAAAACTTCTTCAGATCCGCGCTCTCTTCGGGCCAGCCCAGCGTAGAGAATGGCCAGAGCCCAGAAGAGAACCACGTATCTAAGACATCTGGATCTTGCGTATAGCCGGCAGGTGGCTCTTCGCCAGGGCCACAGACAACAACTTCATCGTTAGGGCCGTAGTAAACCGGAATGCGGTGGCCCCACCAGAGTTGGCGGGATATGCACCAGTCGTGCATGCCATCTACCCAATCGAAGTAACGCGGAGAAAGTTCATCTGGTTCGATCTTGACTCGGCCATCACGCACTGCATCGCCCGCGGCTTTTGCGAGTGGTCCAACTTTTACAAACCATTGTTTAGATAAAAGTGGTTCAACGATTGTGTCACAACGACTGCAATGCCCAACAGAGTGCAGGTATGGGCGTTTCTCTGCAACGATGCGACCTTGTTTGCGCAATTCCGCAACGACGGCGACGCGAGCAACAAAGCGATCCATTCCATCAAATTCTGTATTAGAACCTTCCATTACCGCATGCGTGTTCATAATGATCGGCATTTCGATGCCATGGCGAGTAGCCATTTCAAAGTCATTTGGATCATGAGCGCCAGTAACTTTTACAGCACCCGTTCCGAAATCTGGATCAACTAGCTCATCAGCAATGATTGGAATCCAACGATTAGCTAACGGCAACAAAACTTTCTTGCCGACAAGGTGCGCATAACGCGGGTCATCTGGGTGCACCGCAACAGCGCCGTCACCGAGCATCGTTTCTGGCCGGGTAGTTGCAACCGTAATCTGCAGATCATCATCGCCGTAACGAACCGAAACGAATTCGCCTTCGATATCTGAATGCTCTACTTCGATATCGGAGAGCGCCGTCATGCAACGTGGACACCAGTTAATTATTCTTTCGGCACGGTAAATCAGTCCATCATCATAAAGTCGCTTAAAGATCGTGCGGACTGCGAGAGATAAACCTGGGTCCATCGTGAATCGTTCGCGAGACCAGTCAACGCTGGCACCCAAGCGTTGGATCTGATCGAGGATTAATCCGCCAGATTCGTTCTTCCATTCCCAAACTTTTTCAACAAACTTTTCGCGTCCCAAGTCGTGGCGAGAGATCCCTTGCGCAGCCAACTGCTTCTCGACGAGATTTTGTGTGGCGATTCCTGCGTGATCCATTCCGGGAAGCCAGAGCGCTTCAAAGCCCTTCATCCGTTTCATACGGATCAATATGTCTTGTAAAGTGAGATCAAGCGCGTGACCGATATGCAGTGAACCAGTTACGTTAGGAGGCGGAATAACGATTGTGAAAGGCGGCTTTTCAGAACTGGCATCTGCCTTGAAGTATTCGGCGTCGAGCCACTTTTTATAGAGACCAGGCTCTATCTCGGCAGGAGAGAAACTCGAAGCAAGTTCCGGACGCTCGTTCATAAGGAGGGAGTCTAGATTAAGTTAAGCGCTCTTCTCTTCAGTGCGCTTTTCGCCCTTAACCGCTCGCTTTGGCCCTGTGCCGCGGTTGATATAGGTAGGAAGAGATTCTTTGAGCACGACTTCTGGGGTAATAACGACTCGTTCTACCTCTTTGAGGGATGGAACTTCATACATGACGCCCAAGAGAGTTTCCTCCATGATGGCGCGCAAGCCACGAGCTCCGGTGCCGCGCTTGATTGCAAGATCTGCCACAACCTCAAGAGCTTCGGAGGTGAATTCGAGTTCGACCCCATCGATATCAAAGAGGCGTTGGTATTGCTTGATCAAGGCGTTCTTTGGCTCGGTCAAAATCTGCATGAGCGCTGGGCGATCGAGTTTTTCGACACTCGTAAGAATCGGTAAACGCCCGATGAATTCTGGAATCATTCCAAACTTGAGTAGATCTTCTGGCATTACTTCCCCGAAGATATCTATCTGATCGATATCAGCTTGAGTCTGCAGGGTCGCATTGAAGCCGACACCAGCCTTGCCCTTGCGACCTTCGATGATCTTTTCTAAGCCAGCGAAAGCACCACCGACGATAAAGAGAATATTGGTTGTATCAATCTGTAGAAATTCTTGATGTGGGTGCTTGCGTCCACCCTGAGGTGGAACCGATGCAGTGGTGCCTTCGAGAATCTTGAGCAAGGCTTGTTGGACACCTTCACCAGATACGTCACGAGTAATTGAGGGGTTCTCGGATTTGCGAGCGACCTTGTCGATTTCATCAATATAGATGATTCCGGTTTCGGCTTTCTTTACATCGAAATCGGCGGCTTGAATAAGTTTGAGAAGAATGTTTTCAACATCTTCGCCAACATAGCCAGCTTCGGTCAGCGCAGTGGCATCGGCAATTGCAAAGGGAACATTAAGCATGCGTGCCAGAGTTTGGGCGAGCAGAGTCTTGCCGCAGCCAGTTGGACCTAGAATCAGGATGTTGGACTTTGCCAGTTCGACAGCATCTTCGCGATTTCCGAGATCAGACTGGACTCGCTTGTAATGATTGTAGACAGCAACAGAGAGTGATTTCTTGGCACGATCTTGACCGACTACATATTGGTCTAAAAAGGAGTAAATCTCTTGTGGCTTTGGAACTTCGGTCAAACCGAGCTGTGATGTCTCGTTGAGTTCTTCGACAATGATCTCGTTGCAAAGGTCGATACATTCATCGCAGATGTAAACGCCAGGTCCAGCGATCAGCTTCTTAACTTGCTTCTGCGTCTTTCCACAGAAGGAACATTTAAGGAGGTCGCCGGTTTCGCCAATTCGCGTGGTCATGGGTAAAGGATAAATGGAAATGCAAAAGGCTGGGTGGTTTTTTCCACCCAGCCTGTTCGCTTATAGAAGAATCAAGTTATGGCTTGATTGCCTTACGGCTTGCAAGAACCTGATCGATGATGCCGTAGGCAACTGCCTCTTCGGCGGTGAGAATCTTGTCGCGCTCGATATCTTTGGAGACTTCTTCAACGGTCTTCTTGGAATCTTTAGCGAGCATCTTCTCGAGAAGCGAGCGCATACGCATGATCTCTGCAGCCTGGATCTCGATATCCGAACCTTGTCCGCCACCCTCTGAATAAGGCTGGTGAATCAAAATACGTGCATTTTCCAGCGCCATGCGCTTGCCCTTTGCGCCACCAGCGAGAAGGACGGCCGCAGCAGAAGCTGCTTGTCCGAGGCAGATGGTCATGACATCGGGGCGAACGAACTGCATGGTGTCGTAAATAGCGGTCAACGCAGTGAATGAACCACCAGGTGAGTTGATGTACATCATGATGTCACGATCTGGATCCATCGACTCGAGAGTCAAGAGCTGAGCCATGACATCGTTTGCCACGGTGTCATCAATTGCTTGACCAACGAAAATGATGCGCTCTTCGAAGAGCTTTGTGTATGGATCTAAGCGCTTGTAGCCATACGAAGTCTTCTCTTCGATAGTTGGAAGCACATAACGGCTGGTAATTTCTTGTGACTTATTCATCTCGTTATTCATGCTGTTCCACCACTTCCAGAAACTTGTCCCACAGAACGGACGACGTGATCGACTAGCCCATAACTCTTTGCCTCTTCGGCATCGAACCAACGATCGCGATCTGAATCTGCAGTGATCTTCTCGATTGTTTGACCTGAATGGAATGCGATGAGTTCTGCCATTTTGCGCTTGGTGAACTTCATTTGATCCGCTTGAATCTTAATTTCAGTAGCTGTTCCGCCGATGCCGCCAAGTGGTTGGTGCATCAAGACGCGAGCATTAGGAAGCGCGTAACGCTTACCGGGTGCACCCGCGGTCAAAAGGAATTGACCCATCGATGCAGCAAGACCCATCGTCACGGTTGCAACATCGTTCTTGATGTATTGCATCGTGTCATAGATCGCCATACCCGCAGAGACTGAACCTCCAGGCGAGTTGATATACAAGAAGATGTCTTTCTCTTGATCTTCTGCAGCCAGTAGCAACATTTGAGCAGCGATGGCATTGGCCATGTTGTCCTCAACTTGCCCGACCATAAAAATAATGCGCTCACGAAGTAGGCGCTGGTAGACCTGATCGTCTAGACCACCTACATATTGAGCCGCTGAACGCGCGGTGATTGGATCCACTTTTCCTCCTGACATCAACGCTGAAAGCCCAGCATTAACTCCTGTAATGACAGTAACAATCTTTCGCCTCTAACGCTTCCCAATTTCGGCAACTTTCCCGTTTGGGCTGTTCGCTCTGAGAGAAGTGTTATTCGGAAACCTCGGCAGGAACCTCGGAAGGAACCATTGGCTTTGGACGGAGAGCTTCTAGATCAACGCTCTTGCCGGACTTGGTAACAACCTTGACGCGACCCAGAACAGAAGCCAGCGCCTTGGCACGAGCTACCTCAGAAACCATCGTAGAAACCTGACCGTTCATGGTCACCTCTTGGATGAACTGATCTGGACTCATTCCATAACGCTGAGATTGGCGCACCAAGTACTCAGTGAGCTCGTTCTCATTTACTGAAACATCTTCAGCGGAAACGATGGTGTCCAAAATAATTTCATATGTGAGTTGCTTTGTGGTTTGGCCAGTGACCTCTTCACGGTGAGTGGTGTCTTCAAGACGACCCTCTCCTTCAAGATGGCTGTTGACTTCATCTTCGATCAAATTCTGAGGAAGTGGAACGGTGAGAGATTCAACGAGCGTCTCTACGAGTTGATCACGTGCAGCAGCACCTTGCTCAAGAGCCTTTACGCGCTCTATGCGAAGTTGAACGTCACTCTTAAGTTCGGCAAGGGTGTCAAACTCCGAAGAGAGCTTTGCAAAGGAATCATCCAGTGGGGGAAGCTCGCGAGTCTTAACTGCTTTCACAGTTACATCGACCTCACCGGTTTCGCCTTCAGGCATGCCCACAAGAGTTGTAGCGAAACGCTTGCTTTCGCCAACCGAGAGGCCTGCCAGGGCATCATCAAGTCCATCAACCATTGTGTTTGAGCCGACTTCGTAAGAAATGTCATTTGCTGTTCCGCCATCGAGAGGCTTGCCGCCCAAAGAGGCGACGAGATCGATGGTGACGAAGTCGCCAAGTTCAACCGACTTCTCTACGGTGGTCAAAGTTCCGAAGCGAGCGCGGAGCGCATCAACTTGCTCATCAATCTCTTTATCTCCGACAACAACATCGTCAACGGTGATTGTCATCTCAGAGAAATTAGGAAGTGAGATCTCTGGACGAACATCTACCTCAACGGTAAATGTGAATTTCTCTTTATCAACCAACTCAGTGATATCTACTTGTGGTCGACCAATGGCAGAAATCGCATGTTCTTTCTTAGCGATGGAGTAGAAATCGCCCATCGAGAGATTGATAGCTTCATCCAGGATGGCAGCTCGTCCAACACGTTGCT
>Ga0118677_10010561_pt1 | contig 14082 bp, 10 predicted proteins | sample AliMusrvi5mmetaG_FD_86154 | JGI IMG/M metagenome (GOLD analysis project Ga0118677, IMG submission 86154) | reverse complement strand
TTCACGACCCTGGGCAATGGCTCGAAGCTCATCGATACGCGTTGCGCATTGCCAATGATGTCGTCGCTGGTGAGGATGAAATCGTCGCCGGCGCGCAAGTCGATGGGCTCCGGTTCGATCCTGCCGACGCGCATTTTAGGCCCGGGCAAATCGGCCATGATGGCGATCCTCCGGCCGGTTGACTGTTGGGCGGCGCGGATGCGCTCGATCCGCGCGGCGTGGCCGGTGAAATCACCGTGCGAGAAATTGAGCCGCGCGATGTCGAGTCCCGCGCGCATGAGTTTTTCCAACATTTCCGGAGAGTCCGAGGCCGGGCCGATGGTGGCGACAATCTTGGTCTTGTTGCTGGGCAGGATCATGGTGTGCCGCCAGCATGACCCCGACCCTATCCGGGCTCAAGCCCGCGTTGGAAGAATCACGGGACCGCCGATCCCGCGAATCCGCCCCCGGAGAAGCCACTGGCAAAAAATGACGGGAAATCAGGATTTGGCGCAACTTCCGGTAGGGGACCGGGGTTTCTGATGTTCCTATGAAACACCTCACACTTACCTTGGGCGTCGCAGTGGCGGCGCTTTTCACCATTCCGTCCACCTCATTCGCGCAGGACAAGCCCGCCGGCGAAGCCCCCGCGGGTCGTGGTGCCGGCCGCTTCAGCCCCGAGGAGCGGCTCAAGCACATGACCGAAACCCTTGGCCTCACGCAGGAGCAACAGGACAAAATCAAGGCCATCTACGCGAAGAACGCGCCGGCGATCAAGGAAATCATGGGCAAAGGTTATCAAAACCTTTCCGATGAGGACAAGACCAAGATGCGCGAGTTGATGAAGGCGCAAATGGAAGAGGTCAATGCCGTGCTCACGCAGGAGCAGAAAGACAAAATGAAGGCGGAAATGGAAAAACGCGGTGCAGGCCGTCGCGGTGGCCCGGGCAAACCCGAAGCTCCCAAAGCCGACCCTGCCAAGTAATCCCACAATTCCGACATCCTGACAACCAAGGGCGGGGGCATTTGCCACCCGCCCTTTTTTGTTAGCCCGAGCCTGCCGCATTGGCGTCATACCACTTCCAATAAATGATGAGACTCTATAAAAACTGAGGGATCAGGGGCCAGGGGCTAGAAAAGAGTAGCAAATTCTTCTCTAGCCCCTGACCCCTGGCCGCTAGCCCCTCCGTCCACCTTGGCCAACACGTCGCTATAATTTGAAAGATGATATCAGTTCGCGGCTGGCGTGACCGGTGGCGTGCCGAATGGCATCCCGTGCAAATCCTCCAACCGCTCGCCACCGATTTCCTTTTTCAGCGCGGCGCACCGCGTGCGCAGGCGCTCAAGATCGGCGGCGCGGGCCGGGTCACGGGCGAGATCGTGGGTTTCGCCGGGATCGCCGCGGAGGTCGAACAGTTCCTCGGTGCCGCTCACCAACCAGCGGATGTATTTCATGTCCTTTCCGCAGACTCCTTCGGAGGCCGGGATGGATTCGTCCATCCACTTGAATTGATAGAGAAAATCCTTGCGCCAGTCGGCCGGGGTGACCCCGCTGAGCAGCGGGCTGATGTCCCGCCCCTGCATCGCGGGTGGCGGCGTCAAGCCAGCCAGCGTGCAAAACGTCGGTGCCAGATCCACATTGAGCACCCATTCATCGCAACTGTGGCCGCGGCGTTGCGTCGGCAGGCGCGGGTCGCGCACGATGAGCGGCACCCGCAGGCTTTCCTCATAAGCATACCACTTGTCGGCCAATCCGTGTTCGCCGAGGAAGTAGCCGTTGTCGCCGATGAAGACCACGACGGTCCGGTCACTCACACCTTCCGTGCGCAAGGCATCGAGAATCACGCCGATGCTGCGGTCCATGCCGCTGATGAGCCGGTAATAGTTTTTGGTATAGGTTTGATATTTTTCCGGCGTGTCGAAGCGCGCCTGCCAGCGATGGCGGCTTTCATTGTATCCGGTGCGGAAAAACGCCGGCAGTTTCAACCAGTATTCCTGCGTCGCGGTGGCGGGCACCGGCACCATGTCGCTGCGATATAGGTTTTGCTCCTCCGGCATGGGCAGGTATTGCTGCGGGTCGCGGTCTTCCGCATGCGGCACCGTGTAGGCGACCTGCAGGAAAAACGGCTGGTCTTTCGGCCGCGTCTGCAAAAACCGCAGCGCCGCGTCCGTGTCCTTCTGAATCGAGTGGATGCGCCCGCCCAGGTCGTCTTTCAACCAGTGATAGGGACCGGTGCGTCCCGCCCAGAAATCATAACCGGCGGCGCTTTGCCCGCTTACATGGATCTTGCCGATGTGGCCGCCATAGTAACCGGCCGCACGCAGCCGCGCGGGCCAGGTATCCGGCCACGTCTGCGGCGTGACCCGCGCCGCCCCCATGCGGCTGAGCCATTGGCCGGTGAGCATGCTGGCGCGGCTGACCATGCAGATCGACGTGGTGACCGCCGCGTGAGTGAACACGGTGCCCTCGGCGGCAAGGTGGTCCAGATTCGGTGTCTTCACCACCGGGTCACCGGCATAGCCAACGCTGTGCCAACTTATGTCGTCGGCAATGAGCAACAGGATGTTCGGCTTGGCCGCTGCGGCCAATAAGCCGCCGGACCATGACAAAAACAGGGCGGCTTGCAGAAGGCGGGATCTCATGGTGGTCATTCACTACGATGCCCGGCACAGGATCTTGCAGCGGCAATTCGGGTCCGGAGACTCGGGGGCATGGAAAAAACGGGGCCGGAGACTCGGAGCCCCGGACGAACCGGAAACCTGCTACGAAAGCATGCGAAAGAACCGTGCCTCCGGGCATGTAATCACCAGCAACCACCGCATCATCCCATGAATCATCCCCAATCCTTCCAGATCTCCCGCCGTTCGTTCATCCGCCGTTGTGCCGCGACCGCCGCCGTCACCGGCCTGCCGCTCTGGTTCGTCGAGCGCGAACTCGCCCGGGCTGCGGAACCCGTCGCCAAGACCCTCTCGCCCAATGACCGGCCGCTCATCGCGCTGATCGGCTGCGGCGGACAGGGTAGCGGCGATGCCCGCAACGCGCAGCGCTTCGGCGACGTGGTGGCGGTGTGCGATGTGGACAAGAGCCATGTCGAGCGTGCCGTGAAACGCTTCACCAAGGATGGCAAGGCACCGGAGGGATTCGCGGATTTCCGTAAATTGTTAGAGCGCAAGGACATTCACGCCATCATCAACGGCTGCCCGGACCACTGGCACAGCTTGGTCAACATCGCCGCGGCCAAGGCGGGGAAAGACATTTATTCGGAGAAACCGCTGACCCTCACGATTGACGAAGGCAAACACGTGGTCAAAGCCGTGCGCGACCACAAGGTGGTGTTGCAGACCGGCACCCAGCAGCGCAGCGACCAACGGTTCCGCATGGCCTGCGAATTGGTCCGCAACAACCGGATCGGCAAACTCAAGGAAGTCACCGTGTACTTGCCAGCCGGACGGCGCGAAGGACCATTTGCCAGCAAGCCGGTACCCGCGGAACTCAACTGGGATTTCTGGCAAGGCCAGGCACCGGCGGTCGATTACGTGCCCGAACGCTGCCATACGTGGTTCCGTTATTGGTATGAATACTCCGGTGGCACCATGACCGATTGGGGCGCCCATCACATGGATATCGGGTACTGGGCGATCGGCCTGCCGGCACCCACCAAGATCGAAAGCAAGGCCCTATCCATCCCGATCCCCGGTGGTTACACGACCATCGCCGACTACGAGGTGAAGTTCACCTATCCGAATGGTGTGGTGTTCAATGTGCGCTCCACTCCCGATGATGATCCGTTCGGCGGCGTCATCAAGAAGGACGGCCAGCGCAACGGCATCCGCTTCGTTGGCAGCGATGGCTGGATCTGGGTCAACCGCGATAAAATCCAGGCCAATGACATGGACATGCTCCACAAACCCCTGCCGGATAGCGCGGAACACCTCTACTTCAGCAACGACCACATGGGCAACTTCTTCGAGTGCATGAAAACCCGCAAGGATCCCATCTGCGCCGTGGAAATCGGCCACCGCTCGGCCTCCGTCTGCCACCTCGGTGCCATCTCGCTGCGCACCGGCAAAGCCCTCGAGTGGGACCCCGAAAAAGAAATCTTCACCGGCGAAAACGCCGCCCTGGCCAACACCTACGCCACCCGCGAAATGCGCAAACCCTACGACTACGGGTTCGTGGGCTGACTTATCCCATCCGCTCCAATCCCAGACTGGTTCGGCCAACGCCCTCAAGGAGCGTTGGCGTCTCGCCAACGCGAGTAGGACGGTGATGATCCCGGCCCTAACCTTCCATAACCTTCGCGCGCGGATAGATCCGCCGCTCCTGAGAACATCCCGAGGAAAGGTGACGCCAGCCTGGCAAAGTCGGTGGCATCCGACTCCAATTCCCGCGCCAAGGCACTTATCACGTCCTTTGGCACTCCTGGCCATACCGGTGTCATCGACCAGGGCGCGAAGACGATCGCCCTGGACGTTCCGTATGGGACGGATTTGGCGACCCTCTCGCCGACCTTCGTAACGACCTCCGGGACGTGCAACCAGACCAGCGGCTCCCCGCCGTCACCGACCTTCGCCAGCGCCAATCCGGCAACTTACACCGTCACCGATGTCCCAGCCTCGGTGACCAACCCCTATACCGTCTCGGTCACCGTCGCCCCGGTTCCCCCGGGCGGCGTGGGTGGCGGCCTGAACGCGTGGTATGATGCCTCGGTGGGCGTGACAACCAGCGGGAGTACGGTCACGGCTTGGAAAGATCAATCGGGCAATGGCAATAACGCCACGGCCGGTGCCGGCACTCCGGTGCTGGCGGCCGCTCAAATCAATGGCCTGCCAGCCGTTCAGTTCCGCGGCAACAATCTGGCCATCAACTACAACATTACGCCCGTGCAGGAGTACATCGTCTTTAGGTCGGGACGCTACTCATATGATGCCGTAACCCCGAGCAAATGGGGCAACGACTGGGGCGGCCCCATCGGCCAACAGAATGATCAGAGCTGGATGTTACAAAACGACTCAACGCAGATGTGGAATGGAAATATACCCAATCTGGTAACGGTGAATGGCACAAACGCGACGAAAACCGGCAACAATTGGCAGTTTGCGAATGACGTGAACCAGCACATGGTGCTCAAGGTGAATCCTGTCAATACGGGTAGCGCCTTCGGTCGCATCGGACGTCCGAACAACAGTTGGGGGAACGGCCAACTCGACGTGGCTGAGATCGTCGTCTATAACCGTGTGCTGAACAGCGACGAAGAGAATGACGTCGGCTATTACCTGGCGAACAAGTACGGGGTGACCACGGCCTATGTGGCGCCACCGGCACCGAAACAAATCACCAGTTTCACCTTCCCGATCTATGGTGTCGCCGCCATTGCTGGCACCAATATCACCATTAGCGTGCCGAGCGGCACGGATCTGCACCTTTCGCCAACCTATACCTATCTAGGGCAGTCCCGCACTCCCGCTTCCGGTTCGCAGCATGACTTTAGCGTTCCGGTGCATTACATCGTCACCGCCACGGATAGCACCACCACGGACTATGCCGTGACGGTTAGCTTCGCTCCCTGGATCAATGTGAACATTGACAACACGGCCCGGGCGGGGCTGGTTGGCCCTGCCGGCGGCCTGGCCTACACATGGAATACCCTCGCATCAGGCTCGGCGAGCGCGTTGCTCAACAATGCCGGCGCGGCTACCGGGGTAGGCTATACCAGCGGGGGTACGGCCTGGGGCGGCCCTGACTCATGGGGCAGCCCTGCTCTCGTAATGCTCACGCAGGGCTATCGTAACTTTGATACGAGTGCGACCAACTCCCAATACTTGATTAACAACAACCTCCCTTCCAGGAAATACAATGTCTTCATCGCCTCCGAGATTTGTTTGGATGCGGGGGTAAGTTCGGGCGTGTGGTCTACGACCAACACGACGACCACCGTGGGAGGCCAGAGTGTTAGCCATACGGGTGGCGTCAACAGCACCACGTGGGTTCAGGGAGTCAACTACGTGCTCTTCGAAAACGTGGTGCCCGATAGTAGCGGCAACATTACCCTTAACGGACACAGTGTTTCCACCACTCAGCATGGTGATGCCCGGATGGGCGTCATGTTTCCATGGTCCCTGCGCGCTCAAAGGTCCGCCCAAAGGTAGCCCATGCGTCCAGGACAATCATATCCGCAGTGCGCCGCCGCGCTGAAGGCCAGACGTTCAATCCCAATGGGGTCAGGATATTTGTATTACGCTGGCGAGAACGGTAGCCAGTTCCACCCGTTTGAACGGCTTGACGAGAAAGTCGTCCATGCCTGCGGCGAGGCATAGCTCGCGGTCGCCGGGCATCACGTTGGCGGTGAGGGCGATGATCGGCACGCGTGATCCGGATTCGACCTGCCGGATCTTTTTGGTGGCTTCAAGCCCGTTCAACCTCGGCATCACCACGTCCATGAGGATCGCGGAGAATTTTCCCGGCATGAAAGCCTGGACCGCTGCGGCTCCATCGGCGGCAAATTCCGCGCGGTAGCCGAGGCTCTGGAGCATTTTGCCCGCGAGCGTGCTGTTTTCCTGGTCGTCCTCAACAACGAGCACCAGCTTGCCTTCCGTCGGTGGCCCGCCCGTTTGGACTGAAGGACGAGGCTCCGTCCGTGCCGGGTTGGTTGCTTTCCAAGCCGCCACAGGGGACGGCACGGCGGCCATCTCTCCAGCACAACCCGGCGCTGCTTCCAGCGGGAGGCGGAAGGTGAACTTGCTGCCTTTGTCTGGAATCGAGGCGACCGTGAGCGAGCCGCCCATGGCCTCTGCCAAGCGCTTCGAGATCGCCAGCCCGAGTCCGGTGCCTCCAAACGCCCGAGTATTTGTCGAATCCGCCTGCGTGAACGGCTTGAACAGGAGTCCGATCGTCGCGGAAGAAATGCCGATGCCGGTGTCCGCGACCGAGAAAACCAGGAACCGGCCCTCTGCGTCTGGCGCCACGCGGAGGACAACCGCTCCGCTGGAGGTGAATTTGATGGCGTTGCCGAGCAGGTTGATGAGGATCTGCCGGATCCGCAGCGAGTCGCCGGTGATCTGGAGCGGCACGTCGCGACTGATCTGCCAGTGAAAGGCGAGCCCTTTGTCGGCGGCGGATTTTTGGACGGCCATGGCTGACAGATCGACTGCCTCGGCGACTGCCATCGGCGCCACCTCGATCATCAGTTTGCCTGCCTCCATGCTGGAGAAATCGAGGATATCTTTGACAATCGCCAGGAGGTGCTCGCCGCATTTGCTGACCGTCTCCACCAGAGATTTCTGCTCCTTGTCGAGCTGGGTGAAGGTGAGGAGTTCGGCGGGACCAAGCACCCCGTTGAGCGGCGTGCGCAGCTCGTGGCTCATCACACCGAGGAACTCGCTCTTTGTTTGGTTTGCAGCCTCGGCGGCGATGAGTGCCGCGCCCAGCCGGCCTTCCAGGAGTTTCCGCTCGGTGATGTCTTCCTTGATCGCGAGAAAATGGAGGAGTTCCCCCTTGTCGCCCAGGACCGGCGAGATGGTCGCCGACTCCCAGTAGAGCGTGCCATCCTTGCGCCTGTTGTGAAACTCGCCGCGCCAGATTTTTTCGGAGGCGATCGTCTCCCAGAGGTTGCGGTAAAATTCCGCGTCCTGCCCGCCGGATTTGAGGATGCGGGGATTTTGACCGAGCGCCTCGGCCATCGTGTAGCCGGTGGATTTTTCAAAGGCGGGATTGGCATATTCGATATTCCCCATGGGGTCGGTGATCACGATCGTGTTCGCGCTTTGCTCGACCGCATTCCGCAGGTTGTGAAGTTCTTGTTCCGCCATCTTGCGTTCGGTGATATCGGAAGAAATGCCATCGGCGTAGCGGATGTCCTGTTTCTGAATGACGGTCGTCGCACGGTCGCGCAACCAGTGCCACGTGCCATCCGGTTGCCGGAGGCGATACTCGGCGTCATACTTCGTCCCCGCCTCAAACAGCGCGGCAAAGGCGGTGCGGACCCGTTCCGCATCCTCGGGGTGGATGCGGTCAAACCAAAGGCGTTGGGTCGCCGCATAGATTTCCCCGGGCGGGTGGCCCAGCACGTTCAATGCATTGGCCGAGAGGAACATGGCCTGCCGGTCGGCATTCAGCCGCCAAACCAAGTCGGGAATGTCTTCGATGAGCCGCCGGTGCTTCTCTTCGCTCTCAAACAGGAACCGGCTCGCCTGCTGGCGTTGCTGGATCAGCCGCCATTCCCGGAGGGCGCGCCCCACCGTTTGCGGCATGGCGGCAAAGGCCTCGGGGGATTTGACGACATAATCCAGCGCCCCGGCCTTCATGGTTTCGACGACGGTCTGCTCGTTGCCAAACGCGGTCATCACGAGGATGGGGAACGGCGCGGTTTCCGGCGGCTGCGTGAGGACCTCCACCGCCCGACCGTCCGGCAGATTCAAATCCACCAGCGCCAAATCCGGCGGCTGCACGGCGATCAGCTCCCGGTATTCCCGCAGCGTGCTGACGGCGCGGATTTCGGCCTTGTCGGCGGCAGCGGCGAAGGCGCGGCGGATGGCTTCCACATGCGCGGCCTCGTCTTCCACAACCAGCAGACGCAGCGGTTTGGTGTTCATTGGGTATCCTGGGTGGGGGTTAATGCGGATGCCGGTTCCACGCCAGCCAGTAGTAGCCGAAGGTTTCTATCAGTTGCGCGAATTGGGTGAAATCCACCGGTTTGATCAGATAGCTGTTGGCGTGGAGGTCATAGGCCTGGACCATCTCCTGCTCGGACTTCGAGGTGGTCAGGATCACCACGGGAATCGATGAGAGCTTCGGGTCGCTCTTCAGGATCTTCAAGACCTCCATCCCGTCCACCCGGGGCAGGTGCAGGTCGAGGAGAATAACGCCGGGCCGCAGGGACGTGGCCGGGTCACGGAAGTCGCCCTCCCGGTTCACATAATCCAGCGCCGCCTGGCCGTCTGTCACATGGACCAGGTGGTTGGCCACCCGGCCGCTATCGAGGTTGCGCCGCACGATCTCGGCATGGGCCAGATCATCTTCCACCATTAATATAACAATCGGTTCGCCTTTCATCATTTTCCTCCTTGGTTTTGGTTGGTTGGTTCCACTGCGCGCGGCAACGTGAAATAGAAGCAGGCACCTTGCCCGGCACCTTTTGATGCCACCCAGATCCGGCCACCGTGAAATTCCACGATCCGTTTGACGAGTGCCAGCCCGATACCCGTCCCCTCGGCCTCCGGATCGAGCTTCTCGAACAGGTCAAACACCTTGGCCTGGTGGCGCAAGTCGAGGCCGATGCCGTTGTCGCGCACAAAGAAAACGGTCTCCCCGCCGAGGGCCTCGAAGCCGAGTTCAATGCGCGGGGCGGGCTGGCCGCCCATGAACTTGCAGGCGTTGTCCACCAGGTTCTGTACCACCTCCGCCAGCCGCAGGCGGTCGCCGAACAACTCCATCTCGCCAGCGCCCTGCGTCACGGTCACGCCGCGTTCGGCAATGCGGCCCGCCACCGCATCCAGCGCCTCGTCCACCAGTTGCCGGAATGTCACCCGTACCGGCGGAGCAACGACGCGGCCAATGCGTGCGAGATCCAGCACATCGTCGAGCAACAGCCCCATCTTGTCCGTCGCCGCGCGGATGAAATCCATATCCTTCGCGATCTTCCCGGCATCGGCGGCTGCCAGATCCTGTTCCAGAAAGCCGAGGAAGGTCCGGACGGTCACGACCGGACTCTTCAAGTCGTGGGAAGCGGTGTAGAGAAAGCGCTCCAACTCGGCGTTCTTGCGCTCTAACTCCAAGTTGCTGGCCTGTAGTTCCGCCTCCGCCTGCTTTCGCTCGCTGATGTCGCGGATGTTGCACTGGATCACCTTCCCGCCGTCCACCAGATAGACGTTGCTGACGAACTCCACCTCGTGCCGCTTGCCGTCGTGACCTTCCAGCGCCATGTCTTCGTAGCGGATGTATTTCTTCTCCTGCAATTCCGCGAAGTTGGCCTCGTTGGCGATGACGTCCATGAAAAATTCCAGTTCCCAGACCTTCTTGCCGAGGAACACCTCGCGCGTGACCCCTAACAACTCGATCAAGTAGGGATTCACATCCACGACCATCCCCGTCTCCGCATCAAGGATCAGAATCCCGTCCCGGGCCGCCTCAAACAACCGGCGATACCGGACTTCCGATGCAGTGAGCGTTGCCAGCGCCTGCTGGCCTTTCGTCTCGGCCCGGTTCAAGCCGAACAACACGAACAGGAAAATGATCAAGCCGGTGATCGTGCCGGAGGTGATGATCAGGTGCGTGAACCGGGACACGTAGGACGAGTTCTGCTGATAGTGTTGGAGCGACTGCATCTCGGTGTCATCCATCTGCGCGATCAACGCCCGCAGACGGTCCATCAGATCTTCCCCATGATCGATCATGTCCGACCGGACCACGCCTGCATTGCCGGTGCGGCGGGCCGCGATGACCTGCGAAAACCACCGGATCAACTCGTTGGTCTGCGCTTCGAGCCGGACGCCGCGCGCTTGTTGGGCCGGATCGGAAATGAGTTGCCGCAGCGCCGCCATTCTTTCGCGGCAACGGGCGGCTGCCATCTGCTCGGATTGGAAATACCGTTCTCCACCGGTGATGACGTAGCCGCGGGTGTGGGCCTGCGCTTTGGCAGCTTCGCTCAGGACGTCCGTGATGGCGCCCGACACCCGTTCGGCATGGTTGACACGATGGGCGGTTTCCTCCAGCCTGAGCACGCTCCGGCTGGTGGTGAGGCCGATGAATACCACAAGCCCCAGGCCGACCACATACGCCGCCGTGATTTTTCCGCCGAGCGAGCAGAACGCCGCGATTTCCGGCCACACAAGCAGGAACAGCGCCACGCCCAGAACCGCAAACACAATCGCGGTTGGAACGGCCATGAGCGTCAATCCCCCCCACCCAAACGTTCCGAGAAATGGTGTGAAGTATGTCAGCATGGCCGCCAGCGCCAGAATTGCCACCAGCCCGCCGAAAACCATGGTGCAACCCAACATCCGGTTCCGATGGCGCATGGCGCGGGCGGCTTCCAGACCGGCCGCCAGCAACACGAAACACACCGCCGAGTCCGGTGCCATCAGCCCCGGATGCGAAGTCCCCACCGTCCCGGCAGGCTCGCAAAACAGCCACTGATCAAAGCCCGGATTCCATCCGAAGACGTATTCGCTCAACGAAACCAGACCGATCAGCCCGGCGAACAGGGCGCACAACCGGGAGAGGAGGGAAAGAAGCGTCGGACGTTGGGCGTCGGGCGTCGGGAAGGCCAGCAGTGCGACCCCCGTCAGGATAAAGGCGACCGCCGTGTTGGGTTTCATGGACACCCAGCCCGGCAGGACACTCTTCAGCGCGACAACATCCAGCGCCCAGCCGAGCAGGACCGCGCCGCCGACCAGCACCGCCAACGCGCCGGCGCGCCGCCCGGTGCCGACCACCTGTTCAGTTCGAAGATATCCTCGGGAATCTGGTGGCAGATCATTCATAATGCACCCGACATCCATTCTGAGACCTCCGGGCCATTTTGGCAATGCCACATTTATTGATGCCACATTTATTGCATCGCAGAACATGTCATGGGAATGGGGGATCGGGAAAACAATTTCCGATCCAGAGACCGGTACTGGATTGCCTCCAACGCGCCGGTCGCTCGTACTCGAGTTGGACTGATACCGGTGCATCAAGATGAGACCTCGCTGGTGAGGCCGGGTGTCAGGTGACGTAACGCAAATCGCAAGCCAATTCAACCGCAATGTTCTGGCTCATCTTGCAGCGATAAGGCACCGCGCCGATGATCATCGTGTCATGGTTCCAGCCCCGGCCATGGCGGCGTGAATGTTGATCGTTGAAAGCTGAAAGTCACTGCCGATTAATGATCGCCGCCATGCAAGCTACCTGCGGCTTCCTGCGCGCCCAAGTCACCCAGCCGTGAGCCAACTCCCAAATAGAAAACCCAAAATCCTTCTAAGGATTCTCCACATGCCGTGTCTAGCCATTTGAAGGCGTCAGGTCCTTGCTATCCGCGTCCATCTGCGATGGCATATTCCTTTTCAGGACAACACCACCAACACCTACAACGAGCCGATCATTTCGCCAAAACAATCACCAACAATGAACACAAAACATGCGAAAATTGATTCAAACACCCGGCCCGCAACGCCGTCATCCGACACAGGTTTGCACGCCCTGGATCGAGACCAGAGTCACCAAAGACGATCTCCAGGCGCTGCTGCAACTGGCCCTCGACACGAATGATTTCTTCAAGATCGATGCGGCCAAAATCAAGCAGGCGCTCGCCGCGAAACTCAAAAAGCAGAATGAGAAATTGAAGGACCAGGGGATCATAGAGATTGGACTGGATGACGATGCCATTGCGGATGCCGCGACGACCGTGGTGCGGATCCAGGCCGATGGCAAAGACCACGAGGTGCAATACTATGCCTTGGACATGCGGGCCCAGGCTGACGAGCGCTTGGCCCGGCTGCAACGCATCGCCACGCGGCTGACCGAACTCGAGCGTAAACTCCGGGCCGAGGCCCCCAAACCACCTGAGGCCGAGGCCCCCAAAGCAGCGCCGGTTGAAGATGTCCCTATCGATACAGAGTCACTTTGTTTTCACCGTCTTCACGGGCCTGTTCGGCGATGACTTTTTCCAGGATGCCTTCGGAGTGGTCTGGAACCGGAGCGGTGTCGACAAGGATATTGGCATGATCGACACCTTTGTCCTACCCGAACCCGATATGGAAAGCTATCGAATGCCTCCTGTCGACGAAGGACGTCTTCGCGCTGAGGTGGAGCAAATGCTTTCGACGGCGGCTGACTGCTTCGTCGGAGCAGGCATAGGATTCTCCGTATTCGAGCGTGCTTGGAGCCTCCACGGCATGGAGAACGTGCTGATGGACATGCTTGTGGAGCCCGCTTTCCTCGACGAACTGCTCGACGCGATCCTGGAGCACGACCTGAAGGTGCTCGACGTGATTTGCGCCTATCCGCTCGACTATATCTATTTCGGGGACGACTGGGGCCAGCAGCGCGGGACGATCATGGGGCCAAACAATTGGCGTCGCTTCATCAAGCCGCGCATGAAGATCCTGTACGAACGCGCGAAGCGGGACGGTTTCTTCGTGGTGCAGCATTCCTGCGGGGATATCCACGAACTTTTCCCTGATCTGATCGAAGTCGGTCTCGACTGCTACCAGACCTTCCAGCCCGAGATCTACGACATCGAGCAGGTCAAGAAGGAGTATGGTACCGATCTGTCTTTCTGGGGAGGCATCTCGACGCAACGACTCCTGCCATATGCGACGCCTGAGGAGGTCCGCCGCGAAACCGCCCGTATTATGCGCATCATGGGGAAGGGCGGTGGATATATCGCAGCTCCCACGCATTCCGTGCCTGGAGACGTTCCGCCTGCGAACATCCTGGCGATGGTCGAGGTTTTCCAGAATCAGAGCCGCTTTCTTTGAATGAATCAGGACATGCCGGAAGTCATTTTATAGGTTTGCAAATGACATGGTCATGGTATCTGAAGCACAAGAACCACTGACAGGAGGAATGAACACATGACCAGCGGGAATCATTGCTGGATGACACCGAAGGAAAGGCTGCTCGCAGCTATACTTGGCAAGGAGACCGACCGTCCGGCCTTTTCTCCGTTCCTCGCCTACTACTGGGAATCTCTCTCAGAGGAGACCCGGTCAAAGGGCATGCTGACTTACCTCGAGGCGATGGGTGCGGACCCATTGTTGCGAGGCCACGGTTGCGCCTGGGAGGTCCGGACGCCAGGATCGGAGGTCACCGAGACAGAACACGCTGGCAGAAAACGGCAGACCATCGCGAACAAGAAAGGCGTGCTGACGTTGGAATGGACCTATGTAGCGACGGCCAATACGTGGTTCCTGACTACCCATCCTGTGAAGACGATAGCTGACCTAGAGACGATGCGCGCATACTACGACGCCATGGAGGTTGTACCAGTCCTGGAGACTCTGAACTCACAGATCTCGGATCTAGGTGAGCGTGCTCTAGCGTTGCCCATCCTGGGCATCGAGCAGAAGAGCTGCTTCCAATCGATGATCGAGCATTGGGTCGGGACCGAGGAACTCACG
>Ga0118677_10010560_pt1 | contig 14082 bp, 8 predicted proteins | sample AliMusrvi5mmetaG_FD_86154 | JGI IMG/M metagenome (GOLD analysis project Ga0118677, IMG submission 86154) | reverse complement strand
CGAAAAAATCGCCGAGCGTCAACACTGGAACCAGTTCATTCCCTACACCGACCGCATCGACTATCTGTCCGGCGTGCAGAATAACCTGGCCTACGTCAATTCGGTCGAGCGGCTGTGCGGTATTGCCATTCCGGAACGGGCCATCTATATCCGCGTCATGCTGGCAGAGCTGTTCCGCATCGCCAGCCATCTGGTCTGGCTCGGCACGTTTACCGCCGACGTCGGCGCCATGACGCCGGTATTCTACACCTTCACCGACCGGGAAAAGATTTTCGATATCGTTGAGATGATTACCGGCGGCAGGATGCACCCGGCCTGGTTCCGTATCGGCGGAGTTGCCGAAGACCTGCCGGACGGCTGGCAGGAGCCGGTCCGGGCACTGCTCGCATGGCTGCCGCCCCGTTTGAAAGAATACGAAAAGCTGATCAACGGCAACCCGATTTTCCGGGAACGCCTGGTCGGCGTCGGGGCAATTTCTCTGACGGAAGCACAGGAATGGGGATTATCCGGCCCCAACCTGCGTGCCTGCGGGTTCGAGTGGGATTTGCGACGAAAGATACCGTATGGCGGGTATGAGCGGTTTGATTTTGAGGTGCCGACGGCGTCAGGCGGTGACTGCTGGGCACGCTATCTGGTGCGAATGGAGGAAATCAGGCAGTCGCTCCGCATCGTTACCCAGGCGCTTAACAACATGCCGGAGGGACGATTCATGACCGACGACTACCGCTATGTTCTCCCGCAGAAACAGGATGCGTTACAGAATATCGAATCACTCATCCATCATTTCGTCAATAGCACCCGCGGCATGTCACCCCCCCAAGGGGAAAACTACAGCGCCATTGAGGCCCCAAAAGGGGAAAACGGCTACTTTGCCGTCTCGGATGGCCTGGCAATCCCTTACCGCCTCCGTATCAAAACACCAAGCTTCCCCCACATCCAGGCGTTGCCGATCATGAGCCGCGGCTGGCTGGTCGCCGATTTTCTGGCAATCCTCGGCTCAATCGATTTCGTCCTTGCCGACTTGGACCGCTAGCCGCACTTCCTGCCCTCCAGCCTGTTCCCTACTGCCGGCATGCGATACCATAAACAGGTTTTACCTCGCCTAAAATTTAACACCACGTACATTTCATCACAACCACACAAATGCCTTGATTTGCAGTTTATTTTCTTTGTATTACAATTTTAACAGTGTTATATTACCAGCGCACATAAACAACAAAACGTCTCTCGAAAACGAATTATGGTAATGCGGGTCAAACCTTCATAAGGGGACGCACGTGAAACTTAACAGAAAAATTCTGTTCATAACTATCAGCATTCTATTCGTATCCATGCTGATCAGCTCCACAGCACTGCTCATGGCATTCAGGAAACAGTACACCGAAGCACTGCTAACCGGGAGTTACGGAATCGGAAACAACCTGAAATCCACAGTTGAAGAGCTGCTAAACCAGGGGTTTCCCCTCGAATCTCTTGCCGACATGAACAAAAAGTGCAAGCAATTGATTATCAACAACCCACATATCACGTATGTAGCGATCAACAATTTGGAAGGAAAAGCTCTGTACCACAACAATCAGGAAATCGTTGGCAGGCTATTTACCGATGAGGTTATGAAAAGGAGCGTGGCATCAACCGTTCCGATTACGCAACAATATCGCAGATTCGACGGCCATGATTATTTTGATGTTTCCATACCGATCATTGATTCCGCAAAAGTTCACAGAGGATCGATACGGCTCGGCTTCCTCACCAGCGTCGTCAATGACAAAGTATATGGAGCGCTGATTCAGATTGCCGTTGCCTTCTCTCTTTCATTTGTGGTCATTGCATTATTGATTAATTATTTCATCTCACGCTTTGTATCAACCCCGGTGATACGAATTTCCGATCATGCACGGAACATTGCCGAAGGACATTACGATGTTGTGTTGGAGAACACGTCTGACGACGAGATTGGACTCCTTGCCGGTTCCATAAACCAGATGGCATTACAGGTAAAACAGAAAACATCCGAACTGGAAGCTGCCAATACGGAACTGGAGCAACGCGTAGCCGAGCGGACAAAAGAGGCCATGGATAAGGAAGCCCGCTTTCGCAGCATTTACGAACGGACCAACATCGGAATTCTCTTTGTCGGCAACCAGGGTGAAATACAGGAATTCAATGACAGTTTTATCAACATGATAGGTTACAGCAAGGAAGAGTTGCTTGGCATGTCCATCAACCAACTCACCCATCCGGACGACAATCAATTGTCTTTGGCACATTTGCATACAATTTCCGACGGCACCGCCAAAGACTACCGCATTGAGAAACGCTACCTGACAAAAAGCAAAGAGACCGTGTGGGCTGACCTTTCAGTCACGGCAATCTGCGATGCCGATGGGAATGTTGTAACAGCGTTCGGCATGATTGTGGATATCACAGAGCGAAAAAAAGCAGAGGCCGAACTTCTCAAGGCCAAACAGGTGGCTGAGGCTGCCAACCGGGCAAAAACCGAATTTCTCGCCAATATGAGCCATGAGCTGCGCACCCCTCTTAATGCCATCCTGGGCTATTCACAACTGATGCAGAGAGACCCCGCCACTGCACCGGGACAAAAGGAGCATCTGAGCACCATAAATCGGAGCGGAGAACATCTGCTGTCACTAATCAATGATATACTCGAAATCTCCAGCATCGAAGCCCAGCTGATTACAATCGAACCGGTAACGTTCAATCTCAGAGACATGTTTAATAATTTACTGACCCTGTTCCGCCTCAAGGCAGAAGCCAAGAAACTGCAGCTCCTGCTTGAAGGTGTCGAGGAGTTGCCTGTTTGTGCAGTGACCGACGAGGGAAAACTGCGGCAAATCCTGACAAACATGGTGAGCAATGCAATTAAATTCACTACCGAGGGAGGAGTGGCAATACGCGCTCTGGTAAAAGATGATCTGTCGGGAAATAAACGGCTGGTAGTCGAAGTGGAGGATACCGGGCTGGGCATTGCACCTGAAGAATACGAGAAGGTCTTCCAGGCATTCGAGCAGACTACCAGCGGCAAGATCACCACTGGAGGCAGCGGTCTCGGGATGCCGATCAGCAGAAAATATGCCCGCATGCTGGGAGGCGACATCACCGTGACAAGCGAAACAGGCACGTGTAGCATCTTCCGGCTTGACATCTCTATTCGGGAAGGTGACGAGAGCCAGATAAAGAGCAGCGCGACCAGGCAACGGGTGCGCTGCCTGGCTCCAGGGCAACCGGTGCCGCGCATTCTGGTGGCTGATGACACGTCCGACAGCCGCACCTTGATCGCGAGCCTTCTTTCCATGACCGGCTTTTACGTGCGTGAGGCGGTAAATGGCCAGGAGGCGCTGGATATCGCAGCAAAATGGCATCCGCATTTCATCTGGATGGATGTGCGCATGCCGGTGGTTAATGGAATGGAGGCGACCCGAAGAATCAAGGAAAGCGAATGGGGGGACTCCATCATCATCGCCGCCCTGACCGCCAGCGGCATGACGGAAGACCGGAAATCAATTATGGGAGCCGGCTTCGATGACTTTATCAGCAAGCCGTTTCGTGAGAATGTCATTTTTGAGAAACTGGCACACCACCTCGGACTTGTGTATGAATACGAGTACCAGACGAACGATGTCGAAACGTCGCCAGAAAGCGGCACCAGACTAACGCCTCAGCAGTTACGCGCTGAACTTCCACCGGAACTCTTGAGAGAATTGCGCGACGCCGTGGTCACTTTGGACATGACACGCACGAGCGAAGTCGTGGCACAGATAGCACAGACAGCCCCCACAATCGGCGGAACACTCAAGGAACTGGCCGACAATCTTGAGTTTGAACGTTTAGTAAACCTGGTGGGAGAAAGGGAATCCTGAGGAAAAGCGCCGGACACGTCTCCGGGCCGGGGCTTTCATCGTGTCACTCCTGGGTTCTCTCGTAGATCCGGGCAAATTCTTCGTTTATTTCCCAAAATGCCGCAAGGATCCTCGGCTCAAAATGCCCCGGCATGGTACGGCCGTCGCCATTATTCAATACGCTGCAGGCGGTCTCATGGTCAGACCCCGGTTTGTATACCCGGCTGCTGCGCAAAGCATCATACTGATCCACCAGCATGACAATCCGTCCTTCAATAGGTATTTCCGCACCTTTCAACCCTGCCGGATACCCGGTGCCATCCCACCGCTCGTGATGCGTTGCCGCAATTACGGCACTCATTTTAAGCATCCGATGCGGAGATCCCTTCAAAATACGTTCACCGATGGTTGTATGTTGCTTGATGATGGCAAACTCCTCAGCCGTCAACGGCCCCGGCTTAAGCAGAACTGAATCGGGGATACCTATTTTGCCGACATCATGCATGGCACTGGCAATCGCAATGTCGCTGACAAACTCCTCAGCCATCCCCATGTGCTGCGCCAGCAGTTTGGCATACATACCGATCCGCGATATATGAATACCGGTCGCCTCATCGCGAAGCTCGGCGGCAGCCGTCAGTCGCTCGATAATTTCCTGGCTCATATGGGTAATTTCGCTCAACGCCGTGTTAAGCTCGGCGGTTCTGACAGCAACCGTACGCTCCAGTTCCGCTTTGTAGTTTTTTTCGATCAGGGTCAGCCGTTTGAAATTGACCCCTTTTTCAACCGTGTGAACCAGTGACGGCGGCCGGTACGGCTTGATGACAAAGTCAAAGGCACCTTTCTGAATTGCTTTGACCGCCACATCCAGATCAGCATAGGCGGTCATCAGCACAACCGGGGTTTCCTTGTCGAGAAAACGGATTTTTTCCAGCAGTTCCAGCCCATCCATGATCGGCATGTTAATGTCGGTAAGCACCAGATCGACCGGTTCCATGACGAATTGCCGAACCGCTTCCTGGCCGCTTGAGAAGGCCCGCACCGTAAATCCGAATTCCGTCAGCAACGACGTCACGCTTTCCAACACAAACCGGTCATCATCTATCACAAATATTCTGCCACCGATGCTATCGTCCATCATTCAGTACCTCATGAATTTTCATCAACAGCCCCTTGGGAGTAAATGGTTTGGACAGACACTCCATGCCATCTTCCAAACATCCCGGACCACCAACCACTTCCTCACCATAGCCACTGCAAAAAAGTACCCGCATGTCCGGATCAACCGCCCGGATCGCATCATAAACTTCACGGCCATTCATTTTCGGCATAAAAACATCAAGAACAACCAGATCGATATGCTCTTTCATTTCATGAAATTTGTTCAGAGCCTCTTCGCCGTTCATCGCCTCAATCACCGAATATCCGAACTCTTCCAGCACAATCCGGCCGAGCTCCCGAATCGCCTCATCATCTTCAGCCAGCAGAATACTTCCCTTCCCTTGCACATTTTCCAATTTTTCTGCAGCCCGTTCTCCGGGGGAAACGGGGACCGAATCCAGCAGATTCAGGTATATCTGAAAAATAGTACCGAGGCCGACGGTGCTGTGGCAGATGATATAGCCGTTATGTTCCTTAATGATGCCGTAGACGATCGACAGACCCAGACCGGTCCCTTTGCCCAGCTCTTTGGTGCTGTAGAACGGCTCAAAAATATGCTTGACCGTTTCCTCTTCCATCCCTTCGCCATTGTCGGTAAAAGTCAGCAGGGCATATCTGCCCGGCCTGCCGAATCCCCTGGCAAGCACAAAATCCGAATCAACGGTAACCGCCTCACTTCTAATGACTATGGAACCGCCATGCGGCAGAGCATCTCGGGCATTGGTTGCCAGATTCATCAGCACCTGCTCGATCTGCCCGCAGTCTACCTGTACCGGCAGTTCATTCCGGTCAAGATTTATCTCAAGGTGAATATCCTCACAGATCAGCCGCTGTAGCAGCTGATGAACGCGATTGATCACCTCATTCAGATCGACAACGACCAGATTGGCCGGCTGTTTGCGGCTGAAGGCAAGCAGCCCCTGGGTAAGGTTTGCACCACGCTCCGCTGTTGCGGAAATCTGCTCGGCGGTCCTTTTAAGAGAACTGTCAGCCGGGAGATTAATCTGCATAATGCTGGCGTAGCCGACAATGGCGGTAAGAATATTGTTGAAATCGTGAGCGATGCCGCCGGCCAACTGGCCAACAGCGTCCATCTTCTGGGAATGGCGCAACTGCACCTCAAGTTGCTTCCGCTCCGTAATGTCTTCCTTTATGGCAATAAAATGGCTGATAGTGCCATTTTCATCCCGTATCGGGGCGATCAGCACCTGCTCCCAATAAAGATCGCCGTCTTTCTTGCGGCTGTGAAATTCGCCGCGCCATTCGCCACCAGCAAGAATTGTATCCCATTGGAGCCTGTTTGCTTCGGCACCGGCTTCTCCAAATTTTAAAATATCCGAATTCTGGCCGACAACCTCCTCTAAACGGTATCCGGTCAGCTCCGTAAAATGGGGGTTAACATACTCAATGATGCCGGAGGTGTCGGTAATAACAATTGAAGACGGGTTCTGCTCCACGGCCACGGAGAGTTTGCGCAGATGCTCCTCGGCCCGTTTTCGTTCGGCCAGTTCACGCTGCGATTCTTCATTGAGACGGGCATTCTCAAGGGCCAGCGAAGCCAGCTCGCCAAACTGGACCAACACCTCAATCTGCTGATCACTGAAGACCGTGCTGCTGCCGACAATGGCCAAACCAAGCACACCGATGACATCGTCGCCGACTTTGAGCGGCACGCCGGCCATTGCATGCAGTACATCGCGATCAGAACCGGGGAGCCGCCCCTGCCAAATGCTATAGTCGTCAATTCGCAATGGTTCTCCGGTGGCCCAGACCCGCCCGGAGAGTCCTTCACCCGGTTTGATCGGATGGTGAACCAGCGAATCGTAGATTCCGCTTTGGTACACCATATTCAACTCGGTTCCGGCACTATTAACGAGATACAGAAAGCAGTGTTCCGTACCGACCAGCCTGCCTGACCGGGCAACAATCGCCTGTAGAACGCTATTCACATCAAGTCGCTTAATCAGGCCGAGCGTTGTCTCATGCAAGGCATGCAGGTATTCGTTCTGGCGCTGCAACTGGGCATCGGCACGTTCATGTCGTCTGAGATCCTCTTTCAAGCGTAATTTTTGCTGGTCGGTTTCCCGGACAAGCTCGTTAAAAGCCTGGCCCAAAGTTGCAATTTCCCCTTCCGCCACAACCGGAAAGAAGCGGTCATCACCCAATTTGCTGTCCAGGTTCTTTACGTGGCTGGTAAGCTGGATGACGGGGGCCGTCAAACGCTTCAAGTACCCCCGCATGAACCAGAACATCATCAGCGAGAGCAGCGATAGGGACAGAATAAAAATATTCCTTACCCGGTTAACCGGCAGGTACGCTTCATTCAGCGGGAAGTTGGCGCCGATGATCCACTCTTTCGATTTCAGATGCTTAAAGGTCGTCAGGGTTTTCAGGCCGCGCGAATTGACCGTTTCCCCGGTCCCCTCGAACCCTTTCAGGGCGCGGTCCATGAGCAGGTTGGCGCCGGGAGGGAAGTCCTGTTTCAGGATTCTGCTCTGATCCGGATGGACGATCATGGTTCTGTTTGCGTCTACAAGGTACAGATAGCCGGTTTTACCGATTTTGCGCTGAGTAAGGCCGCCGATAAAATTGGCCTTCAGCAGATCAATACTGCCGCCAAGCACAGCTATTATCTTGCCATCGGAATCCAGGATCGGAACAGTTAACATAATGGCGGGATGATGATGCGGTTGAGAAGATATGTATGGATCGGAAATAAACGAATTTTTGGTCGTGATCGTCACCTTCAGGTACTCACGGCCGGAGAAATCAGTGCCGGTGCGGGACACCCCCAGCGGCAGCTCGGCAACCATGTGACCGCTGCCATCAAATAAAAACATCCCGTTATCAAATAGCCAGGTTGATTCGGTTCGCTCCAACAGAAAGGCAAATGCTTCTTCAGGATCGGAAATTATGCCGGGAGTAATCTTGCTGGCAAGTGCCTGCAACGGTTTGTGCGCTTCAGCAAATTTATGGTCGATCTCGTCCGCAAGAATGGAAACCATCTGAAACTGCTGATTTGATATGGATTCTTTGATATACCCCTGCAAAAGGTTCAGGATCAGAAGCAGCAAGCCGAACAACGCTATCGTCACGGACAGAGGAAAAAACACCGTGACCTTGGTTTTCAGAGTAATCGGTTTCATGAGTGCACCTAAGGAGTCTGCCCTGGCAAATGATCCGCTTCTCTCCCAGAATACCACAATCCCAACGAGTTAGTTACACTTAATTCGGCATTCAGCGACAATTGCGTATGAAAAACGAAGCGGCCGTTTGCACTAACTTTTCTTTGGACATGAGCCGGTCCATACAGTAATATAGCAAATTTAATCAGCATAAAAGAGGAGCAATACTATTGGACAAGCTCATCATCAAAGGTGGAAAAAAGCTTAAGGGCGACGTTACCGTCAGCGGCTCAAAAAATGCCTCACTCCCCATCTTTGTCGCAACAATTCTGGCCCCCGGCGTCAACCAGATCAGCAACGTGCCGTTTCTGCGTGACATCAACACAACCATCAAGGTTTTGGAATCACTGGGCGCACGGGTCGAGGGCAACGGCAACATCGTAAAAATTGACACGGCGGGCATCAACAGCCATGAAGCGACCTACGATCTGGTCAAGACCATGCGGGCTTCAGTCCTGGTTTTGGGACCACTACTGGCCCGTTTCGGCAAAGCACGGGTTTCCCTGCCGGGTGGTTGCGCCATCGGCGCACGTCCGATCAACCTGCACCTGAAAGGACTACAGGCTCTTGGCGCTGAAATCACCCTCGAACACGGCTATGTAGAAGCAAAGTGCCGGCGCCTTAAGGGTGCCCGCATCAATTTTGACGTTTCAACCGTCGGTGGTACGGAGCACCTAATGATGGCCGCCGCAACCGCGAAGGGTGAAACCCTGCTGGAGAACGCTGCCCGTGAACCGGAGATTGTCGATCTGGCCCTGTACCTGAACCGCATGGGGGCCAAGATTGAGGGTGCCGGCACCGACACCATCAGAATCCAGGGTGTTACTGAGCTTTGTGCAGCCAATTACGAAGTGATGCCGGACCGGATCGAAGCCGGGACGTTCATGATCGCTGCGGCAATGACCGGCGGCGACATCCGTATTCACCGCATGAAACTGGAACATCTTGATGCCCTGGCGTTCAAAATGCAGGATGCGGGGGTAGAAATCACCAGCCGGGACGGCATTGTACGGGTAAAAGGACCGAAGCGGGTTAAAAGCGTCAACATCAAAACCCGCCCCTACCCCGGTTTTCCTACCGACATGCAGGCGCAATTTATGGCGATGATGTGTGTGGCGGAAGGTGCCAGCGTGATCTCGGAAAACATCTTTGAAAACCGCTTCATGCACGTATCCGAACTGCAGCGCTTTGGCGCCGATATCACCGTCGAGGGGAATACGGCAACAACCAAGGGGGTTAAATCCCTGTCCGGCGCTCCGGTCATGGCCACCGATCTGCGCGCTTCCGCATCGCTGATACTGGCAGGACTTGCGGCCGACGGCACGACTGAAGTTTCCCGTATTTATCATCTGGACCGGGGCTATGAATCAATCGAGAAAAAATTTGCCGCTTTAGGTGCGGATATTCAAAGGGTTAAAGAATGAATAACTGGATAACCATAGCGATCCCGAAGGGACGCATTCTGGAAGAGTCGGTTGAGCTTTTCGGGCAGATCGGCATCGACTGTCGCGAACTATTGTCCGATTCCCGCAAACTGATCTTCGAGAACCAGGAGCAGCAGATCCGCTACATGATCGTACGGGCAACCGATGTGCCGACCTACGTGGAATACGGCAGCGCCGACCTGGGCATCGTCGGCAAAGATACGCTGATGGAGCAGTGCAAGGACGTCTATGAGCCGCTCGACCTGAAATTCGGCTACTGCCGCATGATGGTCGCCGAACCGGCCAATCTGGCCAAAGTTGACGATCCTTCCTGCTGGTCCCATATCCGCATCGCCACCAAGTACCCGCATGTGACGGAAAACTATTTCGCCGCCAAAGGGGTGCAGGTTGAAATCATCAAACTGTACGGTTCGATTGAGCTGGCGCCGCTGGTCGGCCTGTCCGACCGGATCGTCGATCTGGTTTCCACTGGTGAAACAATGCGCCAGAACGGCCTGGTTGAAGTTGAAACCATTGCAGAAATCACGACCCGCCTGATCGTCAACCGGGCCAGCCTCAAGACAAAAAATGCCCGCATTTCACAAATAATACAGGGGCTGGAGCGAGTGCTCCAGTCACACTGAGCAAGGAAGAGTATGCTTTTTCTCGACATTAAAGATGCCGGTTTCGTGCAGAAATTTGACGCCATTCTTTCGCGCGGTGAAGAGACCGGTCGTGAAGTTGAACAGGTGGTACTTGATATTATAGCCGCCGTCCGGCAGCGTGGCGACGACGCACTGCTTGAACTGACCCGCCGCTTTGACCGTCTGGAAGCGGCAACGGTTCAGGATCTTGAAGTCACTGCTGCAGAATTCGATGCCGCCTTTACCGCCGTATCCGCTGAAGAGATTGCCGCCCTCAAACTGGCGGTCAAACGGGTGGCCCGCTTTCACGAAAAACAGAAACAGCAGACCTGGATCTCCACCGAAGAACCGGACATCATGCTTGGCCAGAAGGTTACGCCGTTGTCGCGGGTCGGCATCTACGTGCCGGGCGGCAAGGCAAGCTACCCCTCCAGCGTCATCATGAACGCCGTACCGGCCCGCGTCGCGGGGGTTGGCGAAATCATTATGGTAGCCCCCTCCCCCGGTGGTGAAATCAGCCCCCACGTGCTCGTAGCGGCAAAGCTTTCCGGGGTTGACCGCATGTTCCGCATCGGCGGAGCCCAGGCTGTCGCGGCCCTCGCGTACGGCACCGCCACGATCCCGCAGGTGGACAAGATCACCGGTCCAGGCAACATTTATGTCGCCACCGCCAAGAAGCTGGTGTTTGGCCAGGCCGGCATCGACATGATCGCCGGCCCAAGCGAAATCCTGGTGATCAACGACGGCACCGGCAATCCGGCCCACATTGCCGCCGACCTGCTTTCCCAGGCGGAGCACGACGAACTGGCTTCATCGATCCTGATCACCACTGACCGTCCCTTTGCCGAAAAAGTTGCCACAGAAGTTGAACGGCAGCTGGCATTGCTGTCCCGCGAAACGATCGCCCGCGCTTCCTGGGACAAATATGGCGCGATCATTATCGCCGACACGCTGGACGAAGTCATCGCCTTCTCGAACCGCATCGCGCCTGAGCACCTGGAATTGGCAGTGGCCGACCCGTTTGCCATCCTGCCGAAAATCACCAACGCCGGAGCCATCTTCATGGGGCATTGGACACCGGAAGCGGCCGGCGATTATCTGGCTGGTCCGAACCATACCCTGCCGACCGGTGGGACCGCCCGTTTCTTCTCGCCGTTGTCGGTTGATGATTTCGTAAAGAAATCGTCCATCGTCTATTTTTCCCAGAGCGGTCTGCAGCGACTGGGAAGTGATATCGTCAGAATTGCCGAGCTGGAAGGGCTGGAAGCTCATGGCCGCTCGGTTAGCATGAGATTGGATACATAACATGATACTACTTCGACCAAACATCGCGGCAATGGCCGCCTATGTCCCCGGTTACCAGCCGCCTGACATCGCTTCATGGATCAAGCTGAATACCAATGAGAATTCGTATCCACCGTCGCCCAAAGTCGTTGCAGCCATTCTGGCCGAACTGGGGAGCGATGGCGCCCGACTGCATACCTATCCGTCTGCATCCAGTCAGCAGTTGCGTGAGGCGGCCAGCCAGGTGTACGGCTTCGACCCCTCGTGGATAATCATGGCCAACGGCTCGGATGAGGTTCTGAATAACCTGATTCGTGCGTTTGTTTCGGAAGGTGAAGAGATCGGGTTTGTCCACCCCTCGTACTCCTACTATGCAACGCTGGCCACCGTACAGGGAGCAAAGGTGCGGACCTTCGGCCTGACGGATGATTTCCGCATCGCAGACTTTCCGGAACGATACGCAGGCAAACTTTTTTTCCTCACCACCCCTAATGCGCCGCTCGGACCGGCCTTTCCACTTGAGTACATCAGAGGACTGGCACAGCGCTGTTCAGGAGTGTTGGTGCTTGACGAGACCTATGCCGACTTTGCCGAAGGCGATGCCCTGGAACTCGTGCGCTCGTGCGAAAACGTTGTGATAACCCGCTCTCTCTCCAAAAGCTACGCGCTGGCTGGCATGCGGCTCGGCCTCGCCATAGCTCGCCCGGAAGTGATTGCGGCACTAGACAAGATTCGTGACCATTACAACCTTGACCGGCTTGCCCAGGCTGCCTGCGTGGCCGCCCTTGGCGACCAAACCTACCTGAAGAATATGTGCCGCACCATCTGCACTACCCGGGAGTGGTTTACGGAACAATTGCGCCTGATCGGCTATCACGTCATACCGTCCCAGGGAAACTATGTGTTTGCGACCCCTCCGGATCGCAACGGGAAACGGGTTTACGAAGCACTTTTTGAGCGCAAGATTCTTGTCCGTCACTTCTCCGACCCTCTGCTGGCCCACGGCCTCAGAATCTCGATCGGGACGCCGGAAGAAATGACCGCAACACTTACTGCACTTACTGAAATCGGTTAATACATCCACCCGGAGGAACATATGTCACGCACCGCCGCTATTGAACGTATCACCAAGGAAACGAGAATCAAACTGGCACTGTCAGTTGATGGCTCCGGCACCGCCAAAATCTGCACTTCGGTGCCGTTTCTCGACCATATGCTCAACCTGTTTGCCCGACACGGCCTTTTTGATCTGGACGTGGAAGCGAACGGCGACATCGACATCGATTTCCACCACACGGTTGAAGATATCGGTATCGTTCTGGGAGAAGCGTTCAAACAGGCGCTGGGGGATAAGAAAGGGATTCGACGCTACGGCCAGGCATCGGTACCGATGGATGAAACGTTGGCCAGTGTGGCGGTCGATATATCCGGGAGACCATATCTGGTCTATCACGTCAATCTGCCGAAGGTAAAGATCGGCGACTTTGATGTGGAACTGGCGCGGGAATTTTTCCAGGCCTTTGTCAATCACTGTGGCCTCAACCTGCATATCAACGTGATGTATGGTGACAACGTCCACCACATCATCGAAGCCTGTTTCAAGGCATTCGCCCGGGCACTTGATACCGCCAGTCAGTTTGACCCTCGTGTGGAAGGTGTTATGTCAACCAAAGGGGTCTTGTAACGTAAATCGTATTTCATTTTATGACAAAAGAAGGGCGGCACCGCATTCGGGCCGCCCTTTCTCGTGCTCAATTTTCAGCTATATCTATTTGATTCCCTTCAACAGCTCCTTGGCTTTCTTGGCCTCTTCGCTTTTCGGATAGACCTCCACCAGTTTTTTCAGGACAAACTTGGCGCTTTTGCCATCCTTGATCGCGTTGAAAGACATGGCCTGTTTCAGCATGGCGGCAACCACCTTCTCCTTGCCGGGATAATTTTTGATAACTTCCTGGTAAGCCAGAATTGCAGATTCATAGTTTTTTTCCGTATAATAGGTTTCGCCAATCCAGTACTGGGCATTGGCAGCCAGTTCGTGTTTGGGGTTCTGCTCCAGGAACTTGGCGAACTGATCACGCGCCGCAGCGACATCCCCCCCCTTAAACGTATCAAGTCCTTTTAAATAGAGAGCATCAGTGCCTGCTACAGCATCAGCCTTTTTGCCACTGTCCAGATCGCCCATCTTCTTCGTGAGGGAATCCAGCAGCGCCTGCTGTTTCAGGATCCGCTCCTCCAGAGCAATTATGCGTTTGTCGGCGTCGTCCCGATAACGGGCAAGGTCATCGGCGGCTTTTTTTGCAGCAACTGAAGTATCGTCAAGCTTGCCGTTAAGAGTCTGCATATCACTTTTGGTGCTGTCAATAGTGGCCTGGATATCTGCCGACATTTTTCTGACCGCTGCAACATCAGTCTTAAATCCTTTTTCGATGGAACCAACGCTTACCTTTGACTCTTCACGAACATCGGTAAGGCTTCTGTCGATCGAAAAAAGCCGTGTTTTGATCGAGTCAACATCATTACGAAC
>Ga0118677_10010554_pt1 | contig 14091 bp, 8 predicted proteins | sample AliMusrvi5mmetaG_FD_86154 | JGI IMG/M metagenome (GOLD analysis project Ga0118677, IMG submission 86154) | reverse complement strand
GATAGTATGAGCTGGCGAAGCCCTTGCCCATGAAGCCGGTCACGGGCTTCGTCAGGTCGGAGCGCCATGGGTTGATCAGTCCGCCATGGGCCGGTCCGGCACCGAAGGCATCGCCGTTAGTTTTCCAGTCGCCGTAGGTGTCACCTTCAAAGTTGGCGATGACGATGGGTTCGGCGGCGTGGGCGGAGAGAGCCACAAAGGCTGATAGGATTGCGGGTATCAGTGGTTTCATAATTTGAGGAGATAACTGATCATCATTCTTGTGATCACTGTCATCATACTAGGTTAATGTAAACGCTAGCGAGGCTGCGCCTCAGACACAAGACGCAAGACTTGAAGACGGCTCGGCTGAACTCGCCAAACGCACAAGAGAAGAAAACTTGACCTAACGACATTAACTTTGGCATTTTCAAGGACTCTAGGGAGAGGGAATTGTCATCGGCTTGTACCGGACCAACAGGCTGCCGCCCTTCGAGGCAATGCGCAGGTTAGTTCCCTCGGCAAGCTCCTTGCCGGTGACGTTGAGTTGGGTTTTGCGGCGCGAGTCGGCGATGAATTCGACCGAGTAGGTGGTCTCAGGTTTAAGCCCGTGGAGACCGACAATCAACCCCAGCAACTCGCACTCCGAATGGCGGAATGCCAGCACCAACCCCTCATCGAGGTCGGCGCGGTGAAATTGATAGGCCATAAACTGGTCAGGAGCGGCCGACACATTCGAGAGAAGGTAGAAGTCTCCGTACCAGTACTTCCGGTTCTCAGCGGCCTCTGCCACTGACGCTTTTGCCACATCCATCGAAAATCCCGGAGCCAAGTAATCGAACTGAGCGATCAACCCGATGGTCGCGGCGCTGCGGAAGTCATACGTATCCGGCGTCCATGCACAGGCCGTGTGGAATGGAATATACTGGCTGAGACCGGCTGTCTGGAGTTGATTCAACTCAGGGTGTCCCGGCGAACAACTTGTATCACTTCTCCAGAGCGGTACGGAACGCATGCATGTTTCGATGTCGATCCTGCGTCCACCCGATGCGCAGTTGTCTATCATCAAGCCTGGATGTTGCGCCAGAAGACTGTCCCACATTTTGTAATGACCCTCAACATAGCGAATCTCGGTCATTCCCTGCCTATCCGGCGTGTCATTGCCCCTCCAAAAGTCAAGAGGATCCATGTTAAAATCATTTCTGTAGATATCAATTCCGTATTCGGTGATTCTCTTTGACAGGAGATCGGTCAAAAACTGCCGGGCTGCCGGGTCATTTAACTTGTAGAGGCCGCCGTCTTTGCCTCCGAAGACAAACTCAGGGTGCTCGGCTGCAATCTGTGTCCCCGCACAAACTCGTTCCGGTTCGAACCATAACAGAAACTTCATCTGGTTCTTGTGGCACCAATCCGAGACGGGCATCAGCCCATGGGGAAACTCATTGGGCTTGGCATACCAGTTGCCAACGCCATTGGGAAAGCCTCCAGGAAACCATGCGGCATCTAGCCACATCGTATCCATCCCGATCTCACAGGCGGCTTTGGACGCGGCAATCTGCCCGGCTTCGGTGGCCCAGTCCGCGCGGCTTTGCGAGTAACGGTCGAAGCACTGCAAGGCCATGGGCAGCCTTGCCGGTTTGCCATCATGCTTCGGCACATACTCATAGAGCAACAATCTGCGCCAGCGGTTGTGGGCGTCTGTGCGATCCCCTTTCCAAGGCATGATAACGATACGTGGCGTGCGGATTTTTTCGCCTGGATGGAGCAACAGATGAGTGAGTTGCATGCCCGCAGCAACCCTCATGGAGCCGGTGGCACTACGCTCGAAGGCCGCCGCCCATTGTCCGGACCAACCGATTGCGGCAATCATTCCCGAACCGGCGTATTCGAGATTGAAAAACGGGAACGCACTTGTGTTAGATGAACGACCACCGGATGGGGCCATGCGGACGCATTTGCCGACCTCGATCACAGTATCCGTCGCCTTGAATGACTGATCTCCACAAGCATCACCCTGCAGTTGGTGGAGTGTCATCGGCCCCTTGCCATTTGTAGCACCGACCGTCAAGTCGAGAGCCTGAATATTCTCGATGACGGGTGTATCCCGGTCGCCCGTATTCTCGAAGAACAACACCCAATCGACTGCGGGATACGTCTTGAAGACCTTTACATCAGCGGTGACGGCAAGACCGGTGAGCGGATCGGCCCACTTCACCAGATACCGGGTGAAGTCCTGATGATCCATCTTCTCGACCGTTTGCTTCCAGTTTTTCAGGAACCCGGACGATGGTTTGCCATCCATGGTGAATGAGAATGGCAGTGTTTCCGCAAACAGTGACTGATCTCGATTTTGATCAAGCCAGCGCACGCTTCCATCGTCCATGACGAAGCAGGCATCGGCCCAGTCCGCCTGGTCGTAGGAGGGACCATCCGGGGTGGTGTCCACTTTTAGAACGATAACTTTTGTTGAACTGGCAAGCTCAATGGATACTGGATGCGGGGAGTCGCCGCCCTTCAAGATTGGCGTATGGAGAACTGCCTTGCCACCCATCTCAGCGATGAATTCGACACTGCCCCGGGTGCCTTGCGTGTCATAGTTGTTATCGATGCCCACGCTGGCTTTGAACAGCTTTGCACCCGCTGGCACGTCAACCGCTATTTCGCTGTTAGCATGAGTACCGAGACCATGCTCGAAGTGGCTTCTGCCGATAGTTATGGGGGTATCCATGCACGATTGGCCGAAGTGGAGAGAGCTATAGTCCTGGTGCCGGACATGAACCCCAATCCATTGGCTGCTGGCGTCTGCCTTGATGCCGGCAAACGCCGTGCCGGCCCATTGGGTGACTTGCTGAATATCGCGGGAGCTGGCCATCACCGAATCCTTGCTGGCAGTGGCAGGGATATCCGGCTCACGGGTGGCCTTGTCCGTACCTTGGGCGTCTGCACGACAAAGCAGAAGGGGCACCCAAGCGATCAACAGAAACCGTGATATTTTTCGCATTTGATGATTTGAAGTTGAAGGATCCCGAGAGGCTGGCTGGGGCGCCATCACTGCCCCGCATAGATTGACTTCATATTCCAGCTCTTAAGTTGCTTGACGGTGACGTCAGCGCCCTTGCTGAACAGACTGATACCCGTGTTTTCCGGGGCATAGCCACGGCGGGCGGTGAGGGCGGCCTGACGTTCATTGGCGAAGACTTCGACGAGGTTTTTGTCGATGAATATCCGCAAGGAAAGGTCTTCGCCGGGCTTGAGTTCAAAGGGTGCGTCAACATTACCGACTAGCAATGTCTTGGTTGCAGGGATATAGGAAACCCGGAGTCCGTTAGCCCCATCCTTGTCACAAAGGACGTCCAGGCCGCACTCTTGTGACGCAGGTGCCTTGATCGTTAATTCCAGTTCCAAGGTATTGCCGCTGATTTTGGTGAGCTTGGTCGTGGCATCGCTTTTGACGGCGATGTCTCGTTGCTGTTTTTCGTCGCAGCGGAGTGATTCCAGCTCCTTCAATGGCTTGATCCTGAGCACACCGTCTTTGGGTAGCGACAACTCACGCGGCAGTGACTGGACACCCGATGGCTCAATGGGCAGATCAACCAGCCACGCCCACATCACCCGGCGACCGTCCTTGGCAAGCACCGATTCGGGTGCGAAGAAGCACTTGCCATTCCATGTCATGCGGGCATGAAAATCGGGCGAGAATTTTTCATTTTTCCATTCACCAAGGTAGTAGCGGCAGCCTAAATTATGACTGATGCAGAGCAACATATATTTATCGCCGATCTTGAAGAAATTCGGACAGGACACATCTTCGCCTTGATGCACGTCTGGCATGTCGTGGTCCAGGAACAAGCCGAGGTAGTCCCAGTTTTTCAAGTCAGTTGACTTGAAGAGAGTTGGCGGTTTACCACTGCCCGGGCTGCCACCGGAAAGCGCGTAGTAATTGTCACCATCGAGCCACGCGTCCGGATCCCAGTTGGCGATTTTGTCTCCATCCTGGCCGGGGTTGATTTTGGGCTCGAGCGGATAGGACTTGCCCCATGTCTCGAGCTTGTCGTCCTGCGCGATGGCAAGCTGATTGCGGCCGGATCCCCAGCCATGATAGATGATAGCGGGTTGCCCTTCCTTGGTGAAAAACCCCGTACCGCTGAACATGCCGTGGCCAAGGACTCTCTGGGTAAGCGTGGTCGGCTGCCACTTCCAGTGCACCAAGTCATCGCTGGAAACATGGGCAAAATTCACGCCATCGTGGTTATAGATATAGTGCAGGTGATACTTGCCTTTCCAGTAGAAGGCACAATTCGGGTCGCCCGGGAAGGCTCCGCCTGGACCGGGGTGGATCAAGTGATAGGTCAGCCAGTTAGGCGGCGGGTTGGCAGGCATGGCGGGGATAGGGGCCGGGCCTAACGGGACGGGAGGCGCACCTAACGCAGCGACGTTATTTCCATCGATTTTGCTGGAGGAGGCAATGAGAATGGCACCATTTGATCCCAGGACCAAACGACCGTTTTCGATGTGTGCGCCGCCGAAGAGGTTATTGACCGGGAAGTGGCCCATCCGGTCGGTTTCCTTGCCTTTTTCGAACGTCCACCATGCATACGGTTTGATAGGTGATTCTATTTTAGGCTGCAATTTTTTGATATCATCGGCATTCAGTGCGCGGTCATAGATTCTGGCATCCTCGATCGAACCCTGCAATGTTTGGCCGGTTGCCGCCCCTTGATGCCGCAGGCCGAAGACTGCCATGAGGTTCTTGGAGCTCAGCAGATCGATGTTATTGGCTTCGTACGAGGCGTAGGGTTCGTCATTGCGGGAGATGACGATCCGGTTCCCGTGATAGACGACGGCCAGCTTAACGAGCGTCTTCGCATCGGCATGTTCGGCGGCATTGGCGTCCTGCTTGCCCTGGCTGCGCTTGAAAAAGTCACTGCCAGCCATCCATCTGCCGGCGGAATTCTCACCGAAGACAATTCCATCGAATTGATCCGAGGATTGAACTGTGAGGGCGCTTCCACCTTGTTGGCTGGTATTGGCCAGGCAAACCCACGATACTAGGGATTTGTCGCTGCCCGCAGCGAGGGCAGTGCAAGCCGCAAGCGTGGCCAGGCCACCTACCAGCAAGCCGTGAATTGTCATCGAATGGATGGATTGTTTCATGTCAGTTGTCGCTGTTTTGTTATCGTTTCCCAGTGAATTTCATTGCATTTTGAAGTCACACATCGATTTTTAGACTCGTCGCCGAGTGATATTTAGTCGGAGTGGGTGCATGGCTTGCAGCTAGATTGATTGGAAACTTGAAAATTGCAAGGATCCGTGAGGGTGTCTTCCACCGATCATTGGCACAAGAATGTTGCCTGCCGAGGGGACGGGCAACAACCTGCCATATTCCCCCATTTGGGGGGTGGCAACACGCGGTCCGGCGTGCTACAAACGTCGGCGTGACCGGATCGGTATCCTCGACAAAGAACTCAACTAGGCGGGGGTGCGTTTTTTGCTGCAATACATCGTCAAGGGCCTGGACATTCCAGGTTCGGTATATCTCGACGTGCGGCGGCGCAAAGAATGAGCCGTCCTAAAAATCAATGGTGCCCATCCAAGTGATGAGCGAGCATCGCTGCGAGATCATTCATTTTGCAGGGTTTCGAGAGATAGTCATCCATGCCGGCGGCCAGGCACCTCTCGCGGTCGCCGGGCATCACGTTGGCCGTGAAGGCGATGATGGCCACACGCTCGGCCGTTCCCGCCTCCATCGCGCGGATTTTTCCGGTCGTTTCCAGCCCGTCCATCACCGGCATCGCCAAATCCAAGAGAATAGCTACAAATTTCCCCGGCACAAATTCCTTGAGTGCGCTGGCTCCATCGGTTGCCACTTGGACGCGGTATCCGAGGCTCTGAAGCATTCTGCCGGCAATTGTCCGGCTGGGCTTGTCATCATCCACAATGAGCACCAGGGCGGCGGCAGGCGGTGTGTTGTCCGATGTCTCGTGGACTGGAGTAACCGGGGACAACGAAGGTGATGGATCCAACGGGAAGTGGAATGTGAACGCGCTGCCTTGCCCGGGGGTGGAGTCGATGGTGATCGAGCCGTCCATGACTTTGGCGATTCGCCCGGAAATGGCGAGCCCCAAGCCCGTGCCACCAAACTGGCGGTTTGTTTGCAATTCGCCCTGCACGAAGGGTTCGAACAATCGGCTGATCACCTCTGGAGATATCCCGATGCCGGTGTCTTCACAGCGGAAATCCAGAAACCGCTGTCCACTGCGAATCGTGGTGGCAACGCGCAGGACCACCGAGCCACCGGAGGTGAATTTGACGGCGTTGCCGAGCAGGTTGATGAGGACCTGACGAATTCGGCGCTCATCACCCATGATATGCTCAGGGATCTCGTCAGCCACTTCACAACGCAACTCCAGTCCTTTGTCCTCGGCCACTTTGCGAATCGTGTCCATGGACGCCTTAATGAGGTCGGCTACCTTCAGCGGCTCGACGTGGATTGCCAGAGCGCCTTTTTCCATGCTGGAAAAATCCAGGATATCATTGACGACAGAGAGGAGGTGTTCGCCGCTTTCAGTGATCATCTGGGCAAAATCCAGTTGTTCCTCATTGAGTTGGGTGAAGGAGAGCAGTTCGGCGTAGCCCAGCACGCCGTTGAGCGGGGTGCGCAGTTCGTGGCTCATGATGGAAAGAAACTCGGTCTTGGCGCGGGTGGCTGCTTGGGCGGCGTCGAGAGAAGCACGCAGCTCGTCTTCGAGGGATTTGCGCTCGCTGATATCAAAGCAATATCCGATGTAGCCGCAGAACTCGCCGGATAAATCGTGGAGCGGTATGCCGGAATCACTGATCCAACTGTACGTCCCGTCAGGACGCCGCAGCTGGTAATCCATATCAAAGGAGCACCGCTCGCCAAACGCTTCCAAAAAAATTTTCAGGCAGCGGTCAAAATCGTCCGGGTGCACGCCCTCCGTCCATCCGTCACCTAATTCCTGCTCCATCGTGCGCCCGGTAAACTCCAACCACGTCGCATTGAACCAGTGGCACTTCGCATCCACGCCTGCCCGCCAAATCAATGCCGGCGCCTCATTCAGCAGTCGCTTGTGAAATTCCAATGCCGCGGCTAGCTTCTCCTCCGCCAACTTGCACTCGCTGATGACATCAAAAATCGCCACAAAGAAATCCATTTGAGGGCTGTAAACCGATACGGAAAACCAATCCCTGAGGGCCTCGACAAACCATTCGAATTTCTCGGGTTGCCCGCCCTGTGCCACCCGGGCGTAAGTTTCAAACAATGACTGATCCGTGTCTCGAAGGCTCGGAATCACCTCAGAGACGCGTCTTCCGACAACCTCCTTCAACCCGGTCAATCTCTCAAACGCCCCGTTGACTGAAAGGTAAATCCAATCCACCGCACGTCCCTCTTCAAAAAGCATCTGGCAATACGCGACCCCCTCGGCCATGTTCTCAAAGAGCTGACGGTAAGTTTCGTCATCCACAACCATCTGCTGGCTTCGATCAAGATCCACCCATTCCCCCTGATCCGGCAGACGGGTCTCAACTGGCTGGTTTTTTTCCATTGCGGGTCGGATAGGTCTAAGCAGAGGTGAGCCCAGTGCCCGCCAAACAAAGCAGAGGCATGACAGATCACCTAAAGACGGCCGGAAGGTGTAACCCCATCTACCGGGTGTCAAACGCAATTTACCGCCTAAATCGCATCTTCGTCATAAACGAGGTCGATTGCTGAGTTCACAACAAGCCGGCACCCGCAGCCGCGCTGACCGGATAGATTTCTGGTCGGATCTCTGTGGCGGCGAAATATTGCGAACGCACAGCGGCGGCGAACGCGTCGAGCTGATCCACCTGCACCAGAGCGACCATGCAGCCGCCGAAGCCGGCCCCTGCCTGACGGGCGCCGAGCACACCCGGAGCGGCGAGCATGGCGGCCATCATGGTGTGCATTGCCAGCGAGGTAATTTCGTAGAGATGGGATGCGCCGTGGAACGAAGCGGCTGTGAGTTCGGCCATAGCGCGGTGGTCAGCGGCGCTGAGAGCCGCTGCCAGAGCGGCGACGCGGGCGTGCTCCTCGATGATGAACCGGCAGCGCTTGGCCACGATTGGCGGCAGTTGGCGCTCGCGGGAGAAATAGTCCGCAGGGGGGATCTGGCACAAGGCGGACGCACCTAGCAGTCTGGCACCGTTCTCGCACTGGGCGCGGCGTTCGCCGTATTCGGAACCGGCGAGCTGGCGTTGGGATTTGGTATCGCAAATGACCACTCCAATGCCCGCAGCGATGGTCACCGGTTGGCTGGTGAGGTCGTGGCAATCCAATAGCAGGGCGCATCCTTGGCGGCCCATGCAGGAGGTGAATTGGTCGAGGATGCCACAGTTGACGCCAACGAAGTGGTTTTCTGCGCGTTGGCACAGCAGCGCCTTTTCCACCGGATCGAGGGACCAATCGCCGAGCGTCTCAAAGACGGTGGCTGCCGCACATTCAAGCGCTGCGGAAGAACTCAGCCCGCTGCGCAAGGGCACCGTGCTGTGGATCACTCCGTCGAACCCGCACAGTGCAAATCCAGCTTCCTGCAAAACCACGGCCACGCCATGGACGTAATCAATCCACGGATGCTCCGGACATTTTTCACTGGAATCCAATGCAAACGAGGCGTCGGCTCCGAGGTTGAGGGAATGAAGACGGACCTCACTCGATGAGTTGGGCCGGGCGGCAATCCAGGTGTCGCGACCAATTGGGAGTGTTAGAACGGCACCCAGGTTGTAATCCGTGTGGCTACCCATCAAATCGACCCGTCCCGGCGCGCGGCACCAAACGGAGGGCAACCCGCCAAAACGGCTGGAAAAGGCTTGGGCAACAAGGTCGCGGCGTTGATTGTCGAATGTCATATCTGTGGCAAAATACGATTATCTGGGAAAGGCGCTGAGCATGGCGAGAATATTTTCCACGGGAATGTCCGACTGCATGCGGTGGGATGGCCCGAGGATGAGGCCGCTGCCATCGGGGGCGAGGTCGCGGATGCAGGCTGCAGTGGCGGCGCGCACGGCGTCGGGCGATGCGACGGGCAGGACGGTTTGGGTGGAGATGCCGCCATAGAAGCTCAGATCCCGGCCAAACTCCCGGTACAGCCGGGAGTGATCCAGCACCTCAGGCTGCACCGGGTTGAGGCAGGTCAGGCCGATGTCCACGAGGTCGGGCAAAATCGGCCAAATGTCGCCGTCGGAGTGGAGGATAACGGGCAAGTCGGCGTCGCGGAAGACGGCGAACATTTGGGCGAGACGCGGTTTGATGAGCTCCCGCCACACGCTGGGAGCAAAGAGCAGGCTTTTTTGTGCCCCGTAATCATCGCCGAAGTAGCCGCCGTCAACCCCGAGGCCCACAAAACGCTTCGCCAACGCAACCTGGATGGCGGTGATCCGATCTAGCAATTCCGCCGCCGCTTCAGGTTCGCAAACCAAGTCCATCAGGAATTGGTCGAAGCCGCGCAGCGACCACGCACGCTCAAACAACGCGAAACCGAAGTTAGGAACCACGAAATGGCGGCCCGCATCAGCCGCAATCGCCGCAGTGGCCTTGTCCAATAAATTGGACGCCTCTGGATCGGGCCAAGTAAAGGCGGCCGGATCGCAGTCGTCGGCCAGCGGTGCCGCTGCGTGCCAGTAGCCTTCGGTTTCGGTGCCCCAACCGGCGCCCCACCAATCGAAGGCAATGCGGCCGTCATCACTGATGCGTTGGGTATGATCCACATCGACGCGCAGAAGATGGTTGTCGAGGTGGTCACCGAGTTCGGCTGAGGTGCAGCGGAAATGCTCGGCAAGTTTGGCCGCGATTGCACCGGTGTAGTTCGTCTGTACCGGCAAGCGGTCCACCGGTTGACGCCACAAGGCGTGACGCATGCGTTGTTTCGGAGTGAGCATCTGAGGCAAGGTCGAGAGTGAATAGGCGCTGTTCCCGCCCCGGGACGGCGTGCTCCAGGATGGATCAGCTCAAAAAGATTCTGACAGAACCCGGGGCATGGTGCCACCGCTCAGTTGTCCAATCCCGATGGTGCATTGACAGGGGCAGGGCGGAATTGCACTTGCTCTCTAGCGGGGCAAGTGAGCAAATGGGGTCGCGCCAGAGAGCAAGCCGCTGCTCGGATCAACCGCCATGCCAAGGAGCCAAAAGACCGACAAAGCCACCACGGACGGACCGCGCCAGGTGTGTGGAACCGCCTGCTGCGCCACCGCCCGCTTCGAGGAGGTGCCAGCGGCTGCGGATGCCTCGATCGGGGTGTTTTCATATGACCGGCCGCGTTTTGAACGGGGTTGGCACTACCATCCGGAGGTGGAACTGACACTCATTCTGGAAAGCTCCGGGCGGCGCTTCGTGGGGGATCATATCGGCAACTTCGAACCAGGCGATCTAGTTTTGTTAGGTGGCAATGTGCCCCACGTCTGGCGCAGCGACCCGTTAGCGTTGCCGCGTCGTCAGCGGGCGCGCTCCATTTATGTGCACTTCCGGAGCGCCTGGTTAGAGGGGTTGGCCGGGGACTTGCACGAGTTGCAGGACATCGGCGGCCTGCTGGAGCAGGCGGCTCGGGGGCTGTGTTTCAGCGGGCCCGAGAGTGGGCAGGTGGCGCGGGAGATGGAGCGTTTGCCTGGCTTGTCGGGCATGCGGCGCTTGCTGGCATTGCTGGAATTGCTGCAATCCCTGGCCGAAGCAGGCGGCCGCGCGCCCTTGTCGAGCGCCGGCTTTGCTCCCGTCCTCGACCAAAGGGCCGGCGAACGCATCCGCAGGATCCACAGCCATGTCTATCAAAATTTCCGCTGTGGCATTTCCCATCAGGATTTGGCGCGTTCGGCAGGACTCACTCCAGCGGCGCTATCAAAATTTTTCCGACGGAGCACTGGGCGAACGATCACGCAATTTATCAATGAGGTGCGGGTGGGCGAGGCCGCTCGTCTGCTGATTGACAGTGACGGCAATATCTCGCAAATCGCCTATGCGTCCGGCTTTGAGAGTTTGGCGCATTTCAACGCGACCTTCCGCCACCTCAAGCAGGTGAATCCCACCCGATTCCGCGAGCTGCACCGCATGGAGTGAATCGAACACACCGCTTTTCTGCCACACTCAGAGGTCAAGAAATTTTCCAGGATTGAGAATGTTGTGGGGATCGAGGGCGTGTTTGAGGCTGCGGTGGACGTCGAGCGCCACCTCGCCGAGGGCCGCGTTGATCCAAGGTTTTTTGGCCAGGCCCACCCCGTGCTCGCCGGTAATGGCACCGCCGTGGTCCAGAACCCAAGCGAAAAGCCGGTCAAGCGCAACATGGGCAACAGCCCTAACTGCCGCATCGGCATAGTCGCCGACCATCAGGTTGGTGTGGATGTTTCCGTCGCCGGCGTGGCCGAAACAGGCGATGGGGATGCCTGTCTCGACCTCTAACGATTTGGCAAAATTAACCAATTCGACCAAGCGGGAGCGAGGCACGACGATGTCCTCGTTGAGTTTGGTCAGGCCGGTATCGCGAAGTGCGTAGGAGAATTCACGGCGAAGTTGCCAGATGCGTTCGCAGGAGGGTTCGTCCGGAGCGCGGTCGATCATGGTGGCACCCAGAGATGCGAGCAGGGGCTGGAGCTCGTCGAGCTCGGCTTGGACGGCGGCGGGGCGGCCGTCGATTTCCACGATCAGATAGGCATCGCCTTGTGGTAAAACATCCGGGCCAAGGCGACGGCGGGCGGCGGCGAGGGTGAAGGCGTCGGTGATTTCGAGGGCAGACGGCAGATGGCCCGCGTTTAGGATGGCTTGGACGGCTGCGGCGGCCAGTGGGAAATCCGGGAAAATAGCCGCTAACATACCGCGGCTGGGCGGTCGTGGGATAAGCCGCAAGGTGGCCTCGGTGACGACCCCGAGCATCCCTTCGGATCCGGTGAACAGCCCGATGAGGTCAAAACCAGTCTTGTTTTTGTGCAACCGGCCACCGCTGCGCAGGATGCGGCCGTCAGCAAGCACCACCTCCAGGCCCAAGACATAGGCGCGGGTCACGCCATATTTCAGGCAGCGCGGGCCGCCAGCGTTGGTGGCGATGTTGCCACCGATCGAGCATTCCTTGAGCGACGCCGGGTCTGGTGGGTATTCCCAGCCGAGTTCGCGGACGGCCTCCTGCAAGGCGTGGGTGATGACGCCAGGTTGGACGACGGCGACGCCATCTTGCGGATGGATGCCCAGAATACGGTTCATGCGGGCGGTGGACAGGACGATGCCACCCTGGATCGGCACGCAACCGCCAACATAGCCAACCCCAGCACCCCGCGTGGTCACCGCCAAGCGCCGGGCGTGGGCGTAAGCCAGCACAGTGGCCACTTCCGCCGTGCTTTCTGGAAAGACCACCCAATCCGGCAAATGAGAGGCCGACCATTTGTCGCCCGAGTGTCCGGCGAGCACCTCTGCCGTGCTAGACACCTTATCCGCGCCGATGAGTTCGGCGAGCTGCCCGGCGATGGTCGTCACGAGTAGATGTTTTTGTAATACTCGTCGGCCATCCGGTCAGCATCAAAAAATGGCACCACTTGGTTCATGGAATTGAGCACCACACGATACCAGTCGTCCGGTTTCTCATAATAGAGTGGCAGCACCGTGTGGTTGAGGATCTGATAGATTTCAAGCATGTCGTGGCGGTCTCGGTCTTGCGGGCTGAGTTGGGGATCGGCGGGCGGCACAATGAAGGAATTTTGCTTGTTGCGAGCGAATTCACAGACCCAGCCATCGTTGGTTGATAGATTCACGGAACCATTCATGGCGGCGGACATGCCGGAGGTGCCTGAAGCCTCGCGGGTGACCACTGGGTTGTTGAGCCAAATGTCCGAGCCATTTTTCAATAGGCGCGACAAACCCAGTTCGTATCCAACCAGCACGGAGGCATTGGGAGTGTCCATGGTTAGGTGGATGAGGTGGTTGAAGGTGTCGATGGCCCCGCTGTCAAACGGATAGGGTTTGCCGGCCCACAGAATCTGGATCGGACGCTGGGCATTTCCGATGAGAGCGCGGAACAAGTCGGCGTCCCGCACGATCAGGTCGGGGCGCTTGTAACCGGCGAAGCGGCGTGCCCAGACGAGGGTGAGCACATCGGGGTTGAAGTGCTTGCCGGTTTGATCGGCCACGAGTTCGAAGAGTTCCACCTTGAGCTGGCGTTTGCGCTCGCGAAGCGCGTCGAGATCCCCAGCTTGACGGGCGGCTTCGAGCGGCTTGTCTGCCCAGAATTTTTTATTTTGGGCGTTGGTGACGTGGGTGATTGTGCAGATATTGGGATACTTGCTCCACATTTGGCGGGACACTTCGCCATGAAGCTTTGAAACACCGTTGGCCGAATGACTGAGGCGAAGCGCTGCAAGCGAATGATTGAACACATCCCCCTCCAGGCCCGTGATGGCACGCAATTCACCCTCCGGTACGTCACCGAAAAATGAGAAATCCCGCAGCAACTTGAAATCATGGGTCTCATTGCCAGCTTCCTCCGGGGTGTGGGTGGTGAACACGAAACGGTCATTGAGGTGCCAGACGTCCGGATCGACGCCGAGTTCCTCGAGCAAGCGCGCCCCGCCGGCACCGAGGATGATGTATTGGGCGATGCGCCGAAGGTAGTCGTTGTCGTAGAGTCGGTGGGTCAGGGCCCGCGATAGGGTGTCATTTTCCTCGATATCGGTGCTGAGGAAAAACATGGGCACTGTGCCAAACTCGTCGCCGGGCAGGAACATCGCCTTAACCCACACCGGGTGACCGTGGATCGGCACGGTGAAGCGAATCCCGGTGTCCTTGAGGAATGAGTAACGTTTTTTGCGGAACTGAATGGCCAGCTCCTGATCTTCGCCGCGGGATTGATCGTAGTAGCCATAAGTCCAGAGGATGCCGATGCCGCAGAGGTTTTGGCGCAAATCAGCCGCAGAGCGCATGTGTGATCCAGCCAGAAATCCCAGCCCTCCCGAGTACACCTTGAAACTCTGGCCTATGGCAAATTCACAGGAAAAATACGCCACACTCTTCGCGTACTGCGGCGCTATCTTGTAACTGTGGGCAAACGGTTTGGGTAAAAATGATTTTGGCATGTTGAATTTATTAGGGTTAAAGGTTGGAAA
>Ga0118677_10010553_pt1 | contig 14092 bp, 11 predicted proteins | sample AliMusrvi5mmetaG_FD_86154 | JGI IMG/M metagenome (GOLD analysis project Ga0118677, IMG submission 86154) | reverse complement strand
CTGTACCAAGTACTCTAGCTTTTGGAAGTTCTGCAAGCATTGGAAGTGCCTCTGTTGCAGCTAGAAGGGATCACAGTCATGGTATGCCTTCTATGCCAACACCTTCTCAGATAGGAAGTGTTGCAACTACATTTACTATTAATGGAAATCAGTTAAGTGGTACATCATTAACTTTAAATGCTAGTAGTGTTGGTGCAGTTGCAAGTAGTATAACTATTAATGGTCAATCTTTAACAAGTAATGTTACATTAACACCTGCCATGATAGGTTCCCCAAGTACTTCATTAACTATCAATGGTAATACTTTAACAAGTAATATTTCTATAACACCCAGTAATATAGGTGCTATATCTACTAATTTAACTATTAATGGAACACAAATAGGTACTAGCACTAATATAACTTTGAATGCTTCTAGTATAGGTGGTGTAGCAACTACCTTTCAAATTAATGGAAATACTCTTTCTGGTACTTCCTTAACTTTAACACCTGCCATGATAGGTTCTCCAGGTACTTCATTAACTATCAATGGTAATACACTTACAAGTAATATTTCTATAACACCCAGTAATATAGGTGCAGTTGCAACTACCTTTACTATTAATGGAAATCAGTTAAGTGGTACATCATTAACTTTAACACCTACTATAATTGGGTCACCTAGTGGTAGTGGTACATCGACTGGTATTAACACTGGAGATCAGACTGGTGGTACACCTAATTTAACACTTGGTACTTCTAACAGCCCAGGTGTTTCTTCTAATTTTTTAAGAAGGGATGATACTATACTAGTATTTGATGCTACTGTACCAAGTACTTTAGCTTTTGGTAATTCTGCTTCAGTAGGCATTGCAACTGTTGCAGCTAGAAGGGATCACAGTCATGGTATGCCTTCTATGCCAACACCTTCCATGATAGGAAGTGTAGCTACTACTTTTACTATTAATGGAAATCAGTTAAGTGGTACTTCCTTAACTTTAACACCTAGTATGGTAGGTAGTCCTTCTGGTAGTGGTACTTCTACAGGCACTAACACTGGTGACCAAACATTATCAGGACTTGGAGGAGTAGCAACTACATTTCAAATCAATGGAAGTGTAATGAGTGGTACTGGTTTAACTACATTTGATTCTATAACACCAGCATCATTAATTTTTGGAAATTCTGGTAGTATAGGTGTTGCAGTTACTGCTGCTAGACGAGATCATGTTCATCAAATTCCAATAGCACCAACTTTATCCTCATTAGGAGGGGTAGCTACAACATTTACTATCAATGGAAATCAGTTATCTGGTACTTCCTTAACTTTAACACCTTCCATAATTGGTAGTCCTAGTACTTCTCTTACAATTAATGGAAATACACTTACAAGTAATATTACTTTGACTTCTAACAGTGTTGGTGCAGTAGCTACTACATTTACTTTAAATGGAAATCAGTTAAGTGGTACATCATTAACATTAACACCTACTATGATTGGGTCACCTAGTGGTAGTGGTACATCAACTGGTACTAACACTGGAGATCAAACATTATCTAGTTTAGGTGGTATACCTAATACTTTTATTTTAAATGGTAATGCTTTAAGTGGCACTAGTTTAACTCTTACACCCTCAATGATCGGTAGCCCTGCTACAAGTTTTACGATTAATGGTCATACATTAAATAGTAATATAACAATCACTAATAGTGATGTTGGGAGTGTAGCTACTAACTTTCAAATTAATGGAAATACTCTTTCTGGTACTTCCTTAACTTTAACACCTTCCATGATAGGTTCCCCAAGTACTTCATTAACTATCAATGGTAATACTTTAACAAGTAATATTTCTATAACACCCAGTAATATAGGTGCAGTTGCAACTACTTTTCAAATTAATGGAAATCAGTTAAGTGGTACATCATTAACATTAACACCTAGTATGATAGGTTCACCTAGTGGTAGTGGTACATCGACTGGTATTAACACTGGAGATCAGATAGTACCAACTGGTGGTATACCTAATTTAACATTGGGCACAAGTAATTCTGCTGGTGTTTCTTCTAACTTCTTAAGAAGAGATGATACTATACTAGTATTTGATGCTACTGTACCAAGTACTCTAGCTTTTGGAAGTTCTGCAAGCATTGGAAGTGCCTCTGTTGCAGCTAGAAGGGATCACAGTCATGGTATGCCTTCTATGCCAACACCTTCTCAGATAGGAAGTGTAGCTACTACTTTTACTATTAATGGAAATCAGTTAAGTGGTACATCATTAACTTTAACACCCTCAATGATAGGTTCCCCAAGTACTTCATTGACTATCAATGGTCAATTATTGACAGGAAATATAACATTAACGCCTTCAATGATAGGTAGTCCTAGTACTTCCCTTACAATTAATGGTAATACACTTACAAGTAATATTTCTATAACACCCAGTAATATAGGTGCAGTTGCAACTACCTTTACTATTAATGGAAATCAATTAAGTGGTACTGGTTTAACTTTAAATGCTAGTAGTGTTGGTGCAGTAGCAAGTAACATAACTATTAATGGTCAATCTTTAACAAATAATGTTACATTAAATGCAAGTAATGTTAATGCAGTACCAAATACCTTTAATTTAAATGGTAATGTTTTAAGTGGTACTGGTTTAACACTAACACCTAGTATAATAGGAAGCCCATCAACAAATCTTACAATCAATGGACATAATTTAGGAAATAACGTTATAATTAGTTCTAGTGATGTAGGTGCAGTTGCAACTACCTTTCAAATTAATGGAAATGTATTATTCGGATCATCATTGACATTAAATTCGGCTAGTGTTAATGCTGTACCTAATTCATTCACTTTAAATGGTAATGTTTTATCTGGTAGTACTCTTAATTTAACACCTAGTATGATAGGAAGTCCTAGCACTTCTCTTACAATTAATGGTAATACTTTAACAAGTAATATTTCTATAACACCCAGTAATATAGGTGCAGTTGCAACTACCTTTACTATTAATGGTAATCAATTAAGTGGTACTTCATTAACATTAAATGCGGCTAGTGTTAATGCTGTATCAACTTCTTTTACTATTAATGGTCAAAGTTTATCAGGTACTGGAATAACTACTTATGGATCATCTATACCCTCTAGTTTAAGTTTTGGTAACAGTGCTTCAGCAGGAAGTTCTACAAATGTAGCCAGGATAGATCATATCCATGCAATTCCATCTATACCCAATGCTAGTCAGGTAGGTGCAGTTGCAACTACTTTTACACTTAATGGAAATCAATTAAGTGGCACTGGTTTAACTTTAACACCCGCTATGATAGGTTCACCTAGTACTAACATTACTATTAATGGTCAATCATTAAATAGTAATGTTACTATTACTGATATCACAGGAAATGCAGGTACAGTTACAAATGCAACATTTACTACACATTTAACAGTAAATACTGGTAGTGTTTACTTAGAAGGAAGCGACCAAAATAATTCTGTATTAGTCATAGGTTCAGGCGCTAATGTAGTTTCCGGTGTTAATACAGGGGATCAAACTATAGCTGGTATAGGTGGTGTAGCAACATCATTCACTATTAATGGAAATCAATTAAGTGGTACTTCTCTAACATTGAATGCTAGTAATATTGGAGCATTAGCTACTACACTATCAATAAATGGTACAGTTGTAGGAAATAGTACTAATATTTCTATTAATGCAAGTAGTGTTGGTGCTGTAGCTACTACTTTCCAGATTAATGGTAACTCATTATCTGGTACTAGTTTAACATTAAATGCAAGTAGTATTGGTGCATTTGCAACTAATATATCAATTAATGGTGTGGTTGTAGCCGGTAGCACTGCAAGTAATTTAAACATTTCTGCTTCTGCAATGAGTGTTTATGGTGCTGCGGCTGCTACAACATTAACAACTGGTACAGATAATACTCAATATGCAACTGCTTATTCTTTAAATCAAGCAGGGGTAATATATGGCGCTAGCCCTATAGCAATTGGAACAGTTACCCCAAACATTGTTGTTTCTCTTAATAAAGAAGTTTATTTTACTGCTAGTGGAGCATTAACCTCTGCTCTGTGTAGTGGTACTATTGTAAGTAATTATGGAATGAGTCTTGCCAATTGTACTATGGTTTTACCAACTGCATCAAGCGGTTTATCTTTTGTAGCAGTACTTCCAACTGTAGTAGCATATTATGTTAGATTTCAAGCAGGCTTAAGTGATGCAATATACTTAAATGGTGTAGCAGGAGCAGTTAATGGTGCAGTAGGTGTTAATAGTGGATATTTAACTATGACTCAATGTACTTTTTTCTGTACTAAGAATAGTTCTGGTGGTTTCAGTTGGTGTGCTAACCCTATTTATGGTACCTGGGTAGTAATTTAAATATGATAATAGAATTATTTAAGGTATATTATGATACATTCATGGATGTATAATGCTCAACATTTTGGTAAGGCTTGGTCAACAACTTCTTCTGTTACCAGATCAGTATGTGGTGGTGCATGTGTAGGTACTGTTACTTCTGCTTTACTTTTTGGTGGTGCTACAGCGTCAGGAAATGGTTTAACCACTTCTGAAAAATGGAATGGCACTTCTTGGTCTACAACTACATCATTAATTAATTCAACTACATTTTTTACTAACAGTGTTGGTAGTGTAACAAGTGCATTAAGAATAGGAGGATGGATTTCAACTGGTAGTACTACTGATGTGGAATTATGGAATGGTTCAACCTGGGCTACAACTACTAAATTATCTGTAGGCACAGGTGGCGCAGGTTCATGTGGTACTACATCTAGTGCTTTGTATGTTGGTGGAACAATAGGTAGTGCTAGTTACCTTTCTACAACATATATTTGGACTGGTACAGCATGGTCAACAACAACTGCCATGTTGAATGTAATAATTGATACTTCTGCTTGTGGTACTACATTATCAGCATTATTGGCTGGCGGTAGTACCGCAAGTGGTAATTCGGTATCTAGTGTTTGGAAATGGAATGGATCATTATGGTCTACTTCTCCTTCTATGACTGTATCTTCAGTAGCTAATGCTAGCTGTTGTGGGTCAACTAGTAGTGCTTTAGAATTCGGTGGTGGTACTAATACTGAGATATGGAATGGTAATGCGTGGGCATCTACTTCTTCTATGGTAACAGTATTATGGAGTTTATGTGGGTGTGGTACTCCTGTAACTGCATTGTGCCCAACTGGTTCAACTAGTAATGGGTATACACCATATGCAAGTTCCCAAATATGGAAATAATAATATGATTAAATCATGGATGCAACCTATAGAAAAAAATATATTTTCTGCTGGTACAGTATGGTCAACTACTTCTAGTGTTATCCAAGGTGAGTGTGGTGCTTCTTGTATTGGTACTACATTGAGTGCTTTAATGATGGGTGGTATTAGTGGTTCAACTGGAAATAGTGTTAAAACTTGTGAAAAATGGGGTGGTTCTACATGGGCTACTACAACGTCATTAATTAATGGTTCAACTTATTTTAATAATTCTGTAGGTACGACTACTTCTGCATTGAGAGCAGGTGGTTTAAATAATATAGCTATATGTGAAAAATGGAATGGTTCTACTTGGACTAACACTAATTCTTTACCATCTAATGATGGTGGTTCAGGTATGGTAGGTACTACTTCTAATGCTCTACTTTGGGGTGGAGGTGGTAGTGTAGGTAGCCCTGTTACAAACCATAGTTGGTCATGGAATGGTTCATCATGGTCTACAACTACTACTATGATGACAGGTGTTATGTACACTGTAGCTAGTGGTACAACTACAAGTGCATTGTTGTTTGGTGGTTTAACATCTAGTTCTACTTCTTCTGCTACTTCTAATACATGGTTTTGGAATGGTAGCTGGTCTACTACTAATTCTATGGCTTTAGTTATGTATACTCATGAAGGGTGTGGGCTTACTTCTGCTTCATTAGTTTTTTACAATAGGGGTACAGAATTATGGAATGGTAATTCATGGGCTACTACTGGTGCTATGATAACATCATTAACCCAACTTTGTGGGTGTGGTACAGTGACTACTGCTATATGTGCATGTGGTTCAACTACTACTGGATATACACCTATAACTGTTTCAGAAATATGGAAATAATAGGAGAATTATAATGGCACTACCTTTATATAACCCTAATACAATTTTAGGTAATTCTTTTCAAAGAACTAAAAAAATAATTATAGATAATCCTCATGTTGGTATACCAGTTATAGAATTTCAAGAAGAAATAATATATATATTTCCTAATAGTTATACAGTTCAACCATTAGGTAGCATATATGCTACTTATGATCCTACGGTAATTATTAATGTTATTAATCCGAAGGATGGTTCTTCTTTAGGTACTATGCCAATACAAATGGTATATGCTATTGTTTATTCATATTATTTACAATGTGCTGCATCCAGGGATGCAAATATTGCAGCAGCTACTAATATTACTATTAACCCCTCCGTAACTTCTACTGGTACAACACCACCAGATAGTGGTACAACACCACCAGATAGTGGTACAACACCACCAGATAGTGGTACAACACCAGATAGTGGTACAACACCACCAGATAGTGGTACAACACCAGATAGTGGTACAACACCAGATAGTGGTACAACACCACCAGATAGTGGTACAACACCACCACCTAATACTTCTGGTACAACACTACCAGATAGTGGTACAACACCACCAGATAGTGGTACAACACCACCACCTAATACTTCTGAGGGTAGTTCTACTGGTACATAATTTTAATTAGAAAGGAAAAATCATGTGTGACTGCTGCGGTTGCAATGAACCAGATGAGAATGGTAATTATAACAATTCTGATGATTTAGATTATGATGATGGGTGTAATTCACCTGTTATTTTCTGTAATATTCCAGGGCCTCAAGGAAATTTAGGCCCTCAAGGTACTCAGGGTAATCCAGGCCCACAAGGGACTCAAGGCCCACAAGGTATTCAAGGTATTCAAGGTATTCAAGGTCAACAAGGGCCAAAAGGAAGGGATGGTAGAGATGGTATAGAAAGTAAAATCTTTTATAAAAATTTTAAAATTCTCTGTATTGATACTTATGAACAATATATAGTTCATCTAGGATTATTTGAGAATTTTGGGGAAATAAAAATGAAAACAGATTCCCTTTTAATGGTTATCTGAAGGAGATATAAACATGGCTGAAGCCGCAAAAATATTAATGATGGAAGGGGATTCCCCTCCTACGCCACCAGTAGGTACAACATATCTTTATTGTAAGTCCGATCATAATTATTATAAAAAATCTAGTGATGGTGTAGAAGAAATTATAGGTGGTCTTAATGAGCAGCAAATAGATGTTTATATAACTACCTATATAAATAAAAATAATATAGTAGGTGGTGCAGGGCCAGCAGGCCCACAAGGTATTCAAGGGGAACCAGGGCCAATGGGCCCATTAGGGCCACAAGGTATTCAAGGTGTGCAAGGCCCAGCTGGGCCAGAAGGTGCAGCAAGTATTGTACCTGGGCCACAAGGATTAACTGGCCCTAAAGGTGATAATGGGGATATTGGACCTATGGGGCCTCAAGGCCCACAAGGTATTCAAGGCCCAGTTGGGCCTCAAGGCCCACAAGGTATTCAAGGACCATCGGGAAGTGGTAGTGACGGTAGTGGTGGTTCAGGTATACAAGGCCCACAAGGATTACCAGGGCCAATGGGACCTCAAGGATTACAAGGCCCACAAGGATTACAAGGCCCAATTGGAGAAAATGGGCCACAGGGTCCAAAAGGTGATGATAGCATTGTACCAGGCCCAACAGGGCCTATGGGCCCTGCAGGGCCACAGGGTATACAAGGTAATTCAGGGCCACAAGGTGAACAAGGACCTATGGGACCTATTGGTCTACAAGGTATTCAAGGTGATATTGGGCCACAAGGTACAGTAGGTGCAGCAAGTACAGTACCTGGGCCACAAGGACCAGCTGGGCCTGCAGGGCCAACTGGCCCACAAGGTATTCAAGGTGTTACTGGATCACAGGGTGAAGTAGGTGGAATTGGGCCAGTAGGCCCACAAGGGCCAACAGGATTAACTGGTAATGCAGGGCCTCAAGGACCTATAGGATTGCAAGGCCCAATTGGCCCAGCTGGGCCAACAGGCCCTCAAGGTCCTAATGGTAATACTGGGCATCAAGGGCCTGTTGGCCCTATGGGCCCACAAGGTATTCCTGGAATGACTTGGCTAGGAAATTGGAATTCTCTTACAATATATACACCATCTAATGCAGTATTTTATAATGGATCATCTTATATAGCAGTAACTGAAAATAATGGAATTATCCCTGGTACTACTAATGACTGGAATATTATATCACAACAAGGTATTCAGGGAATTCAAGGAACAACAGGAAGTCAAGGAATTAGAGGCCCAGCAGGGCCTGCAAGTACAGTACCTGGCCCAGCTGGGTCACCTGGTATTATTTGGACTAATACATGGAATTCTACTATTTCTTATGCACCTAATACAGCAGTATTTTATCAGGGATCATCTTATATAGCATATAACCAAGTGCCTATCGGTGTACCACCCACTAATACTACCTACTGGAATTTATTAGCACAACAAGGTTCAGTTGGGATAAATCTTAGCTGGAAAGGTACATTTGATATAACAGAATTATATAACCAGTATGATACTGTATTTTATAATGGTTCAACATATCTTTGTATTTCAACACCAGGTCAAGCAGGAATTACACCTATTGATACTACTTATTGGAATATAGTAGCTCAACAAGGACTTCAAGGACTTCAAGGTACTGCAGGTATAAATGGTAACAGTATTGTCTGGCGTGGTAATTGGAATAATATAACTGCTTACAAGGTATATGATTCAGTTATGTATAGTGGATCATCTTATATATGTATATTACCTAATCTAAATGCACAACCAACTGATACTAGTCATTGGAATTTATTAGCTGCTGGTGCTACAGGTATTCAGGGTGATACTGGCCCTGCAGGGCCAGCTGGCCCTACTGGGCCTGCAAGTACAATTCCTGGACCTGCTGGTTCACCTGGGTTAATATGGTGTGGTACTTGGGTAAGTAATGCTGCATATTCAGTTAGTGATGTAGTATTCTATAAGGGATCATCTTATGTTGCAATACAAGAAACACCTATTAATACACTTCCAACTAATATTACCTATTGGAATTTAATAGCCGAACAAGGTAGTATGGGTATAAGTATATCATGGCAAGGATTATATGAACCAAATACACCATATGTTTTAAATAATGCTGTATACTACAATGGGTCAGCATATATTTGTATTGTTCAAAGTGTCATAGGCCAACTTCCAACAAATACTTCTTATTGGAGTTTAATGGTAGAAGCTGGTGCTAATGGTACTAATGGAATAAGTATTGACTGGAAAGGCACATGGTCTAATAATACTATTTATAATGCTTATGATGCAGTATATTATAATGGTTCAGCATATATTTGTATTGTAAGTAGTGGTCAATTAGGCACACTTCCAACTAATACTATTTATTGGAATTTACTTGCTTTACAAGGTATTGCAGGCACTAATGGTTCTGGATTAAATTGGAAAGGTAATTGGAATAGTACTACTAATTATAGTATATATGATGCAGTATCTTATAATGGTTCATCATATATATGTATTTTAGCTAATACAGGCCAAGCACTTACTAATACTGCTTATTGGAATCTTTTAGCAGAAGCAGGTAATACTGGTAATACTGGTGCAACTGGAAGTACTGGGCCACAAGGACTAGTATGGATAGGTAATTGGAGTAATACAATAACTTATATAATTAATAATGCAGTATATTATAAGGGTTCCTCCTATATATGTATAAAAGGGAATCAAAATATTATTCCTGGAAGTGACAATGGAATATATTGGAATATATTGGCAACAGGTGGTTCAAATGGTATGATTTGGTGTGGAATATGGACTTCAACTACACAATATATTCCTACCGATGTAGTATATTATAATGGATCATCATATATATCAAATACAACAAATACTAATATTCAACCAGGTACTACTAATGATTGGTCATTAGTTGCTGAACAAGGTGCTACTGGCCCAGCTGGGCCAGCTGGAAGTAGTGGTTCCGGAAGTGGTGGGTCAGGTTCTGGTTTATCATTAGATCAAATAATTCCTTATATAATAGCTTTGGGAGACTAATATGGCTACAGTATTTCATGTTTACAATCTTAATTTATCTACTACCTTTCAGACTATTTATACTGTACCTTCATTAACTACTACTGTTGTTCTTTCACTTCAGATAGCTAATGTATCATCAACTCAGTCTGATTTAATATCATGTCAATGGTTAGATAGCAGTAATTCTAATAAAGTTACTAGAATATGTGGTAATAATACTTCTTTACCCACTGCTACTGCTATTGGAATTTTAACAGGAAAATTAGTATTAGAATCAGGAGATAGTATTCAATTGGTATCTGGTGTTGGTGCTGATATATCTGAGGCAACTATTTCTGTAATGGAAATGTCATAAAACTTTAGGCACTAGAATATCTAGTGCCAAAAAGTAAAAGGATTATGATTATGAGATCTATAGTTAAATATATAGGTATTCCTGAAACAAATCCTAACTTAATATGGTATTCTGATTTTCAAGGTGGAAATGGTGCTTTATCTGTTCAGAATCAAGTTAGCGGTCAATCAGTAAGTACTGGTAATTTCGCTTTATCAACATCTATTGTAAAATATGGTATATCTAGCCTATATTGTAATGATTCAACAGAAACAGCATATATGCAGATACCAAACATACATTTAAGTGGTTATGACTGGTGTATAACTGGGTGGTTTTATTGTGTTCAATATGGGGTTTTATTTTCTCATTGTCCTCCTGATACTGGTACAGGATTTTTAGTAGGTATTTATAAAACAACGAAAATTCTTCAATGTTATAATTCTGATACCGCATGGTCTGGGAATCCCCAAGTAGCTGCCCCTTCTTTAAATACATGGTTCCATGTAGCATACACTAAACAAGGAAGTACATATAGGCTATTTTTAAATGGTGTTCTTTCTGGAACGCCTACAAATGGGTCAACAAACCCTGCTGATACAGTAACTTATATTAATCTTGGTTATGGTAATTCAACAGTAGGTTCCCCAGTACTTTATTGTAATTCATTTGCTATTTATAGAGGAAATGCTACATACATAAATAATTTCACACCACCTGGTTTTAATATTGTAAATATTATACCAACACCCTATACCAAGAATAACTTTCACTATGTAGGGGATTAATTTATGAAAACAACAGTAAGTTACATGGGTACTGCAGAAAATAATTCATCTTTAATATGGTATTCTGATTTTCAGGGAAGTAATAATTCTAATATAGCTATAAATCAGGTTAATGGTTCTACTTATAATACAGGGAATTTTGTAATATCTAGTGCTATTGTAAAGTATGGTATATCTAGTCTTTATGTCAATGATTCAACTGGTTCTAATTATATGCAGATACCTAGTATAACTCTAAGTGGTTATGACTGGTGTATAGCTGGATGGTTTTATTATTTACAGTATGGTACATTGTTTTCTCATTGTTCATATAATTCTGCAAGTGGTTTTTTAGTAGGTGTTTATACTTCATTAAATAAACTTCAATGCTATAACTCCGATACAGCATGGAATGGTAACCCACAAATAGATCAACCACCTTTAAATACTTGGTTTCATATTGCATATACTAAACAAGCAAAAACATACAAATTATTTTTAAATGGTACCTCAGTTGGTACTTCACAAACTGGTACGTTAGCACCTATTGATCCAGTAACTTATATTGATATTGGTTATGGAAACTCATCACTAGGAAATCCAAAATTTTATTGTAACTCGTTAGCTATATACAAAGGTAATTCTATATATACAAGTAACTTTACACCGCCTGGGTTTGGACTAGCTGGTTTTATTCCAAATTTTTACTCAAATAATAATTCTAACTATATAGGATATTAAAACAGGAGATAGATATGACAGAAGGTGTTAAATTAGGTGGGGTAATAATAAAAAGGGTAACTGGTTTTAATGGTGCATATATAAAAGATAATAAAATAGGCCCTGGTGCAATATTAAAAATATCTAGAAGTGGTGATGTGATACCTCACATATTAGAAGTTATAAAACCTGCTAAACAACCACAAATGCCAGATATGCCATATAAATGGACAGAATCAGGTGTAGATATTTATATTGAAAATGCTAATGAGAATGAAGATGTAATTAAAAAACAGATAACAGAATTTTTTAATGTAATAGGTGTAGATAATCTCTCTTATGGAATTATATCTAATTTATGCGAAAATGGTTATGATACACCTTTTAAAATATTAAAAATGAAAGAAAATGATATGTCTGTGTTACCTGGACTAGGTAAAGTTATAGCTAAAAAATTATACATTAACATTCATAAATCACTTAATGTAACATTAGCTACTCTTATGAAAGCATCTAGTTGTTTTGGTAGAACTCTAGGATTTACACGATTGGATCAAATTTGTGATGAAATACCTGATGTACTAGAACTTAACCACAAGCAATTAAAGCATAAAATAACACAATTAAATGGATTCTCTGATAAAATATCAGACTTCTTTGTAGAGGGTTTAGATGATTTTAGAATTTTTTTAAAAAAATCTTTAGCTGCTGGTATTACTATAAAACAAGAAATAAAATCTATACCAATTTCGGATGAATTTAAAGGAATGGTAGTAGTATTTACTGGAATAAGAGATAAGGAAGTTGAGTCAGAAATAATAAATAAAGGTGGTAGTGTTGGTAATGGAATAAGTTCTAAAACTACTATTTTAGTAGTAAAAGATAAAAATAGTTCTTCATCTAAAACAATGAAAGCTAAAGAATTAAATATAAAGATTATGACTTTAGAAGAATTTAAAAATAAGTACAAAGAAAGATAGGGATATGTTATATTAATTCACCTATAATTAATAATAGATGTTTTATATAAAAGGAGGATAACCTATATAATATTCTAAAAGGTAGGTGAAATATGAATGCAATTGTAAGGTTTTGTGAAGTAATGGTAAATTGTGGAAATATAGCATTAGCCCTATCTATGGTTTTTAATATAGCAATAGGATATTTCCTTATCAGAAAGGAAAAGACTATTGATGATTTGCATAAGACTACAAATGATTTATCTTCAGCATTGAACCAGAACAATAATTATTTAATAAAGGTTTCAGAGATGATAAGTCAAGTCACTAACCAATTACAAATTTTATTGATAAGTAATAATAGAAATTAAAGGAGGGATACTATGAATATATGGCCCTTCATTGAAGACAAATGTTCACCTGACAGTACTCATTTTGCTAGGATTGTCATCAATAAGTCTAAACAAGCTAGAAAAACAGCAGACGAAGCTATTAAAACAGCTAGCTTTGTTTTAAGTAAAGAAACACCAGAAATTACAAATAAAGAAATACTTTTAGATAGTGAGGATACATGGTTTGTATGTACGCCTCAAATGAAAAAATCTTCTAACTCTATACAGAATATAGAAAAAATGCTTAATGAATTATCACCCAATAAAGAAAAAGTTAAAATAGTATTAGGCTCAGAAAATACATGGTTTATATGTCTAAATAAAATAGAAGAAATACTAAAAGAAGAAGTACTGAAAAGAGAAGATGGAACTACTGTTTCTAATCAAAGATGCAACGAAGAAAGAAGGGGTGATTCTTGTAGACGAAAAAATCCCGACAGAAGAATACTAAATGATAGGCGTAAAGGTGAGAGAAGACAAAGTGAGAGAAGACAAGATGAAAGAAGATGTACTATAACTAATATTTTAGAAGGAAGAAGGCACATTGATAGAAGAAATAATAATAACAGAAGAAATACTTTAATGAAAGGGGAAGAAAAATGACTTCACTTTCAAGCCTTAAAGATTCTTTAGTATGTAGCTGTATTTTTATACAATTTTTAACTTTTTTTACTTGTTTAATAGGTTTTTTATTATATACATACTGGT
>Ga0118677_10010549_pt1 | contig 14096 bp, 15 predicted proteins | sample AliMusrvi5mmetaG_FD_86154 | JGI IMG/M metagenome (GOLD analysis project Ga0118677, IMG submission 86154) | reverse complement strand
GCCCTGCGCCTCCCCTGCCTCCCCGAGCGCGAGCTGGCCTACCTCTTCGCCGAGCAGAACCTGCTCTCAGCCGAACAGCTGCGCTCCATCGTCGCCGACCTCGGCCTCAACCGCGACTACCTGATGCGCCGCCTGTCCGATAATAGGAGGCCGATTGAACTGTGAACTACTGTCAGTCCGACAGGCGGCGTCCAACGGCCACGACGAAGCGCCCCAAAAACAAAGCGCTTCGTTGCGTCAGCGCGGCTTTTGCGTGCTGACGGCGGATAATAGAAGGCCGATTGAACTGTGAACCGTCGATCGGACAGGCGGCGCCCAAAATCTGGGTGCATGCGATCCGTCCGAAAACCCTGCCGGCCGGAGCGGTGCCGGTTGTCCTGGGAAGCGCGCTCGCGGCCGCCTCGGGCAATTTCCTGATACTGCCGGCCTTCATAGCCCTCGTCTGCGCGCTCGGCATCCAGGTCGCGACCAATTTCATCAACGAAATCTATGATTTCCGCAAGGGCGCCGACACGGCCGAGCGGCTCGGCCCGACCAGGGCGGTGGCCGCCGGAATCGTCGCGGAAAAAACCATGGTCCGCGTGTCGATTGCCCTGTGCTCGGTGGTCGCGCTGCTTGGCGTGTACCTCGTCCTCAGCTCAGGTTGGCCGATCCTCGTCATAGGTGCGCTGTCCCTGCTCTTCGCCTGGGCCTACACGGGTGGCCCCTTCCCGATCGCCTATTCCGGCCTCGGCGAGCTGTTCGTCTTCATTTTTTTCGGACTTGTCGCAGTCGGCGGTTCCTACTACCTGCAGGCCCACGATTTCGCCATGCCGGTGCTTCTTGCAGCCGTCGCCCCAGGCTCGTTTTCGGTGAACATCCTGCTCGTCAACAACATCCGGGACGTCGCGACCGATCGCAAGGTTGGGAAGATGACCCTTCCCGCCCGCATCGGGGGTGAGCGGGCCCGCGATCTTTACACCGCGCTGACGGCCATCGCCCTTCTCGTGCCCTGCCTGCTCTGGCTGACGGGGCACTCACCGTGGTGCATGCTCTCCCTACTCTCCCTGCCTTTCGCGTACCGGACAATCCGCAGGCTTTATCTGAGCGAGGGCCGGGAACTCAACCAGGTCCTTGCGGACACGGGGCGGTTGATGACCCTCCACGGCATCCTGTTCGCCCTTGGCCTCATGCTTAACTGATTGGGGAACCGCGCCTTCAACATGAGGGACTTGTCCGCGGTTTCGAGAAGATCGGCGAGATCGGAGATCATAAATACTCCAATCGTCCCTGCGGCATATGCGGTGTAGTACTGCAGGCCGATGCCCTCGTACATGGGGGTGAAGCAATACACCGGAGCACCGACATGGAGGCTCAATGGGCCCACGCTGAGCTCGGCGGCTTGCTTGGTACTTGCGGGAGTAGCCCTTCTTTTTCATGGTGTAGCCGAGATTGACGGCCGGGATGACTGCGTGGTAAAAGGCCGCGTTGTTGATCGCAGTGGCATCGCGGCCACAATAAGAAGAATGCGTTTCATGGATGTTCCTTTCCTAACACGGAAGGTCGGGGGCTTTCGCCACCCGGCCCTTCGGTCCTGCGTCCATGGCATTCCGGCATAAAACCGCGCCGCTGTAGGAACGAGGACTCGGGGTGATCCATTGATGATGGGTGATGTGGTGGAACTTAAGTGGTTCCGGGAAGCCAACGGCCCCCTGTCGGGAAAAAATGCTTGTCCTTTCACCTCCTGGTTGTGGATCGTGGAAACCATGGCTGAGTGGATAAAACGTCGCGGCGGAATATGACACTTTGTTTCCATGCAGATTTCAACTTGATGATGACGGCAAATACTGCCATCATCAAAGCATGGGGAAACATGAGAAGACCCTCGAGACGATGAGGCAAGTTCCGAGGCCTTCCAATCTTCGATGGGCCGACATCGAAAGCCTTCTAATCCACCTTAAGGAGTCCCTGGCCGATGTGGTGGATAGCTACATCGAGGACTGCGAACGTGAGGGCAAGGTACCGGAGAAGCCCTTCTCAGGAAAGATAACCGTCCGGGTATCGCCGACCACCCATCGTCGAATAGCGATCAAGGCGGCTTCCCGGAGGGAATCGATGAACCAATACATCGAAGAACTCATCGAGCGCGATACGTCTGACATGGCGACAACCGAATAAGAAATATCCATTCGAGAAGCCGGATCACTTTTCGGGCCCCACACCGCCGACCTCCTCAGGCAACTCGTACCACCTGAGACGGTCACCGGCGACCGACCGCGCCTTCCACGCGAGGGACTTGTCCGCGGCTTCCAGGAGGGCAGACAGTTCCGCCACACGTCCGGCGATCAGCGCAAGTTCCGACGCGTCCGCGACATTCTCACGGCTCCAGTCCAGCACCTTCGCCAGCGACAGACCAGCAGTCCGCCACAGACCCCAGTCGCGGGAGCAGGGCCGCAGGAAGGCCTCGCGGTTTATTGACTGGCCGTCGCCATCGCCCGGGGCGTGGTCCAGGAGGATGCAGGCGGTGTCGCCCAGGTCCTTTCCGTTCGCCTCCACGACCTGCAGCTTGGTGAGAAGCAGTTCCGCGAGGGGCAGGCTGAGTGGGTCGGCCGTGAGGCGGCCGGCGAGGGGAATCCTGTGGCACATCCTGAAATCGCCGAGGAAGACGTCGGCCTTCAGTTCACCCTTGCGGAAGATCAGGCGCTCGCCGCCGTTGTAGAGGTTGAACTCCGGTTCCGGCGACCAGCCAGCCGCCGCGAAGGCAGCCTCGACGGCCGCCGCCTTGCCGCCCGAGGCGAAGTCCAGGTCGCCGCAGACGCGGTCGAAGGGCGCTCGGGCGGCGGAGGGGCAGGTCAGGCGGACGGCGATGCCGCCCAAAAGGCGCAGTGGCGAGGAGCGGTCGGCGGCCGTTGCCACCACTGTCCGCCCCTCAGCCTCAAGCTCCCGGTTTATGTTCGAGACCATCACTCCACAGGAATCTCACCGTAGATCTTGGAGACGTCGATGCCTCCACGCTTGCGCACCAACCGCATCACGAAGTAAATCGCAGCGGACAGGAGGTACAGCGCGATCATGAAGATGACCGACACCGTGTTGCGGTAGCTGATCCCGTACAGTCCCGCCGGATCGATGATCCATTCGTAGAGGAGAAAGCCGAGGAAGGCGCAGAAGATGACGCCGAAGACGGAGATGAGGGGCACTTTCCCGATCTTGAACTTGGCGAGGGGCGAGGCCGCGTAGAGGTCCTTCTTTACGAAGGGAAGGACGACGGCGGCGATGCCGGTGCCCAGGAATGTCACCGCGATGACCAGGGTGGAGACAAGGGTCAGGCTGGCGAAATTCCAGATGTTGTAGCAGTACAGGACCGAGACGATCAGACCCGGCACTATCATGAAGAGGAGCGCGTTGACGGGCGTGCGGGTCTTCGGGTTCACCTTGGCGATGGCCTCGGGGAGAAGGCGGTCGAAGGAGGCCGAGAAGAGGATGCGCGTGCTCGACAGATAGATGGTGCCCGCCCAGCCGAAGAACCAGGCCGACATGGCGGCCAGGACAACCACACGGAAGACGACGGAGGGAGTGGCCATCAGCGCCATCAGGGCAGGATAGGGCCAGACGGGGAGGACGGTCTTGGCGCCCTCGAGACCCCAGCGCGCGCTCCAATAGGCGGCGTTGGCGTCCATGTAGAAGCCCCAGCCCATCGCCTTGTCTATGGCGAGGAGGAGCACGATTGCGAGGATGGTGGTGACCACGAGGGCCGAGGCCATCCCCATGAAGTTCTTCTTGAAATCCTGTGAACCTTTCACCTCACCATAGAGAGTCGCGCCCCAGTTGGGCCAGAGGTTGAAGAAGGCGAGGAAGGGCATGAGGAGGAAGACCTGGGAGATGGTGCCGCCCGAAAGCGGTGTCGAGGCGCCCGCGGCCTGGCCCGCGGCCTCCACGGCGGCGTGGGCGTCGGCTATCCCGAAAAGCTGCAGCGAGGATGCGTCAAAGGCCGCCTTGAAACCCGTCCTGGACTGCGCGAACAGAAGGATGAGGACCACCACGAGCCCAGCGTTGCCGACCCAGAAGCAGACCTTCTGGACCCGCGCGTAGACCTTCATCCCAAGTGCGATCACCAGGAGGACAAAGAGGCAGGTGAACACGCAGACGCCCAGCCAAGCCGCCGGACTGGAGGCGATGGCTATCGCGGCGTCCTTGAAGCCGAGGACGGCCGCCAGCGGGACCAGGACGACGTGCCGGAGCATGTCAGCGTAGATGGGGGTCCACAGCCAGAGGATGAAGCACCAGCCGGTCATGGCCAGAACGAAGCCCAGTCCGCCGCCCAGTATTCGGCTCTGCCAGACATAGTCGCCGCCCGCACGGGGCATGACGGCGATCAGCCCCGCGTACACGACGATTTCGGCGATGATGAGGACAGCGCTGATGATAAGGGCGGGGATCATGCCGCCCTTGAAGCCATAGGCCTGGCTGATGGTGTACAGGCCGAGGGTGATCAGGTTGATGGAAAAGAACGCGTAGATGAATGCGTCCATCACCGACCAGGAACGGATCAGGCCTGTCGCTTTCCGAAGGAAAAGGTCTGGTTTTCCGGACATGCTGCTGTCTCCTTTTCGGCTCCGCTTTTTTAGCCCGTGGTCAGGACGTAGGAGCGGATGCCTTTTCGTGGATCGAGGTCTATCAATGCCCCTTGCAGCACTCCCTGTTCGTAGAGGCTGCCGGGGTTGAGGCAAAGTGTCTTGCCGATGCGAGCCACGCCCTTGGACTCGTGGATGTGGCCGTGCAGGGAGAGGAGGGGCCGTTTCTCTTCGATGGCCCGCCTCACCGCCGCGCTTCCAACCGACACGGAACTCTGGCCCGCGTTGAGCACGTTGAGGTCGCCGTCGAGCTCGGGCGCCTCGTCGAGGCCGGTTCCGTGGGGCGGAGCGTGGAAGCAGAAGAGGAAGCGCGAGAAGTCCTCCCCGCCCTTGAACAGGGAAGAGATGCGTTCGTGCAACTTCTCGTCGCTCTCCTCGCGGTGGGTGTTCCACGGGGTCGGGTTGCACCAGCCCGTCGAGGCCATCCGGAACCCGTCGGCGATGTCGATGATGCGGCCCTCGGCGTTCCTCACGGTTTTAGAGGAGGCGATGACGGCGTCCAGTTCGAAGGCGTCGTCGTTGCCGGGACATACAAAACAGTCGGTCCCCGTCCTGACCAGGCCACTGTCAGCCAGTTCCATCCACCGCGCGGCGGTGGCGAGGACTGTCTTCCGGAAGAGGGCGTCCACCTTGTCCGGATCGGCCTCGAATGCTTCCAACTCGTCGGCGTCGGTGCGGAAGGGGTAGTAGCCCCTGCTGGCGATGGCCCTCTCCATCGACAACACCGCTGACTCGGTTTCGAGGATGTGGCTCTCCTGGAGCAGGACCGCCTCCCATCCTCCCTTGGATCTTTTGACGATGGGAACGAGGGCCTTGCCCGTCATGTCGCCGCCCAGGATGAGGACGCCCGCCTCGTAATAGGAGGCGGCGGCCAGGAATTTCTTCCAGCATATTTCAGAACCATGTATATCGGTGGCGAAAAACACCCTTCGCTCTTTATTCGACGTCAGGTCTCTGCTCCGGAGTGAATGCTGGCGGAGTGTAGCCTATCCTGTCTTTTTCTGTCAAGTTTTTCCGGTCTGACCGTTATCACGCGGAACCAACTTTCAACTCCTGTTCCACCGCCACCATGAAGGTCTCGAGGCTCACGGCATCGGCCAGCACCGCCCTGAACGAGGCTGCCCCTCCTCCGCCCTTGCCGCCGGCGGATGCCAGCGGCGCCTTCAGCCAGGAAGAAACCCAGGTTCGGCTTGTAGGCGCAAACCAGATCCTGCGTCGCTTCAATGATGGCGCGGGCAAACGGGAGCATGGGTTCGTCGTGGTATTGCAGCGGCAGCGGGGTATTCGCGGTTACGATGTCGAGACCAACACACAAATAGGAACGATTTTTCTGCTGGGCGCGTGTGAGTTTTTCGAGGAATGTCATGTTCGTTGGATTATAAGCGCTACCGCCCTGCGCATGCGATAATCAGCGCGAATGTCAACGCCTGAACTCGAACGATGGCAACGCTACATTGTGCTCGCCCACGTCGCACTCGCCGTGCTGTTCGGCGTCGTTATCCCGCCCTGGGAAGCACACGACGAAACCGGCCATTTTGCCTATGTTAATCAACTGGTCACTCAGCACACCCTGCCGGACGCCCGCGCCAACGACAAGGTCTTTCTCGACCAATCGCATCAGCCCCCGTTGTACTACCTGGTGGTTGCAGGCCTGACATTCTGGATTGATCGGAGTGATCAGGCCTCGCCACAAATCAACCTGTTTGCGTTTGACGGCACCAACCGGCGCGGGACGCGCATCCTTCTCCGCAATCCGGGCGAGGCGTTCCCGTGGCAGGGCACGATCCTGGCGATTCATGCCACCCGGCTGGTCTCCACGTTGCTCAGCGCGATGATGTTGCTCCTGATCGCAAAGGCAGCCCGGCTGTTATTTGAGGATCAACCGGGGGCGGCGCTGTTGACAACGGCCATAGCGGCGTTCAATCCGCAGGTGTTATTCATGGCCGCGATGGTGAATAACGACATCATGATCAGCCTGATGGGCGCTGCGCTGGCCTTCCTGATACTTCGCGCGCGCAAGGCGCGCCAGATGTCTCGCGAAGGCGTCTCGGAGACGCCTTCGCGAGACATCTGGCGCGACATCCTGTGCGGCGTCGTCCTGGGGTTATGCCTGTGGTCAAAGAACAGCGGTCTGATCCTGATTCCGTTCACGGGCGCGGCGCTGCTCTATCTGGCATTGCGCCAACGCTGGCCATTCCGCCAGTTGATCGTGCGCGGCGCCATAATCGCTATCGTGACATTGGTCGTCGCTGCCCCCTTCTACCTCATGAATCAACTGCGCTACGGGCAATGGATCGTTGACCGGGCCGCGGAGAATCCACTGGTTCAGGCGCCCACAAGCCTGATCACTGCCGGCCTGGCGGTTTCATTGCGCGACGGCTGGTTGCCGCAGATATTCATCAATGCTTTTCGAACGTTCTGGGGCACATTTGGCTGGGGCAATGTGCAGATGCCAGACGCCGCATACACGATCATCGCCATCTTCGTGTTGCTCGGCGGACTGGGTTGCATCATTGGGTGGCGCCGCGCTGCTCCGCGCCTTCGCGACGGGCTGGTCGTCCTGTTCCTGCTTGCCATTGCGATGGTGCTTCTACCCGGATACCGCGCCTTCTTCTACCAAAGCCCTGCCCTCCTGCCCGGCAGATATCTCATGCCCGGTCTGCTGGCGTATGCGGGGATAGTGGGATTTGGATGGTTCGCTATCGGAAGAGAGATTGGGGATTGGAGATTAGGGATTGCGCTGCGTAGCCCAAAAAATCTCCACGCGAAGCGTCTAATCTCTAATCTCTCTTTATATACGCCCAGGATCGTCACCGTTCTATTAGGGTTAGCCGTATTGCTTGTGCCATTTGGGGTGATCGCGCCGGCGTATGCGCTGCCAAACGTCCAGAAGACGCCGGATACAACGCCTGTCCTGCTGACCTTCGAAGACGTCGCGCAGGTCACTGCCGTGACCGCAGAGACCACCTATCTGCCCGACCGCGAAGGCCAGCGCCACTATGCGCATGTGCGCATCACCTGGCGCGCGTTGCGACGCACAGCGGAGAATTATGCGTTTGCTGTCAGCATCCTCGGACGCGATTCCGAGGTGCTCGGAAACCTGAACGTCGAACCGGCGCGCGGCGCCTACCCCAGCACCAACTGGAACCCCGGCGACACCTTTGAAGACGAGTATTACGTCCTGCTCGAAAAGCCGTGCGCACATCTTCCGGCGCTTGGGCGCGTGAACGTCTCCGTGTATGAGTTCAAGCGGGCAGAAGGCCAGCCAAACACCCTCGCGATGAGCATCACCCATCAGCTTCAGGCGCGTGATAGCGCAGGGCGTCCGGTCGCGCCAATCGTGGGGCGATTCAGAATCGACGCGCCGCCACAGCCAATGGCCGTGTTCTGGCAGCCGCCGATCGGCGCCTTCGACAACATCGCGCTTCGGCAGGTCAGCATACCTTCTGACGCACAGGCTGGAACTACGATGACCATTCAGTTAACATACGAGGCTTGGCAGGCATCCAACCAGGGTGGAAACGCCTTTGTGCATGTATACGATGAACGCGGCATCATGATCGCCCAGGACGATCATGCCCCGCAGAAAGGCGCGTACCCCACAGACATGTGGCAGGCAGGCGAATGCGTCGATGAGACATTCGGACTTGCCATACCGATGACGGCGACTGGGACGTTGCGCGCCGTCACTGGCTTTTATGTCCCGGCGACGGGTGTCAGGTTCCACACGGGAACTCTAGATGACTTATTCCCGCTGGGTCAATTTCGCGTCAGGTAGATTTATACTTGTTTGGCTTATATCACTTATCAAATGACTTATCGTGGAGGTCGTGTAAAGGAAAAAGATGGGAACGTTATTTATAACGGTGCGTGAAGCACTGCGCTACAAGGGTCGTGAGGGCCAGTGGTTGTGGGCGTTGCATCGCATCAGCGGGCTCGGGATTCTGTTTTATTTGATCATTCATGTCTATGACATGTCCCTTGCTTACTTCAATGTGCCGGTGCACGAGGAAATGATCGCCCTGTTCAAGACGCCGCTTTTTTCGGTGTTGGAACTGGCGCTGGCTGCATTGCTTATATTCCATGCTGTCAACGGCGTGCGCGTGGCGATCCTGGACCTGCGACCGGAGATGTGGGCTAACCAGCAGAAAGTGACGCGCATCAGCCTGATCGTCACAGCCATCCTTGCCGCTCCCACGATCGTCATCATGATCATCTACACACTCAACGCCAACTTCGGGCCGGTTGCATCGGCAGTAGGTAGATAAGCGGCAATTAACATGTCAAGCACAGACTCAGTCGCCACAAACAACCCGCAGATGGCGCGCCACATCGCGAGAAACAGCATCAAACCCCGCAACACCTTTGAGCGCGTCGCGTGGTTGTTTATGCGCTATAGTGGCCTGGTGCTGGTGTTCCTGGCGCTCAGCCACTGGGGATTGCAGCATGTTTTTAACAGTGTTCATGACCTGACCCTCCAGGTAACCATTGACCGCTGGGGCGCGGCAGGTCAGGTCGCTACGATCCAGATCTGGTTCTGGCGGGCGTATTATGCCGTCCTGCTGGGACTCGCGATGATCCATGGCCTGAATGGGTTGCGCCAGGTGCTGTGCGACTACTTCCATTATCGCCCGCTGTATTGGGGCTTTATGGGACTATCCACCCTCCTGATCGTCTTTGTTTCGGTGTCAGGCATAGCAGTTTTATTCCTGGGAGTTAATGCAGCCGCGGCCGGCGCGGCAGTGATACGATAGATTTGGCACAAGGAAATAGATAACATGGCTCAGTATCATCAATTCGATGCGCTCGTTGTTGGCGCCGGCGGCGCCGGCTTGATGGCGGCGTTGTACGCCAGCAAGTCGGTAAACACCGCCGTCATCAGCAAGCTCTATCCAACCCGTTCCCACACGGGCGCAGCTCAGGGCGGCATCAGCGCTGCTCTCGGCAATATGGAACAGGACAAGTGGGAATGGCACGCCTATGACACTGTCAAGGGCGGCGACTTCCTCTCGGATCAGGACGCTGTTGACATTCTGTGCAAGGAAGCGGTTGAAGCGGTTATCGACCTCGAACATATGGGATTGCCGTTCGATCGCACCCCCGAAGGCAAGATATCGCAACGGCGCTTCGGCGGTCACAGCAACAACGAGACCAAGCAACCAGTGCAACGCGCGTGTCACGCGGCGGATCGCACCGGCCATATGATCCTGCAAACGCTGTACCAGCAATGCATTAAGAACAACGTGCGATTCTTCGACGAATTTCAAGTCGTCGACATGATCGTCGTCGACGGAACATGTCGGGGCGTCGTCGCCGTTGAGCTAAAGACCGGTGAAATACACGTGTTCCATACCAAAGCCCTGATGCTCGCCACCGGTGGTTTCGGTAAGATGTGGAAGATCAGCTCAAACGCGCACTCCCTGACCGGCGACGGCCCGGCAATCGCGTTGCGCAAAGGCCTTCCGTTACAGGACATGGAGTTCTACCAGTTCCACCCCACCGGCATCTACAAGATGGGCATCCTGCTCAGCGAAGCAGCGCGCGGCGAGGGAGCGATCTTCATCAACGATAAGGGTGAACGGTTTATGGAGCGTTACGCGCCAACGATGAAGGACCTGGCGTCGCGCGATGTATGCAGCCGATCGATCTATAAGGAAGTCCGCGCAGGCAATGGCATCGGCGGGAAAGACTACGTCTACCTCGATTTCCGCCCTGAGCGCATCAACAGGTTTTTCGAGAATGACGGCAACCCGCGCCGCGTCGACGCCGAATACATCGAGAAGCGCCTGCCCGACATCATCGAATTCGTGCGCGTTTATATGGGAATCGACCCGATCACCGAACCGGTGCCGGTCCAGCCGACCGCGCACTATGCAATGGGCGGAATCCCGACCGACCTGAATGCGCGCGTGCTGTCAGATGAAAATGGGACAGTGGTTCAGGGACTCTACGCCGCAGGCGAGGTGGCCTGCGTCAGTGTGCATGGCGCCAACCGACTCGGCACCAACTCACTGGTCGACCTGATTGTGTTCGGGCGCCGTGGCGGCAAACAGATGGCCGAATTCGCGAAACAGGCTGTATTCCTGCCGATCAGCCAGGATGAGCACAGCCCTGCCGAGGTCATACTTAACGGAATCCGCAACGGCGCGGGCAAAGAACGCCCGGGCCAGATCCGCAAGGAATTGCAGTTGCACATGGACGAGCATGTCAGTGTGTTCCGCACAAAGCAAGGGCTGGAGACCGCTCTTGAGGAAATCCACGAGCTTAAGGAACGCTACAAGCAGATCCATATTGACGATAAGGGCGCGCAGTGGAATACCGATCTGATGGAAGCCTGGGAATTAGGCTGCCTGCTCGATCTTGCGGAGGTGACGGCGATCTCTGCGCTGGCGCGCCAGGAATCGCGCGGCGGGCATTATCGCGAGGACTTCCCCGACCGCGACGACAAGATATTCCTGAAGCACACCAACGTATGGAATGACAACCGCCTGGCGTACAAACCGGTGCATATCGGGCGCTACCAACCCACAGAACGCAAGTATTAATAACCGTGTGTTGTAATGTGTGAAGCGGACAGAGACACGAGGAAATTGATTCATGAAAGTACACTTCAAGATCAAGCGATTTAACCCTGAGAAGGACAAAAAGCCCTACTGGGGCGAGTACGATGTCGAGGCGGATGAGAGCGATCGCGTGCTCGATGCGTTGCAGACTGTGAAATGGGATATTGACGGCACGCTCAACTTCAGGCGCAGTTGCGCGCATGGCATCTGCGGCAGCGACGCCATGCGCATTAATGGCCGAAATGCGCTGGCATGCAAGCTGCTGATCCGCGACGCCGTCCAGGGCGGAAAGATCACGATCGAGCCAATTCTGGGGTTGCCGGTCATCAAGGACCTGATCGTCGATATGGAGCCTTTCTTCGCCCACTACCGCACCGTGATGCCCTTCCTGATCAACAACACGACGCCAGGAGAACGCGAAAGATTGCAGTCGCCAGAGGATCGCGAGCGTTACGACGACAGCACCAAGTGTATTCTATGCGCCTGTTGCACCACCAGTTGTCCGTCATTCTGGGCCAGAGGTGACTACGTCGGCCCGGCAGCCATCGTGCAGGCGCATCGGTTTATCTTTGACTCGCGCGACCAGGGCGCCGCCGAGCGACTAAAAGTGCTGGGTGAACCTGACGGCGTCTGGCGCTGTCGCACCGTCTTTAACTGCACCGATGTGTGCCCACGCGACATCCAGGTTACGCGCGTTATCGGTGAAGTGAAGGCAGCCCTCATCACCGGCAAGATCGACTGATAACTGCCTTCTGCAGGTGTTGTCAACAAAAAAGCCTGGTTTCCAAAGTTGGAAACCAGGCTTTCTGTTGTCTTTTGTCTTTTGTCGGGGGGTTATTATGAGGTGATAATGATGTAGAGAGCTACTGCCATCACCGCTATCCACAGGACGAGAATCACCACGCGCAACACCTTGCGGACTGCGTCATGATGAATGTAGTCATCCATCACCACGCGCAGGCCGTTAAAGCCGTGCGACACGCCAAAGAAAACGATCAGCGTCTGCAGGATGCGCCAATAGAGACTCACCCACCCCAGGTTAATATCGGGGATATTGCTATTGACTACATGATTCGGGTTCGGGAAAAACGTCCAGCGCATCAACGTCGCCAGATCCATCTGTGTGCGCGCGCCCATGATCAACGCGCCAATCATGCCGAGAGCGCCAAGGATGAGCATGGCGGCGCCGGAGACGCGCGTAAACACCCACATCACAAACTCAAGATTCCACCCGCGCCGGGGTACTGTACGTGAACGTAACATCGTTATGACTCCTTAACCGCCGGAAAGTCCCTTCTGGATGAGAATGAGAAGCGTCAGACCATAGATCGGGATGAAGATCAACCACGTCAACCAGGTCGCTTCACGTTGATGTTGCAGCAGCTTCGGCCACGTATCCAGGATAATCACGCGCGCGCCATTGAGGGCGTGGAATATCACACAAAAATAGATAAAGCTCTGAAATGGCCAGGATTCAAACAACGAGTTGAATACCTTTCCAAATCCACCGCCACCTAGATTTTGCAGCGAAAATGCTGCAATCACATGCATTGCCACAAACACCAGCATGCCCACGCCAGTAACGCGGTGCAGCATCCACGACCACATCGTTCCTGCGCGCTTATATCCCAATCCTTCAAGCCCGGGATTTCGGCCATCACTCATTGTGTTCCTCCAATTGTTATTACAAGCCAACCTGTCGTATCATTATTACTGGATATTTCATCCTGTCAAAGTGATAATCGACTATGACAGATAGTGAAGTATGTCAATGACATTGTTTGTAAACTGCTCTACAATTCCGTTCTCTTTAGACCTTGATACACACCGGTTATAGATGGATACTGTATTAGTACAACACATTTCGATGGAGGTATTGGATGGCTCGTTCCAGTAATGTCACCCGCAGAGGGTTCATCACGTCCGTGATGGCTTTCGCGGGTTCGATTATGGGCGTTGTGGTTGGTTTGCCCATTATTGGCTATTTGATCTCACCCGCGCTTAACGGGGCCAAAACAGATGCATGGGTGCCTGTTGGCAAGCTTGATAACTACCCGCCTAACGTGCCCACTCAGTTTAGTTTTACCCGCACCAAAGTGAACGGTTGGGAGAAAACCGTCAACAGCTATAGTGTTTACGTATTGCGCGGCGACGGCGACAAAATCAAAGTGCTCTCGACTGTGTGCACCCACCTGGGCTGCCGCGTATCCTATAGCAAGGATTCCGACACCTATGCGTGCCCGTGCCATGATGCGCGCTTCAGCCGGGAAGGCGTCGTGCTATCCGGCCCTCCGCCACGGCCAATGGATCAGTACGAGACAAAAATGGACAATGGCACGCTGTTTATCCGAGTCCTCGCGTCATAACAACCGCGTCGTGTGCATCTGCAGTTATACCGTTCTTTAAGGCAATCCATGATAAGTAAGCGAGTTTTCCCCTGGCTGGATGAGCGTCTGGGTCTGACCACAATCTACAAGACCACCCTGGACCGGATGGTCCCCAAAGTGAACTGGTGGTTCACCCTGGGCAGCGCGACTTTATTCCTGTTTGTAATGCAGCTAGTGACAGGCATTATGCTGTCGGTCTACTATGTGCCGTCGCCCGACAAGGCATACGACAGCATCGAGTACATCATGACCGGCGTTGCATTCGGCTGGCTGATTCGCGGGATTCACCACTGGGGCGCCACCCTGATGGTGATCACCGTCTTCATCCACATGCTGCGCGTCTTTTTCTACGCAGCCTATAAATACCCGCGCGAAATCACCTGGACAACCGGCGTGTTTTTGCTTCTAGCCACACTTGGAATGGGTTTCACGGGGTATCTGCTGCCGTGGTATCAGAACGCCTATTGCGCGACTCCAGCCGGCACCTCGATCGCGGGTCGCGTCCCACGCATCGGCGACTTCATTCTGCGCGC
>Ga0118677_10010548_pt1 | contig 14096 bp, 13 predicted proteins | sample AliMusrvi5mmetaG_FD_86154 | JGI IMG/M metagenome (GOLD analysis project Ga0118677, IMG submission 86154) | reverse complement strand
TTTCTTGAGATTAAAGGGCTTGCCTATGCCAGAGGTATTGGTGACGATCTTGATGATCTTGGTTTTACTCTTCCTTATTATATAGTGACAGTTTTTCCTGAAGAACACATTTCAACAGTATGGGCGTACAAAAATTTTTATCCGCATTTTGATCGTGAGCTTCCTGATTTGAAAAAATGCGTGAAAGAGTTATGTCTTTCAGGGAAAAAAGAAGTTTTACCGGTTTTTGAAAATGATTTTGAACCTGCAGTATTTGATCACTTCCCTGTTGTGAAGTTTGTAAAGTCAGAACTTCTTGACGCAGGGTCTGTTTTCGTCTCTCTTTCCGGTAGCGGTTCCGCTGTTTTCGGGTTGTTTGAAAGGGAGGATCAGGCCCTGGCTGCCATGAAAATTCTGCCTGAAGCTTATCGGATGAGTCTGACGCCTCCGAGCTTTTCGATGGAACAATAAACAGTCAGGATGTTCATAATCGACGCCCTTGAGCAATGATGTCGTTCAGTTCTGCACCGATGAGGCGTAGATCTTCATCAAGAAAATGGGAGGAGTTCAATCGGGCGCGTTTAACCTCTGCAAAATCGAGGACTGCATCCATTGTTTGCGGTTGAAACAGGGGTGCAGCGCAAAGAAGGGTGCCGTCAGGCCCTGTCAGTGATGAGTTGCCCCAGTAGGTGAAACTGTCTTCATTACCAACTCGGTTTACACAGGCGACATAGGTGCTGAATAAAAATGCATAGGTAGTGGCAATGGTCTGCCACTGTGTTACAATTGGCGGATTACCGCTTCCAGGGGACATGCGCAAAGGACTGGACATGAGCACAAAGAGCAGTTTTGCACCCTGGTGAGCAAGAAGGTAAGGAAGTGATACATGCCAGAAATCTTCACAGATTGCTACACCTATACGGCCAAGCTTTTTTGAATTTACCACCTTGATCTGCTGGCCGGCTGAAAAATATCTTAACTCTTCGAACATGCCGTAAGTCGGCAGGTAGATTTTACGGTGGATACTCTGGCCTGCACCCTCTTCAAACATGAATGCTGCATTATACACGCCGTAATCATCGCTTAATTCTATACCACCGCAGATAATACAGATTTTGCGGCTGAGTTCACGAAGTGTACCAAATCGGGGGTCCTCGATATGCATGGCAATATCCTGTGCCGCATCCTGAACATTATATCCGGTCAGTGAAAGCTCAGGGAAAGCGATGGCATCAGCACCCTCCTTGATAGCCTGTTCGATAAGGGCGCAGTGCCGTGTCAGATTTTCATCGAAATTGGCAAGTGTGCAATCGATTTGGGCTATTCGCAGTTTAGCGGTCAGCATCCTTTTTCGGGGTTTAATGGTAGGGATAAAAAAGATAGAAAGTAAATGACAGTAAGGCAAGTATCCACATTCCGGAACGCACCTCTCTTACTTTTCCTGTGAAGAGTTTAAGGATAACATAAGCAATAAATCCTGCAGTGATACCGACTCCGATATTGAAAGTGAATATCATGAGAACAATAGTAAGAAAAGCCGGTAAAAGCTCACTGTAGTCATTGAAATTGAATTTAGTTACCGATTGCATCATGAACATGCCGACCACCACGAGTGCCGGACCGTATGCATAAGGTGGAACAATGGTGAGAATGGGTGCAAAAAAAAGGGCAAAAGCAAAAAGAGCTGCCACTACAAGTGCCGTAAACCCTGTTTTTCCACCCTGTTCAATACCTGCAGCGGATTCAATATAGACGCCTGCTGTTGTAGTTCCGAAAATTGAAGCGGCAATGGTTGACAGCGCATCAACGAGCATTGGCTTTTCAATTTCAGGAAGGTTGTCCTCTTCATCGAGCAGGTTGGCCCGTGAAGATAATCCAAAAAGGGTACCCATGGTATCAACAAAATCCATCACAAGTACGCTGGTTATGACACCTGCAAATCCCCAGGTCAATGCTCCCTGTATGTTGATTTTCATAAAGATCGGCTCAATCGATGGGGGCATGCTGAAAACAGTCGCAGGAAGTGGAATAAGCCCGGTAAGAAGAAAAGCTGCCGTGGTGGTGGCCATACCGGCCAGAATAGCACCGGTAACCCGTTGGATCAGAAGAACGGCGGTTATCAGTAACCCTCCGAGGCTTAACAGCACAGGGAGTTTAGCAATATTGGCAAGTTGGACAGGTGCACCAGGAACACCAAGAGTGATGAGGCCCATGTCGTTCAATCCTAAAAATGCGAGGAAAAAACCTATTCCTACTGAAAAACTATGTTTAAGTGTTCCCGGAATGGCTTTTGAAAGCCATTGGCGCAGGCCTCCAAGCGTGATCAACGTGAAAAGAACGCCACTGATAAAAATGGCGGCCATTGCTGTCTGCCATGAATAGCCGAGGGTGTGAACCACAGTATAAGCTATAAAGGCATTTTCGCCCATGTAGGGAGCTACGGCAAAAGGGCGCCTGGCATAAACTCCCATCAAAAGGGTTCCGAATATTGATGTTAGAATGGTTGCCGTCATCGATGCCTCTTTGGGGATACCTGCAGCCGCAAGAATAGCAGGATTGACAATGATGATATAGGAGAGAGTGAAAAACGTTGTGATACCAGCAAGTGTTTCCTGCCGAAAACTGGTGCTGTGCTTCTCAAAGTCAAAGTAGGATTGCATGATTTATGTCATGTAGTTGCAACAGATTTATGAAAAGAAGGTAATCATTATGAGTCAAAACAGGGAGGTGTAAATACTGAAAGGCTCGGGATGGTGGAGGAAGAGTTGTAATTTGTTATTTTGTTTTTTATGAAAAAATAGAGTTCCACCTCACTCATCAACTGGATCAAACTATGAAGGTAATTGATCTCAAGAAAGAGTTGAAACCGCTTTATCAGCCTTCAGCAAAAGAGGTTGTCGTGGTTGATGTCCCGCCTATGAATTTTCTTATGGTTGATGGTGTGGGCGATCCGAATACGTCACAGCCTTTTTCCGATGCAATCGAAGCATTGTTTGCTCTTTCCTATACGGTGAAGTTCATGATCAAAAAAGGTACAATGGCAATTGATTATGGAGTCATGCCACTCGAAGGGCTTTGGTGGGCTGACGATATGATGAAATTTTCTGCCGTTGACAAGTCCAACTGGAAATGGACTGTGATGATCATGCAACCTTCGTTTGTTACCAAAGAAATTATTGACGAAGCTATCGTTGAAGTCAAAAAGAAGAAAAACCCAACAGCTGTTTCTAAAGTGCGTTTTGAGTCTTTTTCGGAAGGCAGGTGCGCACAGATTATGCATATTGGTCCGTTCTCTGAAGAGGGGCCAACTATTATAAAGGTACATCAATTCATTGATACGATCAGCCATCGGATAGGAAAGCATCATGAAATTTATTTAAGCGATATCCGTAAAGCCGATCCATCGAAATGGAAAACGATCATACGGCAGCCTATTTTTACAACCCCTTCAACTTGTTCTTAACGACCTATTATGCCATTCATCATTACTGCTGAACACCTCACTGCTATAGCAGGCAAATCTACACCCTTGATGCCGAGTCTCGCTGAGTGGATGAACAAGAGCTGTCCGCTCTACGAAATCGACACGGCTCATGAGTACTCTCATTTCCTTGCTCAGGCTTGTCATGAAACTGATCGCTTCAAGACGTTGCGCGAGTACGCCTCAGGCAAAGAATATGAAGGAAGAGCGGATTTGGGTAACACGTATCCTGGTGATGGCGTCAAGTTTAAAGGTCGCGGGATTTTTCAGACTACAGGACGAACGAACTACCAGCAATTGGGTATCAAAAAAGGTGACGGTAATCTTTTTATCAACTCACCGGATCTTCTTGAGCAGCCGGAATATGCTGTGTGGAGCGCGTGCGAGTACTGGAAAACCCGTGGTCTCAATGATGTGGCTAACCATCCTGATACCGATATTTTGAAGAAAAAATACAGAGGAAACATTATCAGTGTCTCGCCAGTTGAGTTCATCAGCATCACTATAAATGGAGGCTATAACGGCATTGATGAACGAAAGAAGTACTACTCAATTGCCAAAAATGTCTTGAAATAAGGCCTTTATGCCTTTTATGCTGTTTTATTGTGAGATAAAGATAAAATGTCTTATATTGGACAAAATAAGTCTTATATGTATTGCTTTTTCAACCTGATTTTTTTTTGTAAGGAGAATACCATGAGTGTTTTAGTTGGCCGGAAGGCACCGGATTTTGATGTGGCAGCTGTTGTTAATGGGTCGCAGTTTGTTGATTCAGTGAAGCTGTCTGATTTCAAGGGAAAGTATGTCGTGTTGTTTTTTTATCCGCTTGATTTTACCTTTGTGTGCCCGACTGAACTGCACGCTTTTCAGGACAAGCTTGATGAATTCCGTAAAAGGAATGTGGAGTTGCTCGGTTGTTCGGTGGATTCAAAATTTTCTCATTTTGCATGGCTTACCACTCCAAGAAACCGCGGGGGTATAGAGGGAGTCACCTATACGCTTCTTTCTGATATCAACAAGACAGTTTCAGCTGATTATGATGTACTGCTTGAGGGTGCGGGAATTGCCCTGAGGGGTTTGTTCCTTATTGATAAAGAGGGAGTTGTCCGCCATCAGGTTGTCAATGATCTTCCGCTTGGCCGCAATGTGGACGAGGTACTCCGTCTGGTTGATGCCCTTCAGTTTACGGAACAGTACGGCGAAGTCTGCCCTGCAAACTGGAACAAGGGTGACAAGACCATGAAGCCGACTGATGAAGGGTTGAAAGAGTTTTTCAAGGAGAACTGATTGTATTAAGACCGATTCCCCCGTTTAACTTCATGAAGAGCGGGGGAGATCGTTAATGTGGTCTCAGTATGCCTTTGCAAAAACAACTTTTTGTGATGATGGTTTACCTGAATAGATACAACTTCCTGGTACGTCAATGCTGTATAGGGCTCTATAATCCGCTTCTTCAGGCAGAACCCTTATGGTTGCTTTTGTCTCTTCTTTGATTTTTGCTTCCGTTTCCGCTGTGCCATCCCAGTGGGCGATAACAAATCCTTTTTCTACAGCCGTTTTGAACTCATCATAACTCTGGACTTCAAAGGTATTCTCATTGCGGAACCGCAGAGCTTTATCGAACATGTTCTGTTGAATAGCGTTCAGAATTTCCTGAATGGTTACAGGCAGAGTTTCGTCGAGTGTTACTTCGGTTTTTTCCAGGGTATCGCGCCGTGCGGCAATGCAGATGTTGTTTTCGATATCCCTTGGTCCAAGTTCGATACGGATCGGAATGCCCTGCAGCTCATATTCTGCAAACTTCCAGCCAGGAGAGTTCTGTTCGCTGCTGTCAACAAAGGCTGGTATTCCGCTTTTTTTCAGCGAGTCGGCAATCGCATCTGCCCGGGCAACGACGGCGGCTTTATCGCCCCTGAGAATCGGGATGATGACGACCTGACGGGAGGCAAGTTTTGGAGGAAGAACAAGACCGCGATCGTCCGAATGTGCCATAATCAAGGCTCCGATCAGTCTTGTCGAAACACCCCAGCTTGTTGCCCAGACATAGTCAAGTTTTCCTTCTTTTGTCTGGAATTGACAGTCAAAAGCTTTGGCGAAGTTCTGACCGAGATTATGGGATGTTCCTGCCTGAAGTGCTTTGGTATCCTGCATCATTGCTTCAATGCAGTAGGTTTCTATCGCTCCGGCAAATTTTTCGCTGTCAGTTTTTCTTCCCATAATCACAGGCATTGCCATATACTCCTCGGCAAATGTCTTGTAGACGTTGATCATGCGAATCACTTCCTCCTGCGACTCTTCAGGAGTTTCATGAGCAGTGTGACCTTCCTGCCATAAAAACTCGGTGGTTCTTAAAAAGAGGCGTGTTCGCATCTCCCAGCGCACGACATTTGCCCACTGGTTGATCAGAATCGGTAGATCGCGATAGGATTGGATCCACTTTTTATAGGAAGACCAGATAATGGTTTCTGACGTAGGCCGGACATAGAGTTTCTCGGCAAGTTCTACGCCTCCGCCGTGTGTGACAACAGCACATTCAGGGGCAAAGCCCTCAATATGTTCAGCCTCTTTTGCTATAAAGCTTTCGGGAATGAAAAGCGGGAAGTAGGCATTGACGTGGCCTGTTTCCTTGAACATCCGGTCAAGGGCGGCCTGCATTTTTTCCCATATTGCATAACCGTTAGGTCGAATAACCATACAGCCTCGCACATCGGCATAATCTGCAAGTTTTGCAGAGCGTACCAGGTCAATATACCATTGGGAATAATCCTCTTTCCGTGAAGTGATTTTATCTGCCACGTTTACTGTAAATGATTGTTATAGAATGAGATTAGATAGGCAAAATATACAACCTACTTTTCGAACTTTTTCATTTTTTCCATTAAGAGTTTCAGGTGTTCTTTTTCCTGATTGCCAAGAGGTTTCTGATTGTTGGTTACTTTCTGATATCCGGAAGGAATATTGAAATCTGATGGAGGAAGTGCTTTTTGCCAGATTTGCATGATTTCCATGACGTACTGGCCATTATCATTATATTGCACCATCTTGACGGGAAATCCTTCAATGCCTGCATTGCTGAGTGTTTTAGAGAGCGATGTATTTGAGAGGCGGGGATTTTGTGTCTGAAGGATTCTGAATGTCGAGAAATCGCCTAAATCGCGGGTAACCCAGAGCTCAAGTTTTTCGGTGCTGCTGGTCAGGCTGATGTGTTCACAGGTGTAGCCTTTGATAGTTTGTCTGCCAAGTTTTGCAAGCTTGTAGTTACTGTCGAAATTAAGCAGCATGGCATTTTCTGCAGCGGTTTTGAGATTGAGAATGCTGTAATTTTTTGCCTGATGATTAATAACATAAGCCTGATCCGGCTGCGAGGCTTTTGTGATGACGGTTGTTTTTAATGGTTCCGGTATTTTATCTATTTGCATGGCCATATCCATGCGTTGTACATCGTTTCCGAAGTAGTAGGTGATTTCAGCGGAACCGTTTGGCATTTTCATGATCATTGCCATGATACCGGTAAATTTTGAAGCTGCTGAAGCCGGGTTTCCGGCAATTGCAATGAGAAGCATAAAGAAAGTAAGCAGAATTTTTTTCATCGTGACATTGCTCTTTACATATTGTAATGACTGATGGTTCAGTCACTGATCAGTTATCATGGTCGATATTCAATGTACTATTTGTACAGTTACGTGACCTATATTTTTTTTATAGATGCAGTGTGATTATTCATTTCTAATTTTTGCAGTTAGGGAGTGCACGGTGAACGTTTGGTTTAATTGAGAAGTATGCAGGAATTGAAAGAGTGGCAGGTTGTTGAACTGCTCAAGACAACCACTGGTTATTTTGAGGAAAAGAAGGTCGATGAACCTCGAATCAGCTCGGAACTTCTTCTGGGTCATGTCCTCGGGCAGAGCAGACTTCAGCTCTATCTGCATCACAACAGGCCGGTCTATGCAGATGAGCTTGATCGTTTCCGAGGACTTTGCCGCCAGAGGCTCGAAGGTCGTCCGGTTCAGTATATTATTGGAGAACAGTACTTTTACGGACTGAAGTTTGCCGTTGATGAACGGGTACTTATTCCCCGTCCTGAAACCGAACTCCTTGTTGAGCATGCGCTTGAATCTCTTGGTATGACCGGTCGCGGCGGTTCCTCTGAGGCAAGCATTCTTGATATCGGTACAGGAAGCGGGTGCATTGCAGTTACGATGGCCAGGCTCTGTCCTTCGCTCACGGTTACTGCTGTCGATTCCTCTCTCGATGCTCTCGAAATTGCACGTATAAATGCAATAAGCCATGCGGTGGAATCCCGAGTAACATTCATTGCTGCCGATATGTTTGATGAGTTTTTTGTAACGACACTTCCTGAGCATTTTTATGATCTGATTGTTTCTAATCCTCCATATATCCCTGATGCAGAGTGGGAGGATCTTCAGCGGGAGGTACGGCAGTATGAGCCCAGAATTGCGCTGATGACACCTCTGGGAATTGAGTGTTACGAGGCTATTGCAGCAAAGGCGAAAAAGTTACTTATTCCGGGCGGAAAGCTTTGTTTTGAACTTCATGCAGATGCTGCCGAATCGGTATCCGAACTCATGACACATAAGGGATTTTCGGGTATAACTGTATATAAAGATTATTCCGGCCATGACAGGGTTATTTCAGGAGTCATGCCTATTGGAAATTAACTTGCTTTAGGTTTTGTTTATATGAAGGAAGTGGTGAAGTTTTTTTAAATTCACCTGTTTGTTTCCTCATGTTATTTATTGTAATCGATATGAGTGTACGTTGATGGATTCTCGTGATCTTACCTTGAGAGAACGGCAGGTTCTGGGTATCATTATCCAGTCCTATGTTGTGACTGCTGCTCCAGTTGGTTCAAGGTATATAGCAAAAAATTATAATCTTGGCTTTTCTGACGCCACGATCAGAAATGTCATGGCTCTTCTGGAAGATGAAGGTTACATCAGTCAGCCGCACACATCGGCGGGCCGAATTCCTACCGATAAGGGATACCGGTATTATGTTGATCTCATTATGACCTTCCAGTGTCTTGATGATAAAGAAAAAAAGCGGATTGAGGCAAATATTGGCCAAATCACCATTGATCGCAAGGGAACCTCATCAGATGTTCTGCTTTCTGCAGCCAAAGTACTTGGTACTATTTCCCGGCAGTTAAGCGTTGTTTTGTCGCCGACGTTATCGAACGCGATTTTTGAAAAACTTGACATGGTTTTGTTGAGTTCGAAAAGGATGATGGTTATTCTCTCCATACAGTCTTTGTTTGTCAAGACTATTGTTATGGAGCTTGATATCGATGTTTCCCGTCAGGCAGTTGATGAGGTTGTTGATGTTCTCAATCAGCGGCTTTCGGGATTGACGCTTTCTGAAATTCGCAGGACTATCAGCAGGCGTCTATCTGACAGCGTTTGTGACATTGCCCTGAAAAATCTTATTGTTCGATCTGCCGGAAATCTCTTTGATGAATCGCCTATTTTTGAACGACTCTATATTTCCGGTACCGAATATATTGTTGATCAGCCTGAGTTCAAACACCCTGAAAAGGTTCGTGACCTTATCACCATGATTGAGGATAAGTTAAGCATGGCAAAGCTTGTCGGGCATAACAAGTTGTCGTCTGTCGAGACCATCAGATCAGCTGGTAGGGATTTTACCATCAATATCGGCAAGGAAAACAGTGAACGACAGGCTGAAGATCTGACCATTGTCTCCACACCTTATTACGTTGGTAATATGGTTGGTAAAATCGGAATTTTTGGACCGAAAAGAATGGACTACGAGTACGCCGTTCGCGTTCTCAACTATATGGCCGACAGCCTTTCTTCAACGCTGTCGGATGTTAACTAAACAGATAATGTATTTATGACAAAGAAAGCATCGGATGGAAAGGAAAATTGTACAGAACATTTTGAGGACAAAGAGAAAAATGATGTCACAGAAGCCTCAACAGTTCAGGAAGAATCATCACAAGGGATTCAGTCTTTTGTTTCAAGAATAGTTGAGCTTGAAACCGAATTGAGCAAGCAGAAAGAACAATCCGACAAGTATCGTGATGAGCTGCTGCGAAAAGCTGCAGATTTTGAGAATTTCCGTAAGCAAAAGGAACGCGAGGCAATGATGGCCTCTTCCAGGACACTTGAGAATATTATCAGGGAACTGCTCCCGGTTGTTGATGATGTCAAGAGAGTTCTTCAGCATGCACCTCTTGATTCTGAAATATCTGTGGAAGCAAGGGTATATATTGAGGGAGTGGAGATGGTGAAAAAAAATCTTGAAAAGTGGCTGGATCACAAAGGGGTGGCTGCCATAGAATCAAAAGGAATGAAGCTTGACGTTAATTTTCATGAAGCCATTTCCCAAATTGATCATCCTGAAGTTGAGCCAGATACAATCATCGAAGAGTACCAGACTGGTTATATGCTTGGTGACAAGGTTATCAGGCATGCAAAGGTCATCGTGGCGAAATAGTATGGTATGTTTTAATACAGTGAACAATAGTCAAGCAAATTGGTTGGTGCTATTATGAAGAGAGAATATTACGAGGTTCTTGGTGTCAGCCGTACGGCTACCAAGGACGAGATAAAAAAGGCATACAGGAAGCTGGCATTGCAGTTTCATCCTGATAAAAATCCTGATAACAAGGATGCGGAAGAGCATTTCAAAGAGGTGAATGAAGCATATGAAGTGCTGAGCAATGATGATAAGCGACGTCGGTATGATCAGTTCGGACATGCTGGTGTTGGTTCTTCGGCTGCCTCAGGTGGTGGCGGACAGTATGGAGGAGGAGCAACAGATTTAAATGATATTTTCAGTGCTTTCAACGACATGTTCAGCGGGGGTAAGACGCGTGCTGGCGGTGCTCCATTTGGTTTTGAAGAGGTTTTCGGTGGTGGAGGAGGCCGGAAAGGGCGAGCTTCAAGTGGTATTCCCGGAACTGATCTGAAAATTCGTCTCAAGCTTACTCTTGAAGAGATCGCCAAAGGAGTTGAAAAAACATTAAAGATAAAAAAGCAGGTTATCTGTCAGGAGTGTAAAGGCAGTGGTTCCAAATCGGGCGCAACTGAAAACTGTCAGACCTGCCATGGTACCGGCGAGGTTCGGCAGGCTTCGAAAACCATGTTCGGACAGTTTGTCAATATTGCCGCATGTCCGACATGCGGAGGAGAGGGCAGAATAATCAAGGATCGCTGCACCTCATGTTATGGAGAAGGGATCAAACTTGGCGAGGTGACCGTGAAGGTAAACGTTCCCTCAGGCGTTGAGGATGGAAATTATCTGACCTTGCGTGGACAGGGTAATGCGGGCCCCAGAGGTGGAGCTGCCGGAGATCTGCTCGTGGTCATCGAGGAAATAGCTCACGAACTTTTTACGCGCCATGGCGATGATGTGGTTTATTCACTTGCCGTGAGTTTTCCTGACCTTGTGCTTGGTACGAAAGTCGAAGTACCTACATTGGATGGAGCAGTCAAGCTGACTATCCCGCCTTCGACGCAACCAGAAACCATGCTTCGCATTGCAGGTCACGGCATAGGTCATCTGCGTGGATCGTCAAGAGGCGATCAGTATGTTAAAGTGAATGTTTTTGTCCCTAAAGATCTTTCTCATCAGGACAAGGAACTTCTGAAAGAACTGAAGAAATCTTCAGGAATATCACCCTCGGCACATAATGATAAAAATTCCAAGGGATTTTTTGAAAAAGCACGGGATATTTTCACATAAGATTCAGCGAAATGTTTACAAACGAGAAAAAGCCGGGTTGAATACCGGCTTTTTCTCGTTTATCTCTGTTAACGACTGTTGCGTTGTCAGGTTACCAATTTGCGACCAGCTTAATCTCTTCTTCTTCGTCGTCACTGTCAGTGGGGTTTAAGCTATCCTGGATTTTGGAAATAACGTCAACGATATTCGGGACAACATTTTTGTTGAATGCTGTCGGCATTAAATGATCCCGTGTAGGTTCGATTGAGTGGGCTATTGAAGTAGCTACAGCCAATTTGATCTCCGGTGTAACTTTTCTAACTCCTGCGGCAAACAAACCCTTGAATAAGCCAGGGAACACCAATGCATTATTAACCTGGTTAAGCAGATCGGATCTGCCAGTTCCTACAATGCTGGCTCCAGCCTTATAGGCAAGGTCAGGCATAATTTCAGGTTCCGGATTGGCCATGGCAAAGATAAACGGTGCTTTGTTCATCCCTTTAATCATCTCCGAAGTGACGATGTTTCCTATTGAGACACCCACAAACACATCAGCGCCAACCATTGTACTCTGTAAATCGCCTTTATGTTTTGCTTTATTGCTGATTTCAGCGATCTGTTGTTTGATCGAATTCATGCCTGGGCGGCCATCATAAATTGCTCCCTGAGTATCAACAAGAACAACTTCTTTGACATGAGCATAAATCAGTAATCTGGCAATAGCAATACCTGCTGCCCCTGCACCATTGATGATGACACGCAGCGCTTTGATGTCTCGCCCTGTTACACGACATGCGTTTATGATTGCAGCAAGTGTTACAATCGCTGTTCCATCCTGATCGTCATGAAAAACCGGTATTGAGAGCTCTTTTTCCAGGCGTTCAAAAATTTCAAAACATCTTGGCGCAGAAATATCTTCGAGGTTTATACCTGCAAAACTTGGTTCTATAAGCTTGCAGAATTTTATGATATCCTCGACGTCGGTTGAATTTATGCAGAGCGGAATGGCGTCAATACCAGCAAATTCCTTAAAGATAATTGATTTGCCTTCCATTACCGGCATTGCCGCTTCAGGGCCAAGGTCACCAAGCCCCAGAATTGCAGTTCCATCAGTAACAATTGCAACCTGATTGGCTCGATTGGTTAGGGTATAAGATTTTGTTTTATCAAGGCCGATTTCTGTGCAGACAGCTGCAACACCCGGAGTATAAGCCAAAGATAAGTCAAGCGCGGTTTTTATGCTGACTTTGGATCTTATTTCGATTTTGCCACGCGTTTTCTTATGTAATTCAATTGATTTTTTAGAATAATCCATACAATTAGTTTGAGTCCACTCGTGATGAACTGTTGGTTATGATAAAATTTGATTGTCGAACTGATGAGGGATTCCGGAGAAAAGCGTACAGGCGGACAATACGATTAAAACGTGACTGAATATAGCTTTTTATTAGCAGGAATTATCGTAATACATTACAATAATATAAATTATTATCGTAATGTATTTATCCAGTGAATTATTGCAACAAGAATCAGAACTTACAAAGTAGAACGTTTCACCTCCATTGTTCGTTCATGCATGGGCGGCATGATGCTTAATGCGTCTCTTTTCTGTAGGCATCATTCAGTTCATGGACATATTTCTGTACGATACTAAGGTCTGAAAGCTGGTCAGGCGCAAAAATTTTTTCAGCAAGTATTGTATTATCGACCAGGTTCATTTTAAGCTGTGGAAGATAGAGCAGATTTGCCATAAGTTCAGGACTTCCGCAGGTGAGAAAAAGGGCAACTTTTTTACCATTCAGGTATTGTTTTAGGTTGCTTTGTATCAAAGCTCCAAGCAGTTGTGACGATACCAGCAGATAGTAAATAGGAGCTCCCATAATCACAACATCAAAGTCCTTCACAAAACTGTAATCTCCTGTTGTCTTACATTTTGCTTTTTCGACATAAGCTCCTGTTTCAGCAAGTTCCCGCCCGATTGAATCGATAAGTTTATCGGTTGATCCGCCAGTAGTTTTGCTGTCGAAAAGGATAATAGCTCTCATTGGATTTACAGCGGTATGTGTCATAAGAAAAATGGTTGCTGTGAAATGGCAGACAGAATTTTCCGGACGTTATAAATCAAAATACGGTAAAAAAATCAAAAACGAAGTATCGGTATGACGGCAAAGTCAAAAAAAAGGCGCTCTGTCAGAGCGCCTTTTTTTTGATTGTCTCATGTTTCAAGAGAGTGCTTTATACAAACTTCGAGTAAATGTCAAGTAGGTCGGTTACTCTGGTGGAATATCCAAGTTCGTTGTCATACCATCCAACTACCTTGACCATGTTACCTGAGCTCATCGTTAGCAGTGAATCGAAAATACATGAATGAGGATTACCGACGATGTCTTGAGAAACGATAGGATCTTCACAGTATTCGAGGAAACCCTTCATTGGTCCTTCTGCTGCTGCTTTAATTGCTGCATTGATTTCAGCCTTTGTTGCAGGACGGTTTAGAATAGCTGTAACGTCAGTAACAGAACCATCTGGTACTGGTACTCTCATGGCAAATCCGTCAAGACGGCCAATCAGCTCGGGAATAACCTCACCGATAGCTTTTGCCGCACCGGTGCTGGTTGGAATGATAGATAATGCAGCTGAACGGGCACGACGGAGGTCGGAGTGTGGAAGATCCAGGATGTTCTGATCATTTGTGTAGGCATGAACCGTGGTCATGAATCCTTTTTCTATGCCGAAACTGTCCTGCAGAACCTTGACCATAGGAGCAAGGCAGTTGGTCGTGCAGCTTGCGTTTGAAATGATCTCTTCCTTACCGGTGATTGAGTCACCATTGACACCGAGAACAATCGTGGCGTCAATTTTATCTTTTGCCGGAGCGGAAATAATAACTTTTTTTGCGCCTGCTGTAATGTGCTTCGTTGCGGCT
>Ga0118677_10010546_pt1 | contig 14097 bp, 9 predicted proteins | sample AliMusrvi5mmetaG_FD_86154 | JGI IMG/M metagenome (GOLD analysis project Ga0118677, IMG submission 86154) | reverse complement strand
TTCCATAATATTATATTGAAGCCGGGTATAATCCGGGCTGTAAATTTCCCTCTAAATATACGGTAAATAGACACATTTATAACGGGTTGGTTGCCTGGATTGTAAAAATATTATTCTTTAACAGCTGGACAATCGTGACTTTCGTAGAGGTATAACGAAAGGCGGAAATTGAATGCATCCGGGTACTGAACATGCATCCATGAAAAAACCCCTGTAATTTTATATTTAACGGGGCTATGCGATTCAACCTGTGACTCCGGTTCTTTCCCTGAAATCACGACGGGACGAAGGTTACAGCTTAATCAGGATCTCCAGTGCGGAAGCGTGAAAGTAACCGTGGTTCCTTCTCCCTGAATTGATTCGATCCGGGTCTCACCTCCCAGGATTTTCACAAATCCCCTCACGATTGCCAGGCCCAAACCGCTTCCTTCATATTTCCGGTCCCTGCTGGAGTATTCCTGTTCGAAATAGTGAAAAATTCGTTGGATCGCTTCTGATCCGATCCCGATCCCGGTATCTGTTACAAAGAATTCATAGTCCATTTCTCTGACATTGAACCCAAATATTATCCTTCCGGCGGATGTGAACTTAACGGCGTTGGAAAGCAGGTGCGAGAAAATTCTGCCAAACAAATCACGGTCAGTGTCCAACAGGCAATGATCACACATTGAAGGAATTATAAGGACTAACTCAAGTCCTTTTTCGCTACAACCCTGTATGAATTTTTCCTTTTGCTCCCCCAGTACGGTTTTGATTTCAAAGGTCGAAGGGTGTTTTTCAACTGTGTGCGAGAGAATCATGGATATATCCATGTAGCTGTTTATAGTGTCGATTAATCTTGAAGTGGATGTTTTTACCATTTCGAGAAATTCGGTTTTCTCTTCCACGCCAAGATCAGGGCTGACAAGTATTTCTCCGAGCCCCAGGATGCCGTTTATAGGTGTTCTGATTTCATGGGAAATATTGTTAATGAATAGGGTTTTCAGCTCATTTGCTGCTTCGGCTGTTTCCCTGGCCTCTTCCAGCATTTTTTTAGCCTGTAGCTGCTCTGTAACATCGTTAACTACAACAAGCCGGCTCCCTTTTCCTGATCCGGAAGAAACAAAGTGGGACCATATCTCAACGTCAATGACCGTCCCGTCTTTTTTAGTGTGTTTCCAGTATTTGCTTTGCTGGTATTCATCCTCCGAACTTATAACATTCTCAAGAAGTTTCAAATGGTCTTCCTGTTTGCGGATATCCAGAAGTGTCATCTGAAGAAATTCCTCCCGCGGATAACCATAATGATGGATAGCGGCATTATTTACTTCCAGGAATTTCAGTGTGTCGATTTCGTAGATCCACATGGGCAGGGGATTAGAAAGGAACAGGGATCGATATTTATTCTCACTCTCCTGAAGTGCCAACTCTATCGATCTTCTGTTCGTGATATCCCTGAGGTAGGAGATAATTACTTGCTCATCATCTAAACTCATCGGAACCAAGCTGACTTCTATGGGAAAAAGTTCACCATTCTTCCTGAGCGCCATCAGGTTTTTCCTGGCCCCCATGTCCCTCCCTGAAGGGTTCAGGTTATACCTGTCACGGTATTTAACATGTTCTTGACGGTGTTGCACGGGCACCAGAATTTCAATATCACAGCCTGAAAGTTCGCCGTTCGCGTAACCAAAAAGCCTTTTGGCGTAATCATTTACCCTAAGAATCTTACCGGATAGGCTTGTGATGATAATTGCATCCGGAGCGGTTTCAAGAAAGAAAGAAAAAGGCCTGAGTTTTTCCATAAACGTGTCAGGTTAGTGCAAGACAAGTCGGTCAGGTTGCGCTTTTCCATTGCCTTTTATCCATAGATAATAGGGGATACCGGCTGAACTGCGATATCCTGTCCGATAAAACCATATCAAAGTTATTAATATGATATAAAAGGGCAAGAAAATGGCCTGTTTAAATAATAAATTAAATCAGTGAAAACCAATCATGCAGGATTCTTATCATTTATGCGGTTTTTAAGTACCTGTCATTCAGGTTAATAATCACCATAAACATTAAAACCTCCTTTTTCCCTGATTCCATTATCTACCATGGTGGTTTTAACGTTTGAAGGAATAAAAATTCCGCCGGGGAGGAAATGGCTACTCCCGGGGCATGGCTGTTTTCAAAGGCCCTCCCCGTCCTAAACTCCTTCTTAAAGAGTGGCATATGTCCAACAGATGGCTCCTCCCCTTCAATTCAATCATGTGATTCATTTTAATCCTGCATAATCGAATTTCTATTAGAATTAGTCCTGAGAATGGTAAAGAATAACCGGATTTTGAACAATTCCTGAGAAAATCTCAACAAAAAACCCTGTAACATAGTGTTTACAGGGTTTTTTAGATTTATTATGTGACTCCGGAGGGGTCATATACCTAGACTTGAAAATCAGGTCAATATCTTTGTAACGCCCGTCATTGCTGAACCATAGATAATCGTTATTACAACCTGTTACCACCCGTTAATAACTTTTACTGACAAATTTGTACAAGAAGTTGACAGTTCGTACCTTTGAACTGACAAAATTATTCAGTACAAATTATGGCCTCTGTAATCTTCTATCCGGACAAAGAGAAAAACGGCAAAGCTCTGTTACTTATATCATTCACCTTTAATCATAAGCGTTTGCGACTTTCCAGCGGAGTTCATGTGCCTGTTGCAAAGTGGGACCAGGAAGCGCAGAAAATAAAACCTGTTAAAGATTTTGCAGATGAGAATAAAAGGCTCAGAGAAACTGTCAACTTTTTTCTGGATAAATATGACGAGCTTTTCCCCAAAGGAATCAAGCTTTCCGAGGAAGAAGTAAGCCGAAAGTCAGAAGAGATGAATGACGCCTTCAAGGTGTTTACCGGAAGAAAAAAGGCAAGCGTAGTCCCCAAAGTAACGCTCTACACTTACTTCGACATCTTTAAGGAGCGTTACAAGAACAAGATCACGAAAGAGCACCTTGATCATTATAGTGGCCTTAAAAACCATCTTGAAGAGTTCGAGGAAAAGCATTCATTCAGGATTGACTTCGATACCATCGGAAAAGATTTCTATATCAAGTTTACAGATTATCTGAAGGCAAAAACCTACAAACCAAATACCATCGGCAGCCATATCAAGCGGATCAAACGGCTGATGAATGAAGCGAATCAGGATAACCTTACCACAAACCGTGACCATCAGAAAAGGGATTTCAAAGCAATCAAAGAGGATGCGGATACGATTTTCCTGAATGAAGCGGAAATCAAAACGCTTTATGAAATGGAGATCGAGTTCCCCGGATATCGCAGGATCCGTGACATATTTGTGCTGAACTGTTATACCGGGTTAAGGCATTCGGACTGGCCAAAAGTCACCAAAGATAAAATTCAGGATGGGAAACTGTATGTCCGGACACAGAAAACAAACGAACCGGTCATTATACCGGTAAAGCCATTGGTGAAAGAAATTCTGGATAAATATGAATCAATTTATATTCCTTCAAACCAAAAAACAAATGATTCCTTGCGATGGATAGGCCAGAAGGCTCAAGAAAAGAAGCTTGGCACCGGTAATTACACCAAATGGCTTGAGATCAGAACGCATACGGCGCGGAGATCATTTGCCACCAATGCATACCTAGCAGGAATTCCGATGCGGGATATTATGCAAATCACTGGCCACAGAACTACAACATCATTCCTCACATACATACGGGTCACAAAGATTGAGACCGCAGAAAAACTCAAAAATCATCCGTTTTTCAGTTAAGCGATCATTGTTTTCATTCCTCTAGTTTCATGAAATCACACAGGTTATAGTTATCGTCAGCAATCCCAGTATCTCACCATCTACCGGAGCCTCTGTCGGCTGACCTTCAATAGGAGGCGCTGCTTCATCACCATTCGCAGGAATTTCGATTGCTCCATTAGCATCAGCCAGACTGAAATAAAGCCAGTTGTCTTTTGACAGAGCTGAGAAGGAAAAGACAGTTGTTTCTGTTCCGGTGTATGTGGCCTGCATAGGCCGTTGAGTTAAAAGAAGCCCCTGATCATTGACACTAGTTCTGCACTCAATATTGAAATCCACTCTCGATTCGTTGCTGAAATGAGAATCAATCCTTACCACGGTCTGATCCTCATATAACCTCACGAAAACCATTGCAGATTTGCTCGAAGGATTCGGAATATTCAGCAAGTACTGTTTTACCTGCTGAACCTGGCCGCCACCTCCGGATTCTCCCCAGGGAACCCAATAACTGCCATTCCACAGATAGGCTGTGAACTTCCCGGAATTATAATACAACTGTCCTTCTACCGGATTTTGGGGTAAATCCGGTAGATTGTGCAGGACAGCGTTTAACAGTTGATTTTGTTGTATGTCCAGGTTGGACTTAAATGAAGGCATAGAAACTCTTTAGGTTATTCAGGTTACCCGACAATAACGATCTGGCCGGTAATTGCTGTTGCAGAAGTCCAGGTAACATCACCGGCAGCGTTTACGTTGATGTCCACTTCAACGGAATAACGGGTGGTGGAGATGGTTTCATAAACCGCCACAACCACGTCGGCCGTGCAACCGTGGGTAGCGGCAGCAATGGTCTGGGTCGCGACACCGGTAATGGCACCCACATATTTCTTGGTGCGACCGGTGGTTTTACCGTCAACATAGGTCTTGGTGGCCTTCTGGGTTGCCAGCCTGGTATCACTGTTTGCAGTCAGAGAACCATCAGTATCAATGACACCGGCCTTGAAATTGTCGGTTTCCAGGTTGCTGATCGTATTGTTATCAGCATCGATGGATTTATTGGTCAGCGTCTGAACGGCGGCCAGTTTCACAAGGTCAGAAGATTCGGTGTTGTCAACTCCGTCGAAATCGTCGGCGACAATGGCAGAAGCTTTTGTAACGTTTGCAATGACCATGTCACCCACGCTCACCCCGGCACCGGATGGAGTACTGACCCCGGAAGTCGTACCGGCAACAGTCACTTTCCAGAACCATCCTTTTTGAATGGTTGTGATACCCTGCGCTGCAATGGTTTGGCTTCCATCGAAGGTGCCTTTGTAAACCATGCCGGCGGTGATTTGTCCCTGGATAGCTGCCACCTGACCATCAACATAGGTCTTGGTAGCCTTCTGGCTGACCACTCTCCCATCGGAATTGGCCGCCTGGTTGCCATCAATATCAAGATATGCCAAAGGCATCTGTTTGATATCATCAACATTTGTCAACCCAACCTGTGCCTTGGTTGTGGCATGAGGGTTGGAAGTCGATGCAAGATGGGTATCAATCGCGGCATGTGTATTTGTGCCCCGGTTGACAAGTGAGTTGTGATCAATGGCCGAGGGATCAACTGATTTTATCCAGGCCGTTCCGTTCCAGTACTTTTCAATGTTGTCGGTCGTATCGAAATACTTCTGGCCTTTTATTGGGCTTGCCGGAGCCGATGCCAGGTTTTGAATTACAGCGTTCTGCAATTCGTTTTTATTGAAGTCCAACGGGACCAATACTTTTTTTGCCATGGTTGTGATGTTAAGGTTTGTAAAAGGGTTAACTGTAAATTATTTTTCCGCTTGCTGCCGGGTTAAGCCGGATCACCATCTGGTCTGTCGATTCATGGGTAATCTCAGAGATCAGTTCCCGGCCGGTGGTATCTACGACTACAACCGTGGGGTACTTTTGAAGGTTATGAACGACTGTGATCTCGCTCTGGTTGACAAATGATTGGACAACCTGAGGCGCTGAGCTTCCACCACCGCCTCCGGGGGTTCCTGAAGCTGCCGGGTCAATAATCCGGTAAAGAAAGAACAGCTCGATTTGTGCGCTTCCGGATTTTGGATTCTCCCCACCGGAAAGGCAGACATAAACCGGGGTGTCGGTAAACAGCTGTGTCGAAAATACAGGTGTCATTCGCTGAATTTCTACAGACTGAGACATGAGAAATAACGCCGGGAAGTATCCCCAATCCTGCGTTTCAGTATCACCATCCGTTGTGACATTCAACATCTGGTTTGGATAAATGTTCAACCCTCCAACAGGAGGCGGAGTTGGAGTGATCCGGGCAATAAGTGAAATCAGGTCAATGATCTTCCCGGATCCAGGTGCCGGGATGATCACATGGATTTCTGTCAGGCGGTTGCTTTCATCTTCGGTCATTACATGCTTTCCCGCGATGACGGGTGAAGCCTGGCCGGCAGAGACAGAGTTGTACAGTTCAATGAAATTTTCATTGATTTTCCTGCCTCCTACCCGGAGTTTGTCACCCCTTTTATCACCCGGGACAATCCCGAGATTTATTTCTTGTCTTGCCATAAGTTAATATTCTACCTGGTCAAATGTTATTTCCATGTCGTCAAAGCTGACCTCCATATTATCCCAGGTCAGCGGCTGGGGAAGAATGACGGGATTTGCCGAGCTTTCCGGAACATGAACCGAAAAGAAGGAGTTCTGATATGAGCGCTCGTACTCGATTTCGAGGTTGTACAGGTATTCTCCGTCTTTAAGGAATGGAGTTATTTTTGCCGATTTAACTACGATCTGGAACAGTTCTTTCCCTATCTGTTCATATGCCTCCAGGGATAAGAGAAGCTCCCTGAGGCAATTCTTTTCTTCAAGGGATATCCACCCGGAATTGGCTTTGCAGATTTCTGTCTCTTTGGCACTGAACTGTTTGGAGGGAGCATTGAAGAAGGAGTATTTTTCTTCCCTGACGATGGATCCGAACAAGCGTTCATATTCCAGGTTAAGTTCGGACTTACCTAGAAACCTGAAAGTATCATAGGCCGAAAAAGAGTTGCGATAAAAAAAGACTTTTTCATTCTCAAAAACCCGGGTATCGTTATAGAAAACCCGGCGTTCAGAAAGATAGTCGTCATTGCTATCCATAAAAAACACTTCCCATGACCGGACAATTTTGCCGGGCTGGGCATTCACAAGGTCAAGATGATCGAAGCCGACCTTGAATTCAATTACTGAAATGGCAGGAAAGACAACCTGAGGGGTGGCATTTATCGTCTTATGGGAACCATCGGTGAAATTGACAATTACAACCATTCGGTATTGAACGGCGGACGGGTTATCCTGGAACAGGAAAAACAGCTTTTCCATTACGCCTGTTCTTGAGTACTTCGTAGTAGGAAGCCAGGTAAGAAATTTCTGCTTGTTTGCCTCAATGGAGAAGTATTCCAAGTAGTTTTCATTCAGCGATGTCAGCAGTTCATGGTTAAGACCGCCGGCCAAAGCATATTTCCACCCATCCGACTGCAGGCCTTTAACATTGCCGGCAATGCTTTCGGCAAACGCAACCCGGTATTTGAGAAGGTAATCCCATCCGTGAGATTTGACATTTCCTGCCAGTTCAGGGAATTCAAAGCGTTGCATTTCCCAAGCTGTAAACTTTGACTGGATATAATCCGATATATCAAACCTTGCACAACTGATGAAATCGGCGGGTTTAATATCCTCTCCTATCGGATTATTTGCAGAATCGCGCACCAGGCATAGTATACCAAAGAAATCCTGGTACTGATCATCTGTGCCGGGAGTGTTTGCTCCTTGTGCAACCCCTGTAATATTGACATTTGTGAATACAACCGTGCCATCAGTACCGGATTGTTTAGCTTGCAGGTAGATCTTCCTGTTGCTAGTTCCCGGGGCATCAAGTGTTACATTGAAATATTTCTGGATGTCGTAATTCTCAAGGAAACACTGATAAATATTGTCTGCAAATTCATTGAAGGTCTGCCCGAGGTAACCCACTTCAAACAATAGTCCGTCAAAACCGGTGAAACTTGAAGTTTGAAAAATCAGGGATTTCCCGGCAAACTGAAGCTTGAAAGAATGACTGGTCGAAGTATCAATCCCGGATACTACCAATTCAAAGGAAGATCGGGATCCCAGCGTGATAAGGTAATTATCCGAACAGGCTTCGTAAATGACGGGATTCCCGGCAAATGAAATGAAGTTGGGCGACTCCGTGATATCGATCATGGTGCAATAGTACCATGAGATCCTAGGGAAATAAAGGACAGTATCAGGGGGCCGTGAAGCATTTGAGCTGAGCGGATTTGATCGAGGACTTGTTCAGCGTAACGGAAATTTCGCTGATCAGGTAGTTGATCCCTTGTATCCGGTATCGCTTGGTAAAATCGAGGGTTTTCAACTCTATGAAATCCATCTGTTTTTCAATCTTCACACTCTTTCTGTCATCCATGATCCAGTTTACCCAGTCCTTCCAATAGAGATTGAATAAGCCATTGGGACCAGGATAACGTAATGAAAAATTGCTGTTGTTGGCAAAACCCCTGAGCCGCACCGGCGTTCCCCATCCACCAGCCATCCCTACCCAAAACAATCGAGGCGTAATTTTCTGGTAATCCGCTCCCAGATTTCCGCAGTTTACTGAAATGTATTTATCCGGCAAGGAGGAGAAAATCGTTTCGAACTTATTTTTCTCATCCCCCCATTTGTAGAAAAACTTATCAGTGAGCATTGGCCCGCTGGGCAGTTGCTGCCATTCAATAAGAAATGTAAAAGGATTTACAGCAAGCTGCCACCAGGTATTCGTATCCACGATATAATAGATGTCTCCCAGAAATGTGAAAGGATACGGAGGAATATCCGAAAAACTCTGGACGGCCCCTTTGATCATTTCTGTAATCCCTTTTTCAGCGTCAAGTTGTGCCTGGTAAGCCATATCACCGGCATCAGGTCCCAACAGGAAACGGAAACCGGTAATCTGTTCGGGGATCTCCTGGGTGAACGAAAGGATATTCTTTGAAAACTCAATAATCTCAGAGCGAAGCAACACTTCTTTATTGCCAACGATACGGATAACCCGTTGTCGGGTATCAACATGAAAGCTGCAATTGAACCACTTCTCAAGTCCTGCGATAAATTCGCTGACCTTAACATTTGGCACAAGGCGGCAATAGTAAAGCTTTTGCAGCCCGAACAAGACTTCGCTCAGACTTACCGAATTGTAGACAACCAGGCGTGAAAGTTCGATACTGGAAGTAAAAAATTCATCCTGCAGGCGATACCCGAAAATTTCGGCCAGCTTGTTCAAAACGAATTTCAGGTAAAGAAAAGGGGTCAGAATGGTTCTGCATTGCCCGTCAGTCGTGTACTTTCGCAGCCAGCCATCCGGAAATATGTAATTATATGCCATCAACTCAGGGTTGGTGGCCGGGGGATCATAAAAGGTTGGGTTGCTGATCTCGGGCATGGAGAAATCCACCTCAGGATAAAAATGGGTCAACGACCAATTGAAATAATCAACCGCCTGCTGATCACTTTCAAAGCTCATCATCCCCAAGTCCACCCGGTTCAACAAGATTTCCTTCACCTCGAAATTGAAATTCCCCTTGTTGATGTAAAGAGTTCCTTCAAATGTCTTTTCCCCGGCTGTCTTGATCTTGATCTGACCAGTGTACAAAACCATCCCGTTCCAGCGGATACTCCCTTCAAAAATCTCATAGATGCTGCGGGTCGAAGCGATCCGGTTCTTCCATCCCAAGATTGATACATTTCTTGCAGTGGACGGTACTTTGAAGGGAAAGGAATAATCTCCAACATCGTTGAAGATCGGGGATTTGAGATTCAGGGATACCGAAAAATCATCGCTCAGGTCAAGGGATTGATCACCAATCAGGATGGAAAGCATAGTTTTCTATGATTATTTTGATACTTCAGCTTCGATTTCATTGACCCGGTTTGTTGTTTCTCTCAAATGATCATAGGAGATAAATGCTGGAATTCCCTGTTCTATCAATGAATTCAACCGGTTGATACTGGCCATGAATTCAGGATCAACTGTTGCCAGTGCTGCTGCAGGAGCAGGAGATGGAGAATCCTGGTACCTGCCAACTGCCCTTTGAGGAACCCTTGCAAAATTGATCGCATCAATAACATGGGGGTAGTTTACCATCAGGTTCTTTGTAGTTTTGGGATCAATGACAATCTCCTGTCCTGTTTCACTGATCAGTGTTGGTGTCGAATACAGTCCGGTCTCAGGTGAATTTACCAGTGGAACATCCTTGTAAAGTTTATTATCATCCTGGCCTATTACCGAGTAGCGGCCTTTGGCTGCTTCCGGCACCTTCTGGCTCAGGATATAACCGATCTGGATTGCGCCAAGAGCAGCAGTAATAATGCTGAGCACGATCCCCACCCCGGGACCGGCACTCAGCGCCGATGCAACCGCAGTGGCAACGCTGATAAGGGCATTGAACAAAGCAACCTCTTTGTTACGCACAGCCTGGTCATGCTCCATCTTCTTGCGCTTCTTGTCCATGTCCTTATCCATCCTGCCGACCTGCGCATCATACTGGGCTTTCGAGATCAGTTTGGCATCCAGCTGAGCCTGAAGATTTGCCTTCTTTTTATCGTTGGCTTGTTCATCCTGTCGGAGTTGCTGGTTTTCGGCATCGGTTTGCATGGCGAAGATCTGAGCAAGGCCATCCACTGCCCCTTTTGCAAGAGAGATCGCATCATCAGCGACCCTAAGGGCAGTCTCCTTGGAAAGTTGAATTTGCCTGGCAGCGACCTCTTCTGCCATTTGCTTTTTAATTTCGGCAGTCCTGGCTTCATCCTTGATATTGTCTTCAAGAATCTTCCGGTACTTGGCATCAACCTCAAGGCGGATCTTCACCTGTTTTTCCGCCAGGTCGATATCGGATTTCAGACGCAGGGTTTTTAGCTGCTCCTGATAATTGTACAAATTTTGATCCTCATTGTCAGTATGCTTTGCCACGACATTCGTGGCTTTCTGAGCATACGTGGCTTTGATGGCCTGTTTCTGCTCTTCAGTAGCCCTGGTGACAGACAGGGTGTACTCCATTTCCCGCTGAAGAGAATCAAGAACCGCCTGCAGGTATTCGTCGGAATTCTTGTCAAGCGCCTCCATTTTTGCATCAGCCAGTTCCTTGTCTATGCGGTACTGATTCTGCAGATTCTTTTCAGCATATTTATCACGAATCTCATCCTGCTTCTGGAGGAGCTGATCGGTCAGGAGCCGGCGTAATTCGATTTCATCGGCTGAATTGCCTTTTATCTTTTCGAGGCGTTCAGCCAGTTTCTCTTCTTCAATGGCCAGTTCCCGTTCCATCTCTCCTTCGGTGACGGCTGCCCGGGCCTGGGCAAGCTGTTTCTTGATGTCAAGAAGGTAATCGGCTTGCTTCTTGGCCTTGGATTCTTCTTCGGCGGGAGTCCCGGTTGCTGGGTCCGACCGGTCGAAGGATTGAATTTTCTTATTTAGTTCCTTAATCTTCCCCTGGACCCGGATAAAATCTTCCGAACCCGCAACCGAAGCCTTCAGGGCGACCTGGTATTTGGAAAGTTTCGCTTCCAGGTTGTCGAGCGATTCCCCAACGATCTTATCCCCGATGCTTTCCGCGTTAAGCACATCGCTCAGTGATTGCTTAGCATCCTTGAACTGGGAGATTTTATCCTGAAGCTTTTTGATACCTTCTTCATAGGGCTTGGTGGCTTCTTCACGGTTTTCCTGCGCATCGATGGCATTGCTTGCCACGGTCATTGCTGCGCCTCCCGGGGTGGTTCCGCTTTTCACCGTATTCCAGACCCTTTGCAGGATTGTCGGTTTGGCGGCGGCATCCCCGATCGTTTTCTGTTTTGCCTGCAACAATACCAGTTCCGCTTCGGCTTGTTTTATGGTCAGGTCGATCTTTTCCTGGAGATCCTTTTTCTCCTGTACTGAAAGCTGGTTCAGGTTCCTGACCGTTCCTGCGACCTTTTCATAGGCATCTTCGAGCCTTTTATTGGCATCGGCCAGTTCAACGGTGGTGGACGCTTTTAACTTTTCTAGAGCAATGGCTTGGCTGTTGTATGTTTCGTAGGTCTTAACCGCAGCAACAAGTGCGGTGATGCCGGCAATGAGAAGTCCGATCGGGTTTGCGGCCATGGCAGCATTCCATAGCCACTGGGCAGTTGTTGCCAGTTTGGTCGCCACCGTGCCATTTCCTTTCCAGATGGCAAGCAGTTGTTCTTTTATGACCAGGTAATCAAGCACGACGGCATCTTTCATTTTCAGCAGGATGCCTTCTTTCAGGGTCAGGTTGTTCAGGATGGCAACCTGGATGGACCTTGTCTGGGCAGCAATGTACACACCGATAGCCCCTGTAAGGGCAATCAGTTGAATCCGGTACTTTTCGATCCATTCAGGCAGGGCTTTAAACCATGCCACCAGGTTGACAACCGAACCGACCATCGATTTCAGGAATTCAGTAACTCCGGGAAGGGTGATCAGCCGGTAAAACTCCTTCCCGAGTTTATCCAGGGTAGCTCCCAGGGTCGTGTTCTTGTCGTTGAATTGTCTGGTGATTTCATCGGTGCCCTGCAGAGACTTGCCGGCCAGGGCAACTTTCTGCTGGAGCATTTCGGTATTATCGCCGAGTTTTGAAAAGACTTCCGAAGCGCCGGCGCCTGAAATTTCCAGTTCCCGGATCAGCTTGCCCAGGATTGTAGCTCCTTCCCCGCCTCTTTTTGAGCCTTCAACCACTTTCACGAAAGCCCCGTAAAGATCGGTGTTCACCAGGTTGGTGAATTCTTGCAACGGGATCCCTGCCACCTTCGCAAAATCTGCGGTGTTGTAGGTCATCTTCATAAGGATCTTCGTCATTGCCGTTCCGCCCCTTTCTGTGGAAACCGCAAGTTCCTGGAGTGTGGCAGAAATGCCCATCACTTCAGCAGAAGATAACCCAAGCGACATACCCACACCACCGATCCGGTTTGAAAGGTCGACCAGCACAGGGGCTGTGGCGAATCCGTCTGCTCCCAAAACATTGATCGCATTACCCAACCGGAGCATGTCATCGGAAACTGCAGAAGTCTTCATGTCTGTAAGGACGTTCCTCAGGGTTCCCATCTGGGTCGCAACCTCGCTGGCCCCTCCCTTGATTTCTGCGCCAAGAGCGACATTGAGTTTGTCGATGGAATCTACAAACGGTAGGATATCTTTCTGGGCAATGCCCAAGTGACCGGCGACCACAGCCATTTCCCGAAGGTCGCTCCGGGAAGTCCGGGTGTCGATCTTTCCCAGTTCCGTATTCAGCTTTTTGACTTCATCTACCGTCAGTTTGGTGGTCTTCCGGATGTCAGCCAGCGAATCTTCAAGTTTTGCATTTCCTTTGATCAGGCCGACCACCGAAGCACCAAACCCGATCAGGCCTACAGTGATCATCTGCAGGATCTGCTGGTATTTATTGGCCTGGTCAGCCAACTTCGAAAAGGCGCCCCCGGTCTGGTTGATCTCACCCCGAATTTCCCGAACCCTGCTGTTTATTTTTTGAAATTCCTTCTCCTTGTCTCCAAATTCTTTTGAATTGACATTGAGTTGCCTAAGCTCGGCATTGAGTTTCCTGGCTTCGGCCTCCAGCTGTTTGAGGGTGGCATTGGCTTTTTCACCATTGAAAATGACGGTAGCGGTAGAGGTTTCGTTCTTAGCCATTATGGATGGATTTATCAGACAGGTTTTCCGTAATAGCAACCACTCCCCGGTGGCCGTACTCCTTGGCGAAGATTTCGCTCAACTTCATCACTTCGGCATGGAAGGTCTTTGAGTACCATTTCTTCGGTCGCCGCCGGTTTCCGAGCATTTTCCCAGAAAGCTTGCGTGAAGCGGCAGATTCCTTCACATCGCCGATCTTGACGCCTTTGCCGACTCCCATATCGACAAAGCGACCGTAATACTCAAAAAGCAGGGTGATTTTCAGCACATCTCCCTGTGCCGAGGCAAGAACATTGTATTTGAAACTTCGGAGAAGAGTGCCAGTGTCACCGATCCTATTGGAAGTAAGTTTCTTCTTCCATTTGATAATTGTGATCTTAGCCCAGGCTTCGGCTATTTCACGTTCGGAAAGTTTGGGTTGAATACTTTGCATTGAGCAAAGAAAGGCACAATGCGATGTGTGGTAAAGGACAGAAAAAAGTCAGTCATTAGCTGGCAATTTGTTAAACGCTTTGCTAGAAGACTCAACAACGATCAATTTTTGCTATGCCATTTCAATTGATCTTATGTGTGTTGGTAAAATATCTAAACATATATACATTAGAATTGAATCCTTTTTCGATATTTAATAATAA
>Ga0118677_10010543_pt1 | contig 14098 bp, 7 predicted proteins | sample AliMusrvi5mmetaG_FD_86154 | JGI IMG/M metagenome (GOLD analysis project Ga0118677, IMG submission 86154) | reverse complement strand
CAGTTGTTTGGCCGCCCCGCGTTTGACGCCCTGCATGTGGGTCCCCTGATAGACGTCGGCCACCATCATCAGTCCCCGGCCGTTGGCATAGTCGCGCCGCACCGCCGGTACCGGCGGCCGCACCGCGACCGCCAACGGCATCGCACTGAAACAACCGGGTGCCTCGCCATGCACCAACAATTCGTTTCCGAATGTGTCTATCAGAAAGATATTCATTTGTTTGCCCGCATCGCCGCGCGAGCAGAGGAAATACTTGCCGCTCAGCGGCCATGGATCCTCATATTTGGGATGCACGCCGTTGAGCCGGTCGCTGTCGAAGTTATCGCTGTCCCGCAGGGTGGCGCGCACGCCGGCCGGCCAGGTGCGCAGGATCGACGCGTTGCGGTCGGTGTCGATGTTCGGGTCGATGATCGCCAGCGCGCCCCACATGTTGCCATGGTGGGTGCTGAGGATGCACAGCAGTTGCCAGGTGTCCGGGATGACGCGCGGATAATACACCGCCGCGGGGTCGGCCTTGTTGTTGCCCCACAAGATCGACTGTTGGGTGCCGTCCGGATAGACCGTCCAGAACCCGTGGGCGTCACCGAAATTCCGGTCCACATATTCCCAGCGTTTGTACACGATGCGCCCGTCCGGCATCAGCCCGGCCTGGTTCTCAAACAACGTGCTCTTGGTGATCTGATGGATGTTCGCGTCCTCCGCATCCATCCGGAACAGATTGGCACCAATGTCCTGGCTGCACATGTTGAACTTCGGCTCGCGGGTGGACGAAAAAACGATGCCGCCGTCCGGCAGATAAAGCGGATCGAAATCGCTCACACCCGGCGCGAACGTCAGTTGCCGCAGACCCGTGCCGTCGGCCTGGATCTCGAACAGATGAAAATTCTCCTTGGCCGTGCGCCGCATGGAAAAGAGAATCCTGTGCCCGTCGAAGTGCACGCACGGGCTGCGCACCGTGCCCTGCGCTGCCTCGACCAGCGTGCGGGTCTTGCCGGTGGCCGCATCCAACAACTTGAGCGCGCCGCCGGGCTTGTAACGGCCCTCGGTGGCCTCACCCACCTGGAACAACGTGTCGATCGCATGATAGATCGCCGCATACTGCGGCCGCGCCACAAACACGATCGGCTGACCGCTCACCAGCGGGTTGGCCAGCAACGCCCGCCGCTGTAGGTCTGTTAGTTTCCCGTCCAACCCGCGGCGGTCCGCTGTCGCGCTAACGGAAAGTTTCTCCAACTCATCCAGTTCTTTCAGATACGCGGGCCCGCCGGGATAGCGTTCGCCGAAGGTTTCTATCAAATCCACCACGGCGAACCGCACGGATTCGCTGGATCCCGTGCCAGTTTCGCAATCGAAGCGGATTTGTCCCGCAAGTGTCTCCGCACCCATGGCGCTGCCCCCCAGCACAACCGCGACTGCGGCATAACAAATGCTCCCGTGTTTCATGGCGACTTGGAAATTGCGACTCCCAGCGGCGAATGAGCCAGGTCTTCGGGTGCGGCGTTGCGCAGGGCGGCGACCATGGCGGCGGGATCAAGGCGGTTGCCCGCATCCATGGCATAACCGCCGCCGATGTCCACACCATCGCTGGCGCGCATTTCAAAATGGAGGTGGGCGGGATAATGCCCGTTGGCGGTGCCAACCGTGCCGATCCGGCCACCGCGCGCGACCAACGCGCCCGCCTTCACATCGATGCGATCCATGTGGGCATACATCGAATGGAGCGTCCGGCCATCCGCCGCGCGGTGGGCGATGACGGCAACGTTCCCCCACCCGGGCGACGGTTGTGCGACATACAACACGAGGCCATCGCCGGTGGCGAAAACCGGATCGCCAAGATCGGTGTCCATGCCGCCGATGCCATTCAAATCGTCTCCCTCATGATAGCCGCCACGTTTCTCATTCATCTCCCAGAATTTCTGCGCATTGTAAACCAGTGCGCCGTGTTCCGAGCCGAGCGGCGGATCAAACCTCAACGCGCGGGGAATCCGGACACTCTGCCACGGCGAAAACCAATCCATCCGGTGATCGACCTCGCCAGCCAGCGGCATCGGCAACAACCGATCCCCATCCGCCAACTCGCACGGCACCACGGCCCGGTTTTGCGCCAAGCGCCAACCCCACACGCCAAGCACCGCCACCCACACGCAAAACGTGAGAAACGGCCACATCCGCAATGAACGCTGACGCATGACCGGAGTATGGGAAACCCCGCAGCAACATGCAACCTCCGTTCAGCTCATTTCCTGATGCTGCGCAACTCCGGCTGGGTGGTTGCGGCTTCGATCGCCTTGATGGCGTCCTCAATGGAGGTGACACGCTGTTTGTTGCAGTCCGCGGGGAAATGCCCTGCCTTCCATTCACCGTTGAATTGCTCTATCAATTGTTTGAGTTGCGGCAACACGGCGCGGGCGGCGGTACCATAACCGATGATTTCCTTCATGATCACCCCGGTCCGGCTTTCGCTGCCGTGGCCGCCCTGGGTCCTGGCGAATTCCACGCCCGCTTCGAGACCTTCCTTGAAATGATATTTTGTCAATGCCTTGAAGCCACCCATGCGGATTTCGTTGGAGAACATCTTGTCCGCCGGACTGGGCGATTTGACGGCGGCGAAGATCGCCGGCGCCAGCGCCTGCACGTCATCCACCGTGAGTTTGTTTTCAAAATACCCTTTCAAGCGCATGCGCGCCATGCCATCCGCGTTGGTGGAAACCACCCGAATCGCCGGATAGACCAATTTGGAATCGGTATCCTTGAGAACGTTCGCCAACGGCCCGTCAAACAACGCCCATGCCAATTGACCGTGCGTGAGCTGGATCGGGTCGGCCCAGTCGATAGGTTGGAGCGGTTCGGCGGTCTTGACGAGCGCCTTGAGGGTGTCGGCGACGGCCGGTTTCGCCTCGCCACCCATGCCCTTGATCGCGGCCGCCGCCTTGAAGCGCAACCAACGGTCCTCGTGGGAAAGCAGTCTGACAAATACCGGCAACGCTTCCGCGCATTTGAGGTGGCCGAGCGCCTCGCATGCGCCTTGACGCATGTGCGGGTCGTTGCCTTCCGCTATTTTGATCAACTCGGGAATCATCGCCTTCGCTTCGGGACGTTTCGCCAATTCCTCTGCCGCCCAACCGCGGGCCACCGGCGACCAATCGTCAAACGCCACCACCAATTGCTGCGGCGTCATCTTCTTGCGGTCCAGGTCGAAGCGACCCGAGGCAATGGCTTGTGCCACCGCCTGTTTGTTCAGGATGTTCGCGGCGGCGGCCATTTTGCCGGTGATATAGAGGTTCTTCAGCGGTAGCGAATAAGTCAGCACATAACTGGCGGTCGGACTCAATCCGCTATAGCTGCTCCTGCCGTAATACGTGTTGTCGTCGGTTTTGCCTCCCCCGTATTGTTCGCCGCCATCATAGACAAACGCGCCATCGCATCGCCGCTCAAGATCGAAGTGCCATGACGCTTCCTTGAAAAAGGCAGCCACCGCATCAGGACCACCCACGCCGGCACCCAGGGCACCCCACAGATAACTGAATCCCTGGCCGGTATGTCCATATTCGCGGTTGGCATAACCCGCCGTCGCCATTTTGGCGAAGAACTGCGCCTCCTTGTTGCGGTTTCCCTGCAAGCCGAAAAGCATGGCGGTCATCGAGTTCTTGCCATTGTTCTCATGGTACGGCCACGGTTCGTGTTCGCCGTAAGGAATCCCGCCCTTGTCCACATAGTAACCGAAGAACTTCGTCGCACGGTCGATCGCGGCGTCAACCTCCGGGTCCCTCACCCCGCACCTCTTGCCCAGGACGATCGCCATATTCGCCGACAATCCCGCCGCATTCACCGGGCCGTAGGGCGGGATCGATCCGTGCAGTTTGCCATCGGCTGTCAGCGCGGCAAACCCGTGGCCGAACGTGCCATACATCCCCTGCCCTTTCGCGAAAGCGAGGGTGAATTCCTGCAAGCCATGAAACACCTCCTTGTCATTGGTGCGCAGGTAATACTCGCAGAGGAAGATGCCCCGGTATCCATCCCATGCGCCGATCCTGCCATATTCCAGCTTCAGGTCGGGCGGTGCCATCTTGCGGGCCAACTCCTGCACCTTGGGCAAATAATCAGCATTGCCAGTGGCCAGCATTGCCAAACCGGTGACCGCGCCGTTCCAACTGTTTGATAGAGGTTCCTTTTCGAGCGCCTTGCAAGCCGCGTCGAGGATGCGCTTTGACTTCGGGCAGTTATATGGTGCCGTCGCGCTGTAGGATCCCATGACATTCAGTTTGATCTGCACATCTTCGGTCTTGCCAGCCCGCCAGCGGGTCAACTTCAACTCGCCCTTGTTCTCTTCTTTCTCCGCGTCCTGGATTGCCAGGGCGATGCTCTTGCGTGCATCGTCGGTGAACAACTTGCCACCGGCCCCGAGGATCACGTCGTCCACCTGCATCACGCCGTCCGCCGGCGATTTGGCCCCGACGTGACTCACCAGGATCTGCCGGCTGCGGGTCGTGGTCCGGCCCTGCACGCTTTCAAAAAAATCCAAGGGTCTGGTATAAATGAATCCGCGCATTCCGGTCGCGCCCAGGTTGTAGGATGTCGTGCGCTCGATCGCGCCGCCCTTCGTCAGGTCTGTCGGTTCCGGCGATGGATCCCCGGCGAATGCGCTTCCGGCCATCAGCGCAATCCCGGCTAAGATACCGGAAAACCGAAGGACCACAGCGGGTGTTATTGGTGTCGTGTACATCTTGGGTGGTTTTGTTAGGTGGTTGGTTGGCTATTTGGAAAGCGGTTTGGCAGGCAGAACCGGCACGTCACAGAAAGTGAGCGCGGCGATACCGTTCTTGCCGAAAATCAGGTCGTTCTGATTCCAGTTCAGTTCCTTGAGATAGGTGATTTTGCCGGCCTTGGCGGGTGATTTCAGCTTGAGTGTGATCACGTTTCCGCTCCCCGCGCCCGAGGCCACCATGTTCTTTTCGTCATCCAGATAGAATTGTCCGGCGAGCGAATCCAGCCACATAACCGGTTGGTCGAACTCCAAGGCGATCGCATCCTTCGCGGGACTCGTATAATATGCCTGTTTGAGGTCCGGGGCGGTAATCGGTTCCGGCACCTTGCGGCCGTAGGTATCGCGCTCGACGAGCGGTTGCATCAGGCGCACGAATTCCGACCAGCCGACCAGAGGATAATGGCAGGGGCCGGGCGGTTTGATTCCGAGCGTGGACATGACATCCATGTTGGAATAGAGCTGCGGCAAGGTCCGCTGGACCTCGCGCAGCATGTCGCCATGTCCGCCACCCTGGCCGCAACCGTTGGGCCAGATCTGGAAAACATAATAGTGCCGGATATTCGGCATGTCCTGTTTCCAGGCCACCGACATGTTCACGAAGTACTGTTGATAGGTTTCCCAGCCGAATCCGCCATCGGGACCATCCAATCCCTGATCCGCTTCACCCTGATGCCAAAAGACGCCCCGAATGCCATGCGTCAGGCGCGCATTGCCCACCCGCCATAACATTTTCCCGTACATCGTGGTCAAATCCACCGGGTCGGCATCGTTGCGCTTGTGTTCGTCGATCCGGGTGCCGCCCACCGCGGCCTGGATGATGCAGATCGGCATCTTCTGGCTTGCCAATAGGTGCTTGGCGAGATCCATGCCCCACCAACCGAGTGCTGTTTCCGAACCCTGGAACGACCTCCAGGCCGGTGAACACCACAGGTTGGTCCTCTTGCTTGGAGACTCCTTGGTATTGCTGCCGAAGCGGTCGCGAACCCAGTTGCTGGAATCGCCCCGCCCGGTCGGACCACCATAACTGCGAATCCACTCGCTGGTATCATTCGGTGACTGCTCGCCGGTATCCAATGCCAACGCGTTCGACTGTCCATCGATCAACCATGCGTCGCCGCAGACCAGGTTCTTCACGGTTTGCGCCACGGTTTCGGTGGCACCGGTCTTGGTTCCGAACTCGACCTTGTATTTGATCAGGCCCGCCTTGAGTTTGGCGGTGAGCGCATAACTGTTGTCCGCCGCGGGTTTCCCGGTTTCGGTCTTGATGAGTTTGTCGTCCGCATAAACTTTCAGGAAGACTGAATCGGCAGGTTTGTCCAATGTGCCGTTGTAATAGAGCGTGCCTTCGTTCTTGTCATCCCTGGCAAAGAACTGCCCGTCTTCCGGTTTCTCATCCTTGGCCGGAGTTCTCTCTATCCACGGATCGATCTTCGGTTCGATCACATGGATTGTTGTCGTGGCCACGGTTTCGGCACCGCCATTGCCGATGCTCGCCCTCACGGTGATCGGACCGGTGTATTGCGACAATTTGAGGATCAACCTGTCGGGAGTGACCTCCTTCGTCACAACGCCGCCCGTGACGTTCCAGGCATAATGCAAATCGTCAACCCCCTTGGCCTTCATCGCCGCCCGGTTCTTGAACTCAGGCACCACTTCGATCAAATCCCGGCCATTCCAGGTCGCGGGACCTTTCAGAGTGAACACCGGTTCGGGAATGTCCTCCTGAATGGTCACAGGAATATCCAGGGTCTTCACGCCATCGGGATAAACCGCCTTGACGCGCAGGGTAAACGACTCGTCACCGGTTACCCGACCACCGACGGTGTAACTGAAACAATCCACGGCGGCCATCGTCTCGGTGGCGCCCTTTTTGATCATCCAACAGATCTTCTGCGCACCGCCGGCCTTGACCGTGACCGTGGCCCGCTTGCCCTCCAACACGGTCACCTTCTGCTCCGATGCGGCGAGCGTCGCGCCTGCCTGGACCAACGGCCCAACCAACGTTTGCAGGGGTTTCTGGTTTTCGTATTGCAGTTTCACCCAGTCAGCGGAGCGGGCCTCGTTCGACACCCGCACTTCGTCCATATCGCCGAGAAATCCGTTGCCGATCTGCATCCGCACCGGTGTGAGAACACCTATGATGGATGACGCGGGAGCGGGCATGTCAAACCGGCCATTCACATAAATCCGGTCGTTTTGCCCGTCATAAGTATAAACCACCTGAATCCATTCCGCCTTGGGCAACACGCTCGTTCCCTGAACGTTGCTCGTGTTGTTATTCACACCGACCCGAGACGGTGTGCTCAAAAGCCGCATGGTCACCCCGCCCAGTTTGCCCCACTCCACCACGGTCGTGTTCATTTTGTCGGCTTTGACCCACGCTTCGGTAGTGTGCGGACTCGACGCGAATGGATACTTCGTGATCCTGTCGCCACACAAAATCCCCTTGCCACCCGCAAAACGACGACCGGATCCGATCACGCCGGAACAGTCGGTGGTGCCCGAATCGGTCGATTCCACCGTGCCGGCATCGTCCTGCGCCGGATCGTTCATGTGCCAGACACTCAAGTATCCGTTAGACCTGTTGAAAACCGCCGGGCCGCTGGACTCGCTTTTCGCCTCGGCATTTCCCCAAAACATCCTGATCTCCTGGCGCGCATTGCCTTTGATCACCGGCACGCGCACCCAAATCGAAGCCATTCCGGCAGCCGCATCCCACATATCTATCTGACAGGCAAGCGGCAGGCCGGCACTGGTGGCGAAGCGGAGGTCCTCGCCATTGGCCTTGGCCTCGCCAAAAGCGAACCAATCCTTGTTGAGGCGAACCAGCACGGGAAAATTCTCTTCCACCGCCGTGGCCGGCAGGTTCGCGCCATCGGGCGTCGTCAGCAGGAACATGGAACCGGAGTGTTTCCAACTCTTGTATTTCACTGCCGCCAATTCACCCGCTGGAAGTTCCGCCGCCTTGGCGGGCGGAAGTGGGGGAAACGCCGATTCGATGCCATACTTGGTTGCGAGATAGCCGCCCACCAAGGCTTCGTCCTTCGGCCCCAGGATCCCTTGGTAACCGATGATCTCCGCGACGTCGAAATCGCACGTTGCCATTCCGTCGTTGTTGCCGATCGCATAAGCGGCCTCGGTCTCGTTGGCATTGTTGACGATGATCTTGAGGATCATGAACTTCGTCAGCGGCGAGCAGTCGAACGGATGCCCCGGCAGCACGGTGCCGTTCTTTGAAACCGCCGCCGGAGACACGTCGGTCCAGAAACCCGTGTCATTGCCGTAGGTGTTATAGCTGGATCCGCGGCCCTTGAGCCGGCCTAACAAACCGCTGGCGCCGCTCCACTTCGGGGTCGGCGACCGGAGTACGATGAAGTGTTCCTTGGAGAAAAACGCGCCGTCAATGCCAAGCCAGCCCTTCCGGAACTGCAACGCCGGTCTGCTGTTGAGTTGGTTGGCGGTGAGCACCGGAGGCACGCCACCGCCGGTTTTCGCGTGATGGTTCTGGCCGGAAAGGTCCTTCCATTCCTGCACGGCACCCTTGCCATCAGCCGTGACGCCGCTCCCCGCATCGAACCAGCACGTCAATCCCTTGGTGACGGCAAGCTTGGGCGGCAGCGACGGGCTCGCGGCCCCTCCAACCCAGAAGCTCAATGTTTTGTTAGCCCAGAGGCTGTCCACCGCGTTGGTCCCGCGAAATGTATAATAATAAGTCGCGCCCGGCGTCAAACCTGTTAGCGTGTGGGTGAACTTCGTCATCGGGGCATTGGTGAAGGATTTCACCGGTGCCGAGTTTTCCCACAGATTGGCGTCGGTTCCGCCATCGCTGGATCCCCAATAGACGCGGACATCATAGACTGATGCCGGACATGACAGCGCCGCGTTGAGCACGACCGACGTGGCGGACGCAACCGTAGCCGGCCCGTTCATCAACGTGGAGGCAGGTGCCATTCCGAGATTCGCGGAGTAGCCGCTGGTGATGCCGTATTTGGCCGCCAGGTAACCGCCGACCAAGTCCTCATCCGCCGCAGACAGCGGCGTTTGATAGGCGATGATTTCGGCGATGTCCATGTCGCACGACGCCGTGTCCGCCATGCCGATCTGATAGGTGCTTTTGCTCAAGTCGTTGTCGTTCACGTCGATTTTCAAGATCATGAATTCGGTGATGGTCCCCATGTTGAAGGGCGGCTCCGGGAGCTTCTTGCCGTTCTTGGAAACGGCCTTCGGGTATTGGTCGCCCCAGAACTGGGTGGATTTCTGGCCTAGCCGATAGCACGACGCCCGTTTCGAGCGGCGACCGAAGGCGCAGCCGTCGCTGTTCCACTTGTCGTTCGGCGAACGCAGGACGACAAATTGTTCCTCGGCGACGAGCGGGCCTTCGAGGTTGAGGGAACATCCGCCGGCAGCGGTCCGGAATTGCACCGCCGGGTGCGCGTGGATCTGGTTTGGCGCAAGCGCCGGGGCACCGCCGGCAAGGCTGCCGTCATGGCCATTGCCGGAAAGGTCTTTCCATGCCTGCACAACCCCCTTGGCGTCAACGGTCACCCCGACCGCCGCATCGAACCAACAGACCAAACCGGCCTTCACCGGCAGCTTGTCGGCGCCGGTGGTCGGCACCCGGGGTTTGAGCGTGGTGAATTGGGCGCTGGCGTTCGCCCAGCCCTGACCGCTGGCGTTGCTGGCACAGGCCCGATAGTAGTAGGTTTGCCCGAAGACCAGCTTACCGGCGTTGGCGGCGAACTCGGTGGTGTTCTTCACCCCTTTCAGCTCGATCTTGTTGGCCCAGGCCCCGGCGTTCGTGCCGCCATCGGTCGGACCATAGTAAACCACCACATCGGAGTCGCCGCCACCGTCCAAGCGGCCCTGGAGTTTCGCCTCGCCGGGGGCGATGTTCGCAGCACCGGCCCGGTTGTTGATTTCCGACGCAGCATGGGCGGTCGTCAAACCGACCATGGAAGCAAGCAGGAGCATCACCTTGATTGTCATGTGTTCTTTCATAAATTACTGCGGTGTATTCGTCGGGGAAAAGGCGGGGGCAAGATTCACGGGAGATCCTCTCAGGCGTGAGGATGGGCCCGCGATCTCACTTTGCCAAGAAGACTCTTCGCCGAATGGCAGGAAAGGCGCGCGGGCCACCCCCTGCCGCAGGCTTGTCGGTGGGGCCTTTCTCAGCCCTGCCATGCGCCTTGCGTTCGTGCCGCCATCCGCGGACCCGTGGGCGGGCGGAGGTCGAAACTCCTGATCTATGGAGAATTGTTAAAATGCGGGGACTGACCCCTTGCACCCCTTGCAAAGGCGGCCGGGGGCTGGCACTTTGGGTCGGCGCTGGTTCCCTGTGCGCGCTTTCCTGATGAGCCCGGTGCGGGAATTCCGCATGCCGGGATCTGCGAGGGGGCACCGGGCGACCGGTGTCCCGACCTCAATCGCCAGGATCAAGCAACATGAAGATACCCCCATATTGGAGCAAGGCACGGCATCCAAGTGACAGTCCAAAGGGACGCGGAGACGGCGTTGTCGCCTGTGGTTGGTCGTTCTCGTCGCTTGAAGATGCGACGAGGCAGGCGGCGCTCCGGGCGAAACATGTCTTTGATTTGGTAACCAAAGGGCAGAAACCAAACACTTACGAGTATTCAGACCGGCCAGTCAAAGAGGAGATCATCGAGGACGTGCGGGACGGGGAGTCGCAGATTGGGCTGATTACCCGCAATCGGTACGGGGCGCTGGTTTTGAACAGCGCGAATGTTCTCTTTGCCGATGTTGATTTTCCGTCAGCCGAACCCAAGGGGTTCCTGGAAGGACTGGTCTTCCTGTTCATGCCGAAGAAACGTGATGAAAAGCGCAAGGCAATGATATTGGAAACGGGGCAGAGAGTAGCGCAATGGGCGCAAAGCAATCCCACGCGCAGTTTCCGCATGTACCGCACGCAACAGGGCTTGCGGCTTCTCTTTACCGACAAACTTTATGATCCGACGTCGGAGGAAACCCTGACGATTCTTCGCGGGTTGAGTGCTGATCCGATGTACATCACATTGACCCGGAAGCAGGAGTGCTTTCGTGCGCGGCTCACGGCCAAACCATGGCGCTGCGGGTGTCCGCGGCCACCCAGCTCGTATCCGTGGGACGACGCGGATGCCGAACGCGCGTTCCGCCAATGGGAAAAGCAGTATGCCAGCATGGATGCGAAGTTTCGGGCCTGTGAGTTCATCAGGGAGTTCGGAGTGATGGCCGACATCGCGGCAGTGAAGGGCATCGCGACGACTCATGACCGGCTTTCAAGGATCGAATCGGCAGCGCCACTTGCTTGAGGGTACGTCGATCAACCCTCCTAACATTAGGGACATCTATTTCGCTTTCCTTGATCCTTTCCCTTGCATGTTAGGCGGGTTTATTGAGTCTTGACGCAGGCCATGTCAACATAGATCAAACCAAAGCAACCGGGAGTCTTCGACGCGTTTCGCACCGTGCTCGACGGGGCCGGCCTTTTCGCGCGCAAAGGGCAGATCGTTGACGCCACCTTCGTGGACGTAGCGCGCCAGCGCAACTCGCGCCAGCGACAACGCCGCCATCAAGCAGGGAGAGGTGCCGGAAGGCTGGGAGGACAAGCCGGAAATGCTGCGGCAGAAGGACTTGGACCCCCCTTGGACCAAGAAGAACGACGAGAAGCACTACGGCTACAAGAACGACATGAAGGTGGATGGACGTGGTGACTAGAGGTGCCCTTGAGAACAATGACGGACCAGCCCCGGAAGCCCGGCCGGGATTGGGGCCGGGCAGCGATGCGGAAGGGCAGGGGGGGGATCGCACGCCCCGGCAGCCGGGCGGATCAGTGGGCGGTTCGAGGCCGAAGCGCTCGAGCTTTGGATAATTGTTAAAATGCGGGGACTGACCCCGCAGGGCGCCCCGCTGCCACGCACCCAACCCCGTCCGCACCGGACCGGTCCCGGCGCCTGCCCCACTTGCGGGCCGCGCCGGCCGGCCTGCCTCGAGCCTCCGGTGCCTCCCCGAACGCGCGACGCTGAAACGCCGGAAGAATCGACAGCCCTCCGCATTCTCTCCTTGCGAAGGCCAGGGGGAATGTGCACCCTGACCCCGTGAAAGCCAACCCGTCGCAACGCAAGGCGACTCGTCGCGACACAACACGACCGGTCGCCGAATAACTGTTCGAAAGAAATTGAAGAATGCAGACCAAACCCATCACACTGATCATATTGGCTTCGGTCTTCACCTGTTGCGTTCCCGGGTCGATTGAAGACTCCAAACATAAGGCCACCGCCCTGGCGTACCAAGCGAAGAATCCTGTCGCGGACTCCGATTCAGCTTTTGGTAGGGCTGATTATCGAATATACAGCGCCATAGGGTATGCCCGTTACTATCCTGGATTGGATCCCAACTTGGGGAGGAAGCTGGAGGCGAAATTTTTATCCCGCACCGTTCCGAGCACTGATGCGCTTGAGAGTGATGCCCACGCGAATGCCGTCCATGCTGCCGTCGCCTATGCCAAGGCATACAATCTTCACCTATTGGATCGACTCCGAAGCGCCAAGTTGGTGAGACACTAACAAGAGTCGAACAAGCCGGTGGATGCGACGGCGAGAAGCCCCCTAGTTAGAGCGACGTCCACCGCGCCGCCGCATCACCTTTTACGTTCGACTGATAAGATGAAGTTCCGTCCAATAACTATTTGCCTGCTTTGCGTGTGTCTGTGCTGCTCATACGCGGCTGAACTCGTCATTAGGGAAGAAACGGGGGCCGATGCGGAGGAGATATACCTGATCAGTGCGGGCGGTGCCACCAAGTCATATACCCCATTAGACAATTATGATGAGCTGCGAGATGGGGTTGCGAGGTGGAAAGGTATTCCGCCCGGCAAATATCGACTGTGCATGAATCCCGGACACGGGGACTTTTCAAAACATTGCATCGTTGTATCAGATATTACCGTCACCGAGGGAGACAACAGCATCAGAGTTCGATTTCCGACTGGCAAACTGGATATTGAAGTCAGATTGCGTGATGTCCCGTCGCCAAGGAAGACCCCCCTCTCTCAAGCATTTTGGTTCCGAATTGAGAAGGTTGATAAGGATGGCCGTCGAGATCCCGACCACAGACAATGGTTGTCAACGACGCTCAACGATGGAATCTATACTGGCCGACTCGAACACCTGGCACCTGGAGCATACCATATAGCAGCGTTCCACAATGATGAGGCCCGGAAATCTGCTGATCTTGGATTCGGAATTCTGCATGTAACTGAGAAAGCGCTCGAAATCGGGAGGGCGACAGTAACAATCGACAGAACAGTCGAACAAGCGGACGCTGACCAACCGGCTGGCAAACCCGCAGACGAGCCTCCCGTGAAGGATCAACCCTCACTCCCCACGCCGAAGGATGCCCCCCGGTAGCCGGTGGCAGGTCCTTGGCGTTCGACAAGATAAGATGATCCGTGCGATTGGCATCCTGTGTATTGTCGCGGGCCTCCTTGCAGGGGCATACAACGCGTACTGTGAGTTCCACGGAATTGCCGTGGTTACCACGCCCATAGACGTCGGTAGCACGGTGCAACTTCCGGAACCCGTGACGCCCGCGGACGGAGCCAATGTGTATCGAGGTGCGCACCTCTACAATTGGAGCCTCGCTGCGATGGTGGCCGGATTGGGGGTCGCGATATTGTGTATTCAACGGCACCATAACAGGATGGACATCCTTTCGCCGGATCGAGACGAGGAACATCGATCCCAGAGAGATCATTGATGCATCGACAGCGTAGAATCACAACACAAGAGGTCGATGCCCACCGCGCCGCCGCATCACCTTTTACGTTCGCCTGGCAGGACGGCGGATCGAACGCCCAAAGGAACCACCGATGTCACGACTTCTCCACAAGCGCCGCCCGGCGGTTCGTTCTCAAGCGGCGCGGTGGCTGGCGCTGGCCGTGTTTCTCGCCATGCAGGCTTTCGGAGGGGCCCAAGACAAAACGCAGGAACCCCGGGCGGGGATCGATAAGGGTGGCAAAGGGGTGTTCAAGCCCGTTTCGATAAGCCTGCCCGCCGATGGGGAAAGCTACGATGGTTGTTTTCGCCAGATGGACGAAGGGTTGACGATTGCCGGGGCATGAATGACTAGCCGCAGAAGCCCGCCATGGATTGGGATCGGGCGGCGATGCGGAAGGGCAGGGTGGAATCGCAGGCCCCGGCAGCCGGGCGGATCAGTGGGCGATCCGAGGCCGAAGCGCCCGATCTCTGGAATACTGTTAAACTGCGGGGACTGACCCCGCAGGACTGCCCCACGTGCGGGCCGCGCCGGCTTGCCTGCCTCGAGCCTCCGGTGCTACCC
>Ga0118677_10009886_pt2 | contig 14098 bp, 12 predicted proteins | sample AliMusrvi5mmetaG_FD_86154 | JGI IMG/M metagenome (GOLD analysis project Ga0118677, IMG submission 86154) | reverse complement strand
AGCGGGCGATCTCGGGATCGACGAAGCCCTGACTGGTGGATGCCACGAGGTAATCGAGCAGCGAGCAGTTGGTGATGCCGTTGGATTTCTGCATGAGGTCCTGCAATTCGGTGAGTTTGTTGTCGAGGATCCAGCGGCGGGTGGCGGCTTCGTTTTGCAGGTATTCGAGGGCGGGGAAAAGTCCGCCGCCGAGGCGCGGGAGGAGTTGTTGGGAGATGATGCCGACGAGTTGGGAGGCGAGCAGGTTGAGGGCACCTGAGCTTTCGGATTTGATCAGGTGGGAGAATCGTTCGACGGTTTCGACGACGCTGCTGCTGTGGAGGGTGGAAATGACGAGATGGCCGGTTTCGGCGGCATGGAGCGCGGTGACTGCGGTCTCGGGATCGCGGATTTCCCCCAAAAACAACACATCCGGACTCTGGCGCAGGGCGGCCCGCAACCCGCTGGCAAACGTCGCCGAGTCCTGGCGGATTTCCCGCTGCGAGAAATACGAGAGGTTGTTTTCAAACAAATACTCGATGGGATCCTCCAGCGTGACGATGTGGCGGGCCAGGTGGTTGTTGATCCAATCCAGACACGACGCCACGGTGGTGGACTTGCCCGAACCGGTCGGTCCGGTCACCAGAATGAGCCCGACGCGCCGCTGCATCCATGACTCTAACAATGTGGCGGGGAGTCCGAGTTCGGTCAGTGAGGGAATCCGCGCGCGGATCGGCCGCAACACTGCGGCGAGGCGGCCGAGCGTGTGATAGAGGTTGACGCGCAGGCGGCCGCCTTCGGGGATCTGCCAGGAAATGTCCGCCTCGGGATGGGTCGCGGGGTCGATCCCGCAGGATTCCCAGAACTCCAGCATCGCCGCGCGTGAGACCGGCCCCGGGTGAAGCACGACCACCTCGCCCTCGCGGCGGATGCGCGGTGCTTCGTCCTCCAGCAGGAACACATCGGTGGCCATATCGGCGAAGGCGTCGCGGATCAGTTGGATGAGGGCGGTGTTCATGGCGGGTCGGGCAACGGACTGGACACACCCTAGCGAGCCTCCCGCCGGGGTGAAGCGAAAACACCGGGGGGGAGGATCCTATTCGCGAGGCGCAATGGAAAAGACCAAAGACCAGAGACCAGGGGACGCTACTTGGCGCGGTGGCAAATGGTCTGGCCGGTGGAGCGGAGGTCGTCACAGGCCACTTTGAGGCGGTTGGCGAGGCCGATTTCGGCCTTTTTGAGGTAGCCGCGCGGGTCGTAATGTTTTTTATCGCCGACTTCGCCGTCGATCTTGAGCACGCCTTCGATGTTCTGGCAGATGTGGGTGACGATCGGGCGGGTGAACGCGTATTGGGTATCGGTGTCGATGTTCATCTTGACCACGCCGTAATCGAGGGTCTCGCGGATGTCGCAGAGGTCGGAACCGGAACCACCGTGGAAGACGAGATCCATTTCGGCGGCCGGGCCGTATTTGTCGGTCACGGCCTTTTGTCCGTCGCGCAGGATGGTGGGTTTGAGTTTGACCGCGCCGGGTTTGTAGGCACCGTGGACATTGCCGAAGGTGGCGGCAAACAGGAACCGGCCGAGCGGTTGCAGCGTCTCATACACGGTCAGCATGTCGTCCGGGGTGGTGTAGAGTTTTTCCGCTGCGACACCCGATGTGTCGTGGCCGTCTTCCTCACCGCCGACGACGCCGGCCTCGACTTCAAGGATGATGCCGAGTTCGGCGCACTCCTTGAGCAACTCCGTGGAGAGCTTCATGTTCGCATCGAGCGGCAGTTCGGAGGCGTCGAGCATGTGGCTCTGGAACAACGGCCCCTTGCCTTCCGCAAGGCGTTTCTTTGAAGCCGCCAGCAGCGGGCGCAGGAACGAATCCACCTTGCCGGGCTGGCAGTGGTCGGTGTGGAGGGCCACCAGCACGTTGTATTTCTCGGCCAGCAGGTGGGTGGCTTCGGCGAGCACGATGGCACCGAACGCTTCATCGCCCACGGCCGAGCCGGAGGCGAACTTGCCGCCACCGGTCGAGACTTGGATGATTCCGTCGGATTTTGCCTCAGCGAAGGCGCGGAGCGCTCCGTTGATGGTGATGATCGAGGTGACGTTGACGGCGGGGTAGGCATAGCCGCCCTGCTGGGCGGCGTCCAACATGGCGCGATACTGCGCGGGAGTTGCAATTGGCATAACGGGCGTTGCAGTAACCAAGCCGCGCTCCGACGACAAGCGGTAATAAACGAAAATTCTCCGATTTTGTTGGCTTGCCAAATGCCGTCCGGATGTCTTGTGTTTTGTCATCCCATGAATGATTCCGCAACGATTGTCTGCAAACCGACGCCTTGGTTCCTGTTTCGCGCCCTCGTAATGGTGGTGATGTTCGGCATTTTCGCGGTCTTGTTCTATCTGGACGGGTCCACCGGATACCGGAAAAAGAACGAGGCGTTCTTCCTCAATAAGACGTTCGAGGACGCAAGCAAGGAGTTTGAGATGAGGGGAAAAAGCATGACACCGAAAGAATGGCGGGACTTCGCCGCGAAACAGAAGGTCGCCTTCCCGGACGACCGCACGGTGGTGCCCGCCACCTACAAACCATCGATGGCATGGCCGGATGTCCTCTGGGACTACGAAGGGATGAAACCACCCGGGTGGAACCGACTCTGGCGCGAGTATTCCAAAAATCACCACTTGGACGAAAAAATCGAGCATGCTTTTGACGCTGGCAAAATCGAGGGTCAGTGGTACGCCTTCTGGGGCTGTCTTGCACTGACGGCCAGCGCCGCCTTCGTCCTGGTGCGCACCCTGCGGCGCTCGATCACCGCAGATGAACAGGCCGTCACCACGGCGCAAGGACGCCGGATTCCCTACGTCGACTTCAAAACCCTGGATCTCCGCAAGTGGGAAACCAAGGGCCTGGCATTCATCGACTACGACGGACCGTCCGGCAAGGGCCGCATCCGCATCGACGGCCTGACCTACGGCGGCTTCAAACCCGAGAACCAGGAACCGGCCGAGTCCCTGATGCGGCGTATCCGCGAGCACTTTGTCGGCGAACTCATCGAATACGCTGCGCTGGCCGATCCGGAGCCTCCCGCCGGGGAGGACGATCCGAAAAACGTGTAATTTCCGGGTTTTTGAAGTTTTTCCTCTTTCGTTTTTTTTTCGAGGTTGCAAAGTCGCCCCGGCAAGCGATAAGCACCAGCAACGCCAACCACCAACCAACCACAACTCATGTCAGATAAAAGTATCGAAGCCCGTGTGAAGGATATCATCGTTGACCAACTTGGTGTCAACGCCGACCAAGTGACTCCGGAAGCCAAGTTCGTTGAAGACCTTGGAGCCGATTCCCTTGACACCGTCGAACTCGTCATGGCTTTCGAAGAGGAATTCGATATCGAAGTGCCCGACGAGGAAGCCGAAAAACTCCAATCCGTGGGCGACGTGGTCACCTACATCACCAGCCAGCAGGCCTGATCTTCCAGGCGAACGCTTCCGAAAGGGCGGACTCCCCGGCGGTGTCCGCCCTTTTTGCCTTTTCTTTGCAATGCGCCGGAATTGGGTGAGAATGCCGATATAAATGCACTCGCAAGACGATATCCACTACGCGCTCGAAACGACCCGGGTGCTCCATGAGCCAGACCGCCGGATTGAGACGTTTGGTGAGACCCGCTTCGAGTTCCAACTGATCAGCGAACTGATGGACTGCACCGGCGAGGTCCGCATCCGCACCGGCGAGGTGGAAGCCCAGCGCCCGCGCATTCTGCGCCCGGAAGCCTACCGCGATATCGAACTCGAGGGGTTCAACCCGACCGCCCGCGCCCGCTTCGACAAGATGCTCGAAAAGTTCCGTGCCGAGGGCAAGGATCTGGCGTTTTTGCAATACGGGTTCCAATTCCGGCGGGGCGAGGTGCACGAGGAAATCATCCACGACAACATCGACGCCGTGCGCGAACGCGTGCTGGAGGACCTCCGCCGCACCGGCAATCCGGCCCGCGCCATCATCGAAGGGGTGGACGACGCGTGGGAGATTTCCCTGCTCAAGTTTTCCTTTGAAATGATCCTGCGATCCCATGAGATCAACGCGTTTGACTTCAAGCGCCGCGGCATGATATGAGAGCCAACGATTGCCCGGACCCATGAGTTTCTGGTCGTTCTGCAAGTTGGTCGCCGCCTTCGGGGTGCTGGCTATCATGGCATTCACCGCCCTGCTGGCCTATCACGTTTTCATTTCGCCCCTCGGCGGGATCTTCGCGAAAATCATCCCCACCCCCGTGCGCGTCGCCCATGCCCAACCGGTCGCCGATGTCGCCCAAATGCTCGAATCGCCGGAAATGCCCGACATCGATCCCGGCGAAAAAGCCTATCAGAAGGCCCACGAATTGCTGGCGCTGGGGAAACTCCCCGAGGCCCGCGAGAAACTCAACACCATCGTCACGGTCTTCCCCGGTTCATCATGCGCCCCCGTCGCCCGCAAGATCCTCGGCGAAATGAACCTGGACGACATCCTTTCCTCCACCCACATGGAGGGAAAAAAAATCCATGTCGTCAAACGCGGTGATTCGTTCCTGGCCATCGCCGGCCAGAACAAGACGACCATCGATTGCATCATGCAGCTCAACTCGATGCTGGAACTCAAACGCATCCAGCCGGGCGATGAACTCCTCGTCATGCCGCTGGAGTTCCGCCTGCTCGTCGAACCACGGCGCAATTGCCTGTCGCTGTGGGACGGCCAGCGCTTCATCCGCGAATACCCGATCCTCCATCTTTCGTCCCAGGCCCACGCCGCCCAAAAATCCACCATCAGCTCGAAAGCCGCCGAACTCGGCGGCAAACGCATCCAACCCCAGGCCAAGGAATACCGCGCCGCCGACAAGGTCATCCAAATCGCCAAGTCCCCAGTCCAGATCCGCGGTTGGAACGGCACCGGCGACAAACCCACCGGCGGTATCCTCCTGCGCACCGAGGACATGGAGGAAATCACCCTGCTCACCCGCGTCGGCAACGAGGTGGAGTTCCGGTAGAGCCGCTCCACATTAAAAAGTGGGGCACGGGCGGCCCGCCCGTGCATGAAATGAATCGTGATGGGAAGACACGGGCGGGCCGCCAGTGCCCCACTGGGCCTCCCTGTTTTCCTCATCTCCGCGCTTGCATCCTGCCCGCAAATCCCGATGGTTTCCCCATGCCCGCCCACGAACTGGAATCCTCCACGCCCGAGCTCGAACGGGAACTCGAACGTCTCCGCCAGCAACAGGTTTCGCAAAACATCGACCTGTCCGCGGAAATCGCCGTGATTGAGGCCAGACTCGCCGAATCTCCAACCCCATGGGAGCGGGTCCAGACCGCCCGCCACCCGAAACGCCCCTTCATGCTCGACTATGTTTCGTTGGCATTCACGGATTTCTGTGAAATGCATGGTGATCGCCATATCGGCGATGATTCCGCCATGCCTGGGGGATTCGCGCGCATCGGTGGCCGCCGTGTGATGCTCATCGGCCACCAGAAGGGCCGCGATACCAAGGAAAACCTCAAACGAAACTTCGGCTGCGCCCACCCGGAAGGCTACCGCAAGGCCATCCGCCTGATGAAATTGGCGGAAAAATTCGGACTTCCAATCATCACCATGATCGACACGCCGGGTGCCTTCCCCGGCGTCGGCGCGGAAGAGCGCAATATCGCCGAAGCCATCGCCTTCAATCTCCGCGAGATGACTTTGCTCAGAGTGCCCGTCATCTCCGTGGTCCTTGGCGAAGGCGGATCGGGCGGGGCCCTGGGCATCGGCATCGCCGACCGCATCATCATGTTCGAGAACGCCTACTATTCGGTCATCAGCCCGGAGGGCTGCGCCGCCATCCTCTGGAAACACCGCAAACATGCCCCGGATGCCGCCGCCGCCATGAAACTCGTCGCTCCCGACATCAGAAGCCTGGGACTCATCGACGATGTCATCGCCGAACCTCCCGGTGGCGCCCACCTCGACCACCAGGCTGCGGCCGGTGCCTTCCACGAGGTCGTCTTGCGCCACCTTGTGGAATTGTCCGCGATTCCCGCAGAGCGCTTGCTCGCGGAGCGCTACGCGAAATACCGCAACATCGGCGCGTGGCAGGGAAAACGGTAAATAAGACAGAAGACAGAAGACAGAAGACTGAAAGAGCCAAGAGAAGAAGCCGGTCCGACAACTTCTTCTCTTCTGTCTTCCGTCTGTGAGCGCAGCGGTCTTCTGTCTCATGCTCGCTAGCGAAAAAAGTGTTGCCGGACCCCGGCCGCAACGCCACACTCAAAGCCAACTTCCATCCCGAACCTGACCCGTTGTCCGCTTGGGAGCCATTTCCGGAACATTTCCCGTAACAATAACCAACCCCTATCATCATCATGTCTAACAAACCACTCAATGTCGGTCTGGTCGGAGGCGGCAAAGGCGCTTTCATCGTTCACCCCCATCAGAAAGCCATTTTCATGGATGGCACCCGCCGGATCGTCGCCGGCGCGCTGTTTCCTGACCCCAAGGTCGCGCTTGAGGAAGCCGCCAATTGGCCCTATCCGATCAAGGGTTATGGGTCCTATGACGAAATGATCGCCGCCAACGCCAAACTGCCAGCCGACGAAAAGCTCGACTACATCCTCATCGTCACGCCCAACTTCGTGCACTTTGACCCGGCCATGAAGGCGATGAACGCGGGCATTGCCGTGTTCTGCGAGAAACCGCTGTGCATCAATCTCAAGGAAGCCGCCGATCTGGTCAAAGCCTCGCGCAAACTCGGCGTGCCCTTTGCCCTGGCCCACACCTACCTCGGCCATTGGACCAGCCGCCTCAGCCGCTACATCGTCCGCAGCGGGCTGTTAGGCGAAATCCGCTGGGTTGACAGTTATTACATCCAGGGCTGGCTGGCGTCCAAACTCGAAGCCACCGGCCAACAACAGGCAGCCTGGCGGGTCGATCCCAAGCGCGCTGGCGGTTCCGGTTGCGGCGGCGACATCGGCACTCACGCCCTGATGCAACTCCGCTACGTCACCGGCCTCGAAGTCGCCGAGGTTTCCGCCCAGATGGAAACTTTCGTCGAAGGCCGCCAGCTCGACGACCACTTCACCATCTACTGCAAACTCAGCAACGGCGGCAAAGCCCTCGTCCGCGCGTCCCAAATCTGCATCGGCCACAAAAACGACCTCGGTATCGCCATCTCCGGCACCAAGGGCACCCTCCGCTGGCGTCAGGAAGACCCCGAATGCCTCACCATCCACCTGCCCGACCAACCCGACCGCGTCTATTGGCGCGGTGCCGTCTCCCCGGGCGATGGCTTCCTGCCGAAAAACGTGCCCGCCGACCTCATGGCCGAACCGACCATCCCCGCCGGCCATCCCGAAGCGTTCCACGACGCCTTCGCACGCCTCCACCGCTGCTTCGAGGCCGATGTCCGGAAATGGAAGGACGGCAAGAAGTTCGCAACCGACGGCAGCAAATACGCCACCGTCGATGACGGTTGGACCGGCATCGCCTTCATCGAAACCTGCCTCAAGTCCAGTAAGAAAAAAGGTGCCTGGGTCGCCATGCCCAAACAGGTCTAACGAAAAGTGGCTGGAGCTTCCAACTCCAGTCCGTCTCAGGGGGCGTCCCGCCCCCTGAGAATCCGGTCCCAACGGGAAATCATGGTTCCCTCGTCAGCATTCGCCGTTTCTTTGTGTCGCGAATCGGACCACGAATGTAGCATTGGCGGACATCAGCGGCGAAACTCAACGAGTGTCGCTACAAGGCGGTCCATGCGCAGCGGGAGACGGCCCCGAAGGAATGGTTCTAACAGACATGGTCGATGGGCAGAGTGAAGGAGAATGAGGAGCCAATGCCGACCTTGCTTTGAACGGAGGTATTGCCGCCGTGGCCTTCGATGATGCGGCGGGCGATGACGAGGCCAAGGCCTGTGCTTTGTTCGCCGCCGGTGGTTTTGACATTGGCCCTGCCGAACGCTTTGAAGAGTTTTGGCAGATCCGCTTCGGGGATGCCCTGGCCTTGGTCGATCACTGAAACGGTCATGCGGGAATCGTCGCAGTCGATACGGATGGTGATGCGGGTGTGGGGATGGGAATATTTGATCGCATTGCCGATGAGGTTGTTAAGCACTTGTTCGATTTTTCCGCAGTCGATGGTGAGCGGCGGCAGGTTGTCGGCGGCCTCGAAATCGAGGTCGATGTGTTTCTGTTGGGCGAGTACGCGGTTGAGCGAGACATTGCGACTGACGAGCATCCGCAGATCCGTTGGGACACATTCGAGTTGGAGTTGGCCGGATTCGATGGTGGAAACATCCAGCAGTTCGTTGATCAGGTTGAGCATGAACTCGCTGGTGGATTTGATCGTGGAGACGAAATCGCGCTGGTCCTGATCCAGCACCGCGAAGGCGTCGGTTTCCAGGAAGTCGCTATAGGCGAGGATGACGCTGAGCGGGTTGCGCAGGTCGTGGGCGGCCATGCCGAGGAGACGGTTTTTCTGTTCGTTGAGCAGTTCGAGTGCCGTGTTGCGGTCGAGGAGCTGGCTTTGGCTTTCGCGCAGCGCGCGGAGGGCGCCATGGAGTTGGCGGCGGGCGAGGCAGGCGTTGGCGTGGTAACGCACCCGGGCGATCAACTCGATGGGATCCGGGAGTTTCACGATATAGTCATTGGCTCCTGCCTCGAAGGCGGCCTTTTTGATAATCGGTTCTTCCTTGGTGGAGAGAACAATTACCGGAGTTTCCTGCAATTCCGGGCATTGCCGATAGGCTTTGACCAGATCCAGACCGTTGGCGTTGGGCATCACCAGATCCTGGAGAATGACCACGGGGGAAAGTTTCCTGGCGGTTATGAGAGCCTCGGCCGGGTCGGCACAGTAGTGGAAATCGAATCCTGATTGGGAATGCAGGATGCGTCGAACCGCCTCGCCGATGATGACTTGATCATCGACGAGAAGGATCATGGCTGCTCCATTCTCGTCTAACTGGAGTTGGGATTGTGGGTTCATTTGCTGGTTCGGATCCATTGGTTGATACGTTGGGCGATGGAGGAAAGGGGGAGGATTTCGGCAGCGAACGGGCTGGCGGCTTTGGGCATACCGAAAAGAGCGGACGAGGATTCGTCTTGGGCGATGGTGAGAAAACCGGCGTCGCGCATGGCGTGGAGGCCTGTGGCTCCGTCACGGCCCATGCCTGTGAGCACGATTCCCATGGCCCGGCCCTTCCAGTTGCGGGCGATGCTTTCAAAGAAGACATCTACCGAAGGCTGGTAAGCCAATCCGCGGAGATTGGGATCGTAGCGCAGGCGCGAGCAGCCGTGGGCTTCCATGTGGCCGTCTTTGCCAGCGAGAAAAATCTGCCCGGGGATGATGTAGTCGCCCTCGGTCACCAGTTTGAGAGGAGTGCTGGTGAAGGCTTGCAACCAATGGGCGAGATCCTCGGCGAAGCGGGCGTCGATATGCTGGATAATGACCACTGCGGCCCGTTCCATGGGCGTGAGCGTGGCGAGGATTTGCGCTATGGCAGCGGGGCCGCCCGCCGAACATCCGATGGCTACCAGGATTTCAGAGGTTCTGGGCGTCGTGCAGGCGGGACTGTCAGGACGGTGGGGAGTTGGCGCAACGGGTTGTTGTTGGTCAGTGAGAATGGCTCCGACTTGGGAGATTTTGGCAAGAAACTCGCGGCGTCCTGCATTGCTGGCCAAGGTCGGGGTGGCGATGACATCGAGGGCGCCGACACCCATGGCATCGAAGGCGAGACCACAGTTGCCACGGACCGAAGCGGTGACGATAAGGATGCCAGTCGGACTGGAGCGCATGATTTCGCGGGTGGTTTCCACGCCGTTCATGCCGGGCATGACGAGATCCATGAGCACCAGATCCGGGGTGTTTTCTTGGCAGAGACGAATGGCCTCGTGGCCGTTTTTCGCGGTCCAGAGCACGCTGTGTTGGCGGGTTGAATTGAGGGTCGCGGTAATGGCATGGGTGGCCATTTCCGTGTCGTTGACGATGCCGATTTTCATGGGGTGGGATCTTCACCGAGGACGTCAGCCACCGCGCGGGCAAGACCTTCGTCCTGGAAACTGCCTTTGGTTAGATAATAGTCGGCACCGGCGTCGAGTCCGCGCAGGCGGTCTTCCTCGCGGTCCTTGTAGGAAACGATGATGACTGGCGTTTCGCGGAGTCGGGCATCATTCTTGATCAGGCGGGTGAGTTCGATGCCGTCCATTCGTGGCATGTCCACGTCGGTGACCACGGCGGCGAAGCGGCCGGTGCGGGCGGCATTCCAGCCGTCCATGCCATCCACGGCCACCTCGACGGCGTAGCCGAGCGAGCCGAGGAGTTTGCGTTCGAGTTCGCGCACGGTGAGCGAATCGTCCACCACCAGGATTTGGCGGGCGGCTTTGGTGAGTTCGGACGATTTGGTAGTGATGCCGTGGAGCGGGCCGCCGGCGGCCAGGCGGCGTACCGAGAGGAGGAAATCCTCGACGTCGATGAGCAACATCGGCGAACCGTCTTCGGTGAGGGCGGCTGCGGCGATATCGCGGACGCGACCGAGATGCTTGTCGAGTGCCTGGACCACGATCTCTCCCTCGCTGAGGAATCTGGAAACGACCACTCCGAAGTATTCGCCCGCCGATGACAACACGAGGAGATTGATCTGTTCCCGGGCGGCGTGATCGAGCGGGCGACCGAGCACGGCGGCACCGTCCACGATCCCGATGCGGCGATCGCCGCTGGTGACATACTGGACGCCCTCGACGGATTCGATATGGGTAACCGCGACGCTCATGACGCGTTCGACTCTAGCCAGGGGGATGGCGTAGGGTTCGCCGGAAATCTCGAAAACGAGGGCTCTCATCACCGAGAGAGAGATGGGCAATTGGAGGACGAACGTCGTGCCATGACCAGGTTCCGAGGACATTCTCACCGTGCCACGGGCTTCCCTGACGGCCGCCTGGACCACGTCGAGTCCCACTCCACGACCCGAGATTTCGGTGACTTCGCTACGCAGCGAGAATCCGGGAAGAAAGAGGAACTCCAGCAGTTCGGCATGGCCGAGTTTGGCGGCGGTGGCGTCGTCGGTGAGACCCTTCGCCACGACGCGCGACCGCAGATCCTCGATGTTCACGCCGCGTCCGTCGTCGCTCACCCGTAGGATCAGAAATCCGGCGCTGTGTGAGGCTTCGATGACGAGTTGGCCGGTGGCGGGCTTGCCTGCGGCGGTGCGCTCGGCGGGTGACTCGATTCCGTGGTCGATGGCGTTGCGCAACAGGTGCAATAGCGGGGATTCGATTTTTTCCAGCAGATCGCGATCCACCTCGGTTGCTTCCCCGCGGAGATCGCAAGTGATTTCGCGGCCGAGGCGGCGGGCGGTATCGCGGGCGGCGCGGCGCAGTGAGGGTGCGATGTGGGCAAAGGGCATCATCCGGCAGGTCAAGGCTTGGCCGTAGAGCCGTTGTGAGAGTTGGGAGGCGTCCTTCTCAAAGCGCTCGAACTCGGCGAGGTCGGTTAGCACCAGTCGGTCGCCCGACTCGACCATCGCCTGCAAGTGGCGGAGCGACGGTGTCACATCCGCGCCGCTGGAGGCGGCCATGATGGCGGATTCGAGGCTGGCGGCGGTTTTCCGCTGGTGTCCATGGAGTCGCCACAGGTGGTTGGCAAAGGATCGGATCCGCCGCGATGCCACCAACGATTCACCCGCGCTGCCGAGCAGGAGATCGAGGTTCTCGGCACTTACCCGCAACGAGCGCGAATCATCGTCGGGTATTGTGCCGGACCCGGAGCCTGCCATCGGTTGGGTGGCGGGTGCCATCGAGGACGGGGCACCGGTGACGAATGCCACGACTTCATCGTGCAGGGTGGTCGGGAGATCTGCCGTGACGGCGAGGCGGCCGAGCAGGTCCACGCCTTGCAGCAAGCGGTCGATCATCAGGCTGTCGAGGGTGACGGACTGGTTTTGGGCGGAGACGAAGGCATCCTCCATGGCATGGGCGACCTGGACAGCGGGTTCGAGATCGATAATGCGTGCGGCACCCTTGAGCGAGTGGGCGGCACGCATGAGGGATTCGAGGAGTCCCGGGTCGCCTGGACATTTTTCCAGGGCGAGCAGTCCGTCACTCAAGACACGGCACTGCGTTTCGCACTCTATCTGGAAGAGTTCGGCCAGGGAGGAATCGCTGAGGTTATCATTCATGGGGTTATCCGGTAGCCGTATCGAAGGCACCAAAGAGCGAATCCACGTCAAGCCAAGCAACGTCCGGTCCCTCGCCTGAACTGAAAATTCCTTTCAGATGAGTGCGGGCGGCGGCCAGCAAGGTCGCGGGAGGCGGGTGAAGGGCGCTTGGCTCGAATTCCGCCATGCCCTCACAAGCGTCCACCCGGCATGCGACGCGCCAGGCATGTCGCATGAGGACCAATATCATCGGGGAATCCGAGGGCGTGCCGGGAGAGCATCCAAGGATGTTGGCCAGGGAAAAACACAGGGTGACAGAACCCCTTACATTGATGGCACCGGCGAGCGACTCCCTGCGGTGGGGGATCGAGTGGATTCCCGGCAGCGGGGCGGCCAGTTCAATGTGGGCGGGTTCGATAGCAAAACGCTCCTTCCCGACGCGGAACAGGAACAGCACCAGGCGCTCGCGCCGACGGGTGGCGGATGGAATCGCCGCCAGCTCGGCCCGCCATCGTTCACGGTCGGCGGCATCGGATTCGCGTTGGAGAAAGGCGGTGGTCATGGTGCGGAGATTTGTTGATGAGTGCGGCGGCGGACCAGGATGGCGGCGGCTTGGCGGCCAGTCATCTCAAAATGCAGCGCGAGATGGGCGATGGTTTCATCGTGGGAGGGATCAAGGTAGAGAGCCTTGCGGTAATATGTCTCGGCGAGGTCGCCAAGCCCGAGCGCATCACTTACCACCCCGCGCAGACAGTAGAACTCAGCCGTCGGGGCCGCCGTGTCCGCCAAACGGTCGAGCACGTCCGCCGCTGCGGATTCGGAACCGGAATTGGCGAGCGCGCGGGCCAGTTCCACTGAATCATCCGGCGGTGGTGTGAGCGGACGGGTGGTTGGAATTGGCGGACGCATCGCCGATCCGGGTTTCCTGGTTGCCGGTGGCAGGCGGCGCGGCCGGTGAGGCGGCGGCGGGGCGGGTGATGGCAGCGGATGGTTGGCGGGCGCAGAGGATTTTTTGACGCAGGCGAATGCCATCGGCAATTTGGCCGAGATGAACCCGCATTGCAGCGCGACGGGCGGTTCGACCGGGCCGAGGAAAAGGATCCCGTCGTCACTGAGCGCGGCATGCAGGCTCGTGATGACCTCGCGCTGGGTTTCCAGACCGAAATAGATCAGGGCATTGCGGCAGAAGATGACATGGCTTTGGGGCAAGGGGAGAGCGCAATGGACCAGGTTCATCCGATCGAATTCAACCAGCTTGCGGATGGTCGCGTCGATTCGCCGGATGCCGTCGCCAGGGTTGTCGAAATACTTGCCATAGCGCGTCTCGTCAAAGCCTGTGCGGAACGAATTGCGGCGGTAGATCGCCTCACGCGCCCGGGTCAGGCATTTTCCGCTGATGTCACCGGCGCGGATCCGGATGAGTTCGGGCGGGAGGCCCGCTTCTAACAGGCAGATGGCGATGGAATAGGGTTCTTCGCCCGTGGCGCAGGGGAGCGAAAGCACCCGCAGGCATTCACCCGGGTGGGTGGGAAGCCATGATTCGGTGACCCACCGGGCCAAGGCCTCGAAAGCCTCGAAGTTGCGGAAGAACCATGTTTCGGGAACGAGCACGGTTTCCAGCAAATCCTGCCATTCGGTGCTGCCGGGATCCAACAATCTCCGCGGGTGCGGACAGGCCTCGATGGCGCGGCGGATTTCCTTGCGCAGCGTGACTTCGCCGTTCTGGGCGGCATTGATGCCCACATGTTCGCGGAGGGTCTCGAGGATGGCATCTTCAGAGATCATGATTCCCCGCTGATGAGAGTTTCCCAGACCTCCGCCGTGAGCACCGATTCCGGGTGGAGGCGCTGGACCCAATGACCGTCATGCGCAGCCACCCGCCCCGCGTGCGGAAAATCCGCCGCCCGGGCACCCGGCTCGACAAAATCGCTTTCCTCAAATGCATGCACCCGGGTGACATTTTCGGCCACCAGCCCGAGGAT
>Ga0118677_10010542_pt1 | contig 14100 bp, 10 predicted proteins | sample AliMusrvi5mmetaG_FD_86154 | JGI IMG/M metagenome (GOLD analysis project Ga0118677, IMG submission 86154) | reverse complement strand
TCCTAAAGCTGTATTATCATAACCGGAGGTATTTGAATAAAGAGCTTCTTCTCCAATTGCCGTATTATTAGATCCGCTTGTATTGGTGAAAAGTGAATAATTACCAATGCCAGTATTTCGAGATGAAGTATTGCTATTACCTGCAAGATAGCCCAGAAAAACGGGTCCGGCAGGATCAATTCTTCCGGCTTTCTGGTTATTCACTTTAAAATTTAGAGGTTTATTATCTGTTGTTCCGATGAAATTAGTGCCATCAACAGTGCCGGTATTTCCGGTAATACCCCATGCATTCAGTGCACCGTCGGCACCTGTAGAACCAGTGGCACCTGTTTGTCCAGTGGAACCTGTTTCACCCGTGTCTCCTATAAGGCCTTGAGGTCCAGTAGGACCCGTGACTCCTGTATTGCCAGACCCTCCTCCTGAAGGTCCTGTTGGTCCTGGAGGTCCCGGTGCTCCCGGTGGACCTGGTGGACCCGGGCGACCCGGTGCTCCCGGCGGTCCCGGCGGTCCCACTGGCGGACCGGCTGGCGGGGCGGCGGCACCAGCGGCTCCGGCGGGTGGCGAAGCAGCACCAATCTCGGCAGCAACGCCAGATATAGCACGGCCCCTGCCCCCACAAAAATGAGAGCCCCGGCCACCCCGAAATGGTGCAGCAAGAGGCCGCCCAAGATCGGTCCCACAATGGCGGCTGCCTGGTAATTTGCACTGTTCCAGCTCACCGCCCGGGGCATCTCCCCGGGCTCAATTAACAGCGGGTAAAGCGATACCGCCGACGGCGTGTAAAATGCCCGGCTCGTCGCCGCCAAAAACAACAGCGGGTACCACGGCCACTGCGGGCCATCACTCAAAACCAAGGCAAGCAACCCGGCGCTGGCCGCAAAATGCAGGCACAGCGTCAAGCTAAGGACCTTGCGGCGGTCAAAATGGTCAGCCGCCCAACCGGCTAGCAGACTGAATAGGAAAATGGGCAGGTAGCTCATCAATCCGACGAGCAGCAGACACCACGCCGAGTGGGTCAGGTCGTAAAGATGGTAGCCTGCGGTGATGGCCAGCACTTGGTTGGCAAGGGTGACGGCCTGGGCACCAGCCAGAAATCGGCGGAAGGCAGGACGCCGAAGCGGCGCATAGGAATCGGTGGGCATGTCGGTTGGTGGATGTCTGGTAAAAAGTCACCTCGCTGATCAAGTGCAAAAAAACTGGCAGGGCTCGCTTTCATCACTGGAAAAATATCGGGTTGTGGATGCCAGCGTCCTGTCGGCAACCGCCCCATGAAACCACAGGTCCGTCAATCCGCCACTCTCAATCCACCACAATCGCGTCAGTGAGGGAGGACACGCATCCAGCCTGTCATGGAAGACGGGCTGGATGCCTGTCGTCTCATCTGCAGACAGGCTGGAAGCGCTTTCTTCCCTCACAGGCAGGATGCCTGCGCGATGCGTAAAAAAATTTATTGCGTCAGGCAGAAAAAAAGTCTCGACTATTCCCGACTGTTCTTATAAGAATTGCACCCGTCAACAATATCCGTCACGCCATCCGACGGATTTTGAACCCCAACCATCAAGCAATCCCAGCAGCAGCCAATGAAACATCACCGTATTTTGAATTCCACATCAAACCCCGCGAAATGGATAGGCGTGAACTGGTTAGCAGCCGTGATGGCGGCCAGTGTTGCCCACAGCGCGGTCCTCGTCGGCTTGAGTTCGGCGACGGCGCTGTATGACAGCGACGTGAAAGGGATTGTCGATGATGGCAGCACGGCCGGGAGCAAGTCCGGCATACCGGTGCTGGGAACTGCACAGCTTGTTTTGGGTGCGACGTTTAACATTGCCTTCACGCCAACGGCGGCGGACTTGGACCGGGCCGTCGTGGGCGCGGCTAGGACGGTGCTGCTGATCGAGGTGGGCGGCACCTCGAATGGGATCGGGCTGTATTTGATTGATGGGGTTCCGACCCTGCTCTCGAAACAGACCTCCAACGACAAGACGGTTCCAGCGTCGCTCAACGATACCTCGTTGCCCGCCATCGCGGTGCAAAGCCCCATTGGCAAGCTCAACGCAGGCACCGCCTATTCATTCTCGGGCTCGTGGAATCAGGCGGGAACCCTCGAGCTGATCGTTCAACCGGACGGCGGCAGCGGCATCGTCACCGATCTCATTCTCGATCCCGGCAATGTCACTGCCGGTTTCACGATTGAAGCGGTGGTCCGGCGCTCACCCGGTGCCGTGGGAGCCAAACCGGTGATCATCGCACAACGCGGCACCGGCGGCAGGTTCATCCTCTCCTCCACTGCGAGTGGCTCGATTCTAACTGATCTGGCTGGCGGCACCATCAAGGAGGCCGACCAGACGCTCCATGACGATACCTGGGCGCATCTCGTGGTGGTGGTTGACAAGCTTCACACTGAGATCCGCTGGTATCGCGATGGCGTGCAGATCGGATCCACTGCGGATGGCACCAACCCGGACGGCAGCACCTTCGATCCGCACCTTTTGCTCGAATCATCGACCGGCGAATGGATTATCGGCATTGGCAAGGCATACACCGACAACTATTGGAAAGGATCCATTGACGAAATCGCAGTCTATAACCGTGTGCTCGACGATCCGAACAACGACAACGACCACGCCGATTCGCGGATCGCCGCCCACCGCAACGCCTGGTGGGAAAAAACCTCCGGCCTGCTCGATTTCGTTAGCTCCAAAACCACGGCAAATGCCGGAGATCCCGTGCAACTTCTCGCCAGCGTCGGCGCGGATGTCACGTCCGTGACCATTGACCATGGCGTCGGCCCGGTGCCGCCGCTCAATGGCAGTTCCAGCGTGACGGTCAACCCAACCGTCACCACTACCTATCAAGTCAGTACCAACGGGCCTGGCGGGCCGTTCACCCGCAGCGTCACCGTCACCGTGCTCCAATACCAGTCACCCACCGTGAAAGGATTCATTGCCACCAAACTCGGCACTGCGGGCGGGGTTCGCCTCCATTGGAAAGTCACCCAGGGCGAGGCTCCAAACCCGGTGACGCTCACCTTCAAGGCGGGTGAAACCGTGCTGTACACGAGCACCGAGCTGCAGGGATTCTTTGATGTGGATGCAGGGACGGCAGCACGTTTGATCCAAACATTTTGTTCGAAGCATCCACAGGCAATTGGAACATCGGCGTCAACAAGTCGCTCAACTCCGAATTCTGGAAAGGCCAAATCGATGAAATTGCGATTTACAACACGCTGCTAGACGATCCCAATGCCGACGGCGACCGGACGGACTCCCGCATCGCGTCCCACCGCGCCGCTTGGTGGAGCGAAACCAAGGGGGTGATCCAATTGGCCACCACGGCCTCTACCATCGGTGCCGGCCAATCCACCGAACTGAGTGTGAAAGTCGGCGCGGACATCTCCGCAGTGAGCATCGATCACGGCGTCGGCAACGTCCCGCTGGCCAATGGCAACGCCCTGGTGACGCTAACACCTTCCGTCACCACGACCTACAATCTAACATTCGACGGCCCGAGCGGCAGCTTCACGCAAACGCTCACCGTCACGGTTCTCCAGCCACCAGCGCCGCTGGCCGTCGTTTCGACATCCATCGAGGCGGGAAATTTCATTTTGAAGTTCACGGGAACACCCGCGACCACCTACGCAGTCCGCGGCAGCACCTCGCTACCGGGACCCTTCATCGAGGACCATGGCACGGTGGCTACCGATGTAAACGGCGCGGGCACCGCCACCATTGCAATCACCCCAGGCACCCCCCACCAGTTCTTCAGGATCGAAGTGCTGCCCTGATCGTAATTGATATCTAACCGGCGCTAACGCTTGCCGCTGCCAGCAGCCGTTTTCGCCGGTCAACCCGCCCACGTTCCTAACAACCAATGCAATCTCTCACCCCTCATCCCTCGCCAGCGCCCGGCTTTGCCCTGGTGATGACGATGATTCTGTTGGCGCTGTTGCTGATGGTGACCGTGGGCCTGCTGTCGCTTTCCTCGATCAGTCTGCGCTCGGCTTCTCGGGATTCCGCCAGCCAGCAGGCGCACGCCAATGCACGCCTAGCCATGCAACTTGCGCTAGGCCGGCTGCAACTGGCGGCCGGTCCGGACCAGCGGGTCACCGCGCCATCATCCATCGGCGCAAAGCGCGCTCAATCCCGTCTAACCGGCGTCTGGCAAGGCTGGAAGTGGAATGGCGATGGTGCCGCTCCCAACTGGAAAACTGAGAAATCCAAGCGATTTATCGGTTGGCTCGTTTCATCGCCAGATCCGAGGCTGACCCAACAGGAGAGCTTTGCCGACAGCGATCCGCCAGGGGACACGATCCGGTTGGTGAGCGCCACGGCACAAGGTGACCCTGCGGTGGAGGCAGCGGTGGTCAAACTTGCCAGGGGACAGCAAGCCTACGCATGGGCGGTTTTCGATGAATCTCAAAAGACATCGATTTCGCTAGCGACGGACGAGGCCCTAACCTTCGCCAATCACTATGACAGGGCCGGAGCTGCCGGGAGTTATGGTTTCCGGGCCGTCACGGCACGCGATTGGACCCTCCTTGCCGATAAAAAAGCCGATCACTCAAAACGGCTCACTCCGGGACAAGCACGGCTCGCCGGCCTCGCGCCTCGTGATATCTCGTTTCATGATCTAACCAGCGGAAGCATGGGGCTCCTCACCAATGTGGCGGACGGCGGCCTCGCCCTCGACTTGTCGCGACTCTTCGACTCTCCCACTTTGCCCGCCACACATGCATCACGCTTCATTTACTCTGGAAAAGACACACCGCTGGTGATGCCACCAGTTAGAGATCCCGGTGTCAATCCGCTGCCAAGTCCTGATCCATCGTGGGCCATGCTGTTTTCCCATTACCGTACCTACACCAAGCTAACGGGAGGAACAGCGCCTTGCATCGATGGCAGCGTGACGTCGGTGACCGCCCGGCCGAGTGCGGCGACTCCGGCGGCGCAGATCTTGCGGCACAAGGCATTCAACGAGCAGCAACTGGCACCTGTGATCGCCAAGGCCCAGTTTGTCTTCAGCGTGGCCTTCGGATATAACGCCGAGACCCTCAACCAAATGCGGGCCGAGGGCAGCGCACGCATCAGCCCACCTGAACTGCGCGACAATTTCATCACCTGGATCGCGATCGATCCGGTCATCACCTTGTGGAACCCGTACAATGTGCCAATGCGCTTCACCGGCGCGCGGGTCGAACTCTACCGAATTCCGCTAGCCTTCCGGCTCTACAAAAATGGCAACTTGATCAACTCGGAATACACCAAACTAACCAACGCTCATACCCCAGCCGATTTTAAAACCCGGGCAGGGCGATTTTACCGCCTCAATATCCTGCCCGAGGCTGGATCGGCCGAACGCATGCTGGCACCTGGCGAGCACGTCGTGTTCACCGCACACGATCACAAGATGCACGCCGGGCACGAATACAGTATCACAGGCATGACCCCCTCCCGCCAAGCTCTGCGCTGGAAGGAACCATTTATGTTAGCCACCTTCCAAGAAAAAACCGAGCGGGATTCGCGCTTCCCGAGCCGCTCGTGGATCGATAACTCGCCGGGTGGTTTCTATGCCTCCGCTGGCATAGATCAGGACGAGGATTTTGCCAACCATCAGTATGAATTCAAATGGGAAGTGATGACCGACTGGCCGCCTAACAGCCCAACCATCGAGATAAGCAATGAAGGCAATCGCGGCTACGGCGGGTCGGGAATCTATGCCCAGAGCGGCACCGAATTCGCCACATTCGCCAGCCTGCCGTTAGGGCCCGCGCATTCGCTGGCGCAGCTTCGTCACGCGCCGCTGAACGTCGGCGGCCAACTGCCGCTGACCACCCAGATCATTGCCAACTCGTTCGCGCCGCCGCTGCTTGGTGAGAACCGGGTGAGGGCGGAGGCAGGAACCCGCACCTATCTCGACCACTCATACTTCGCTAACAACGCACTGTTCGACTCGTGGTTCCTCTCCAGCGTAGCAGATCATCCGGCGCTGCCCGGCACCGCTGCCCGAAGCGCCGGGGACCTGCTGGCCGGCTTTTTCCTCGATGGCAAATCGTTGCCCAACCGCCGATTCCGTCCCCACACGGGAGGTGCAAACCCCGCGCAATTGGCGGCACACCTGAAATTTTCCCCAGATAGCTACCGCGAGATTGCCGCCCACTTGGTGATTGATGCCCCGTTCAACGTGAACTCCACCAGCGTCGCTGCATGGCAGGCGCTGCTCGCATCCAACTTCGGCGCCGCCGCTCCGCTCATCGCCGCTGGTTCGCTCCAACTCCACAGCGGCCAAAATCTCCCGGTGCTGCGCCACTCGCACGTCACCGCTGGAGATTTCGAAACCACCAGCGGTGCCCAGCCATCCGACCACGCCAAATGGAATGGATACCGCCGCCTCAACCCAGACCGTATCGCCCGCCTTGCCGCCGCCATCGTGGTGGAAGTCAAAAAACGCGCTCCGTTCCAATCCCTTGCCGAGTTTGTGAACCGCCGCCCGGGAGGTGGCGAATTGTCCCGCAACGGCGCACTGCAAGCTGCTATCGAAAACTCCGCCATCAATGACAACGTGCTAGACGCATCCCGCTCGCTTCCCAGCGGCGGCAACACGGCCGATGGCGCACCAGGAGTGATCAATCAGGCAGATATCCTAACGCCTCTGGCACCGCAGTTGGTGGCACGCGGCGATACCTTCCGGATCCGTGCCTACGGCGAGGCCGCCGATGGCACGGCTCCAAAAGCCCGAGCCTGGTGCGAGGCCGTCGTGCAGCGCGTGCCGGAGTTTATCGACTCCACCACCGACTCTTCCACCGCCTCTCCCACATCCACCGTCAATCTAACCTTCGGCCGCCGCTTCGAGATCGTCTCGTTCCGCTGGCTTAAACCGGAAGAAATCTAACACACATATCCATGCAACCCCTGTCCGCCATCATTGCCGCCATCCTCGCCCTCGCCCTGCCACTCCACGCCGCCACTGCCATCCGCCACGTCGAGGTGTCCTTCTATTGCTTCGGCTACGCGCCCGGCGTGGAATCCATCCAGGTCGATAATGGCGGCAAGCTGCAAGCGCTCCGCCTATCCACCGCTAACATTACCCAGCCGGTTTCGTTGCCAGTAACAGCCGGAAAGGTCGTCATCCTCCGTGCCACCGGTGATCCGGCCACCCCTGCCGCGAGTCTAACAATCCGAGAGGGCATCGACAAGGCACTCGTTGTGCTCATGCCAGCAGCGGCGGGCAGCAGTGAGCCGTACCGCGCCTTCGCGATCGACTATGGCCACGCCCAGTTCCCGCTCGGGACCTATCAACTTGTCAATGTCTCCACCCACCCGGTCCGCGGGGCCATCGGCCGCAGTTTCGCCGAGGTCAAACCCGGTGCCATCGCCGGCCTCCAACTGCAAGGCGAACCCGGCACCACCCAGGGCGTCCGCTTCGAGTTCCAGGAAGATGGCAAGTGGAACCGCCTCACCGAAACCCGCTGCGCCGTGCGCCGAGACCGCCGCTGGCTGGTCTGCGTCTATCAGGATCCTGCGACCCACCGCATGAACCTGCGCAGTATTCCCGACCGCCCGGCCGTTGCCGCCAACACCACCACCAGCACGGCCGCCACCGCGTCCCGCTGAATTGCCTGCGTCATTCCTCGATACAATGCATGCCTTGTCGTTAGGCCAAATTTTCTGCTCTCCTGTCTTCAAGCTTGCTCTTGTGTCTGATGCGCACCCTCACTATCTTTCCACCCATCTACCCATAACTAACAACACACACCAACCGACTACAACCACTGCCATGAAACCAACCTATATCATCGGAGTCCTGTTCGCGGGCCTCCTCGCTGCCACCGCCCATGCCGGGCGCAAGCCTAACATCCTGCTCATTGTCGCCGACGACCTCGGCTACGGCGAGCTAACCGGCCAGGGGTTCACCAAGGACATTCCGACGCCTAACATCGACAGCATTCTCCGAAACGGAACCCGCTTCACCAGCGGATACGTCAGCGGGCCGTATTGCAGCCCCACCCGCGCCGGTCTCATGACGGGCCGTTACCAGCAGCGCTTCGGTCATGAGTTCAACCCCGGCCCACCGGTGGCTGGCACCGAGTCGATCGGGCTTGCGCTGAGTGAAACAACCATCGGCGACCGCTTGCGGGCTGCCGGTTACGCCACCGGTTGGTTTGGCAAATCCCACCTCGGGTCAGCGCCGCAATTTCACCCGCAGAAGCGCGGGTTCGACGAATTTTACGGTTTCCTTGGCGGTGCCCACAGTTATGTGAATGCGGGCGATGGGGTGAATGCCATTTTTCACGGCAGCGAGCCGGTGAAGGACCCCGGCTATCTCACGGAAGCCTTTGCCCGCGAGGCGGCGGCGTTCATCGAGAAGAAAAAGGACATCCCATGGTTTGTCTATCTGCCATTCAACGCGGTCCACGCGCCCTTGGAGACGCTGACGAAATATGACAAGCCATTCGCGGGCCTCAGCGATCCGAAGCGGCGCAAATTCGCGGCTTTGCTCGCCGCGCTCGACGACTCGGTGGGCACCGTGCTGAGCAAGGTGCGCGATCTGAAACTCGAAGAGGACACGCTGATTTATTTCATCAGCGACAACGGTGGCCCAACCCCCTCGACCACCTCTTTCAACGGCCCGCTCAAAGGCTACAAGGCACAGACATCGGAAGGTGGCATCCGGGTGCCCTTCGCCATCCAGTGGAAAGGCACCCTGCCGGCCGGCAAAACCGATGACCGCCCGGTGATTCAACTCGACCTGCTGCCCACCAGCCTGGCCGCCGCTGGCGTAACCATCGATCCCGCATGGAAACTCGATGGCGTGAATCTGTTGCCCTATCTCAAGGGCGAGAAATCCGATAACCCGCATGCGGCATTGTTTTGGCGCTTCGGCCAGCAGATCGCCATCCGCAAGGGGGACTGGAAATTGGTGAAATCCGCGGCTGACGGCACTCGCAACGGTGCCGGTACCGCCACCACCGAAGGAGCCCGACTTTACAACCTGAGCGCCGACATCGGCGAGAAATCCGATCTCGCCGCCAAGGAACCCGCCAAGGTCAAGGAACTCACCGATCTCTGGAACACCTGGAATGCCACTCTCGTTGATCCCAAATGGACACCCGAAGGCCCGCGCCGCGCTGGCCGCGCCAAGGCAGCGGCTGGCAATGCCACACCCAGCAATGCCGCGCTCACCGGTCCTTGGAAATCCGGCGATGTGCTCAGCGGTCCAGATTCGCCCGACGTCGCCAACAAAGCCTTCAGCGTGACTGCCGACCTGGATGACCTCGATGGCCTCGATGACCCGCAGGCTCCATCCGGTGTGATCGTGGCCATCGGCGGCAAACTCCACGGCTTCTCGCTCCACGCCGTCGATGGCAAACTCGCCCTCTCCTTGCGCCGCGACGGCAAGCTGTCCGCGGTGGTGGCCAACACCTCCTTGCCCACCGGTAAAGTCACGGTCTCCTCCACGCTGGCCGCCGACGGCCAAGTGACCCTGAAGGCTGCCGGCAAGCAGGTCGCTGAGGGGAAATTCCCCGGTCTGATCCTCCGCAAACCCGGTGAAGGACTCACTGTCGGCAATGACGGTCAATCCGCCGTGGGCGATTACACCGGCCCGCATCCGTTTTCAGGCAAGGTAACCCACGCCGTGATCACCACCCCCTGATCCCTCTGCATGCACTTGTAGAACTCAAAGCCGGCAACCGCATCATGCTGTGGTGGAATATTCTTGACTGATTGCTAGGTCGATTTGCAACTCAGCCATGAGTATTCCTCCGCAGACGATTCCACGCTATTTAGAAACGGTCGCCCTGCGCAATATGCGGGGATTTCCGGCTATCGCTATCACAGGCCCCAGGCAATCGGGGAAGACGACTTTGGCCCGGGAACTTGGCGGGGACCGTCCGTATGCCAGCTTGGAAAACCCGGACGTCCGCCGCTATGCCGACGAAGACCCCGCGGCTTCTTGTCCCAGTTCCCGGATGGCGCGGTGCTCGACGAAATCCAGCGCTGCCCGCCGCTCTTTTCTAACTTGCTAGGCATCTTGGACGCCGACCGCCGCATGGGCCGCTTTATTCTGACCGGTTCGCAGCAGGTCGGCATGATCGAGGCCATCACCCAGTCGCTGGCGGGTCGCGTGTCATTGCTCAGTCTCTGGCCATTTTCCCTCTCAGAGCTTCAGGACGCGGATCGCGCCCCTGCCTCGCTCGACACCTTGCTCCATGCCGGGCTTTTCCCGCCGATCCACGACCGCCCCGTGAATCCGGACGCCTGGCTCCAGAGTTACGTCGCCACCTATTTGGAGCGCGATGTCCGCATGTCGATCAATGTGCAGGATCTGTCCAGCTTCCAGCGCTTTCTCCAATTGTGCGCAGGCCGCATCGGTCAACTGGTAAACCTCTCCTCGCTCCACTCCTCAAAGAACTTTAATCGCCAGCTATCAGCTTCAGAAGTCACCCCGTGATATCCGCACTCCCCGTCAACATCCCCACCATGGGGGACATCGCCAGCTATCAGCTTCAGAAGTCACCCCGTGATATCCTCCGACCCGTCCTATCACCCCTTTGTGAAGAATTCAAGTTTTCCAGAACCAGATGGATTGACGATTGACGAGTGTTGATTTTGGACCTCGGCGTGAGCTCAGTCGAACGATTTTTTGAAGTGAGCTTGGTCCGTGCTGAATCTCGTGTCCAAGCTCACATCAGCAATCAGCAATCAGCAATCAGCAATCAGCAATCAGCAATTCTTCCCGCCCTAGTACCTCGCAGGCAGTATCTGCCTCAGGCAGCTTGACGTTCACCGCCACCCCCCCAGTGTTCGCGACACCGAAAACCCCAGGGGATGGGCAAGTCGCCTATGTCGTGGATCAATGGCTGGTGAATGGGATTCCGGCGCAGACCGGCGGCGCGAATTTCACGCTTCTCAATGTGACGGCTGATACGGACGTGCAGGTGACGTTCAAGCCCGCGCCAGCACTTGCGTACGCAGTGACACCCAGTGCGGGAGATAACGGGAGCATCAGTCCGAGTGATGCACTGACGGTGGAGAGTGGGAGCGACGTGACGTTTGCGGCTGCGCCGATTGCCGGGTATGTGGTTGACCAGTGGCTGGTGAACGATGCTGCGGCGCAGGCCGGTGGCACGCTTTTCCTGTTACCTGCTGTGGCGGTTCCGACCACGGTGGCAGTGACCTTCAAGGCTGCGCCAGCCGATACCTATGCGATCACGACCGAGCCGGTCCCTTCGTATGGCGGAACCGTGACCCGCGGTGGGGCCTACACGTCTGAAAGCCAGCAAACGGTCACGGCCACGGCGAATCCTGGCTACAGCTTCATCAGTTGGACGGAGAATGGCATCGAGGTGAGTTCGTCAGCCACCTACTCGTTCGTGCTGGACGGCAGCCGGGCGCTGGTGGCAAATTTCTCAGCCACACCTTTCACAGTCTCAGATAGTGATGCACCGACGCTGCAAATCACCCAGCCCACGTCCAGTGACACTTTTGTGACGACCTCCAATTCCGTGACCTTGGTGGGAATCGCCTCAGATCTCGGCCACGGAAATAACGGCATCGCTACGGTGACCGTCAATGGCGTCGAGGCCACGGGCGACACCACTGCGAACGGCGGGACGGCTAACTGGTCGGCGACCCTTCAGCTCGTGGTCGGTGCCAATCTCATCAGCGTGGTGGCTTGCGATACGTCCGGCAACACCAGTCAGCAGCAGATCAGCATCACCTATGTGCCCACCGCGCTGCAAGCCTGGCGACAAACGTACTTCGGCAGCCCCGACAATACTGGCGACGGCGCGGACCTCAACGACTTCGACCATGACGGCATCGTGAATCTTCTGGAATTCGCCTTCGGCCTGGATCCAACACAAAACAGCACCGGAATGCTGCCGCAGCCACAAACCAGCGACAGCAACCGGGTCATCAGCTTCAGCGAGCCCGCCGGAGTCAGCGGCCTCATCTATGGCGCGGAGTGGAGCGAGACGCTTGAGCCCGGAAGCTGGACCGATATTGCCGACACCGGTACGCCCCCGCAGCACACCTTCAGTATGCCCATTGATTCCAAAACGAAGCAGTACATGCGGCTCAAGGTCACCAGTCCGTGACATCGCCCCTCAGCGGGCTTCGGGCACTAACTCCCGTTATTCAAGCAACCTCAGCGCCGGGCTGCCATCGGCCATCGCCAGGCCCAAGCGTTCCCGCAGGTACCCCTCCATCGCCTTGCGCACCTTGATCTTGAGCGTGCCGCCGCGCATCGCGTAGTCACGCTCCACGGCCTTGCGCTTGCCTTCGCTCAGCTCATGGTGGGCGCTATGGGTCCAGCAGTTCCTCGTGTCGCCCCCTAGGAACCTGGCCACCGCCTCATCCAAGCGCGGCCTGGTCATCAAGCACTTCATCTCAGCTACCGGCTCGTAGCGCTTTTGTCGCAGGTTGTACACAAAGGCACCCGGGTTCATCTCCAAATACCGCTGGAGGTCCGACGACGCCTGCACCATTGAAATCCCGAACAGGCTAACCAGATCATGCCGGTTCACAATGCCCTTCCACCACGCACACACCTCGATGAAGCGCAGTCGCTCTGTGGCCGCCCAGTCCTGGTCATTGGTCTTGTTTCCCATATTCGTAAAGTATTGTTCCGCGAATTGCCTACCCCGGACACGGGCACTTTCAAACCTAAAATAAAATATTTACTTTGCGTCGTCTTTTTCTATTGACGTGCATTAGAAAGTCGGATAAACAAACCTCAGCGACACGAGGAAGACAGAAAACCGCTACGAGGTCCTGTGTTTCGGTTGCCGCTGCGCGGCTCGATGTTTCAGTGAATCAGTAAGAGAAAAGCGAAAGACTCGGCGCCAAGCGACTGATCCTTACTCTCCCACCGACCTTCAGACCTTCAGACCTTCAGACATTCCACCCCACAACACCATGAAAACAGAAATCGCATTCATCCTCGATCGTTCGGGCTCCATGGAGTCCATGACCCATGCCGCCATCTCCGGCTTCAATGAATTCCTCAGCGCCCAGAAATCGACGGTCGATGACAGCGGCCAACCGATCCCGGCCACCTTCACCCTGATTCTCTTCGACCACGAATACCTGCCCGTCCACAGCCGCGTGCCGATCCAGAACGCCGAGCCGCTCACCGCCGAAGCCTACCAACCCAGGGGCAGCACAGCCCTGCTCGACGCCATCGGCCGCACCATTGACTTCATCGGCAGCGAACTGGCCGCCACTCCCGCTGCCGAACGCCCGTCCAAGGTCATCATCGCAATTCTCACCGACGGCGAGGAAAACTCGTCTCACAAATTCTCCATGGCCGAGATCAACCAGCGCATCACCCATCAGACCGAGAAATACCAGTGGGAATTCCTATTCCTAGGCGCCAATCAGGATGCCATCGCCTCCGCCGCCCGCATGGGCATCCAGGCCCACAACGCCGCCACAATCAACGCGGATGCCGACGACATCAAGGCCGGCAGCTCCGCCTTTGCCGCCAAAATCTCGGCCCACCGCCGCCACTCCGCCGGATGCATCCTCCACGGGGCCGAAGCCGCTTCCGTCTCCGAATCCATGCGCGAAACCCATGAGAAATCCAGGAAGAAGTAGGCGCTCGCTCGCCACTTGCGTGGCTGAGGCGTCCCGCCGCAGGCCGTGGTCGCGGCGTCCCGCCGCTACGCCCATGAACCGAAAATGCACTTCCGAAAAGTCCCCTGACCCCTGACCTTCACCCTCCCCATGATCCGTCGCACCTTCTTCCAACTGCTTTCTGGCATTCTTCTGCCTGACCCGAAACGCGCCGCGCACGTTCCGTCTCGACCGCATCCAGATCGATTGATCTGCCCGTCCCGCCAGCAATTCACAATTTGCCGACTTCCTATTTGACACGCGCCACCTAGCAATTCTAACTGCCATCGCTCCACAGCGCCCGTCTCTATACCGTGCCTGCATACGCCCACGCCCAGAAGCAAATCTCCGCCGGGTCATCGTGGTGATTCCCTACCTCTCAATTATCGAGCAAAACGCCTCAGAATACCGCCACATCTTGGGAAATGATATCGTGCTTGAGAATCACTCGTCCGTCAAACCTCCACCGGGTGCGGCTGGGGAA
>Ga0118677_10010541_pt1 | contig 14102 bp, 15 predicted proteins | sample AliMusrvi5mmetaG_FD_86154 | JGI IMG/M metagenome (GOLD analysis project Ga0118677, IMG submission 86154) | reverse complement strand
GAATCTGCCGCAATTCTTTTGCGTGTTTTTTGATCCATGAAGGAAGGGCAAACACGGTTGCAAATAAACTCAAAACCCTCCTTCTGTCGAGGCACAATCTGGGTTGCGGCGGCGGTGGACTCCCGCCGTTTGAATCGGGCCATGTTTCCTTTGTCTTACCGCCGCGAAATATCAGGGGAGCGCGACTGTCTGCCCGAAGTCATCCTTGCCCGGAATCAGGCCGATTTTTTGCTGTATCGGGTTACATACGGGTAACTGCTTTTGTAAGTCACTTATAATAAGTAAAATCCTGCGGTCTTGAAAACCGGAGAGCCGAAAGGCTCCGTGGGTTCGAATCCCACCCCCTCCGAACCTGCGAAGCAGATCAAAAAGAAAATCGTGGGATAAGAACACAGTTCGACTGCCAGCGCGAAAGGGCAACGCGAAATGCGCGAAGCTCCAAATTCGCAGAGCGTGCCGCGTGCGCGGAAATCCCCCCCTCCCCCATGAGCAGATTGCGCAGCAGCCCGGTGAAGAACAAGGCGGCGATCAGGATGATGCCGGAGGCGAGCAAGCCAGAGAGCGGCGTCCGCGCGCGGCAAGGTCTGGCCTTAGCTCGCAGCTCCGCAGCCAGCGCAGCGCGGGTGCGATCCTTCGCCAGTGCCGACCGGTGCGCCACTGCTGGCCGCAGCGGCGTTTATTTGCCCGCAAGTAGTGCCTTCTTCGCGACGGCGAGATCCGCAAGCTTCGCGTCGTTGACTTTCGGGTATTGCAGATCGAGCGAGTCCAGCGCGTCGATGACCGCGGCGGCCACCACCAAACGCGTGAACCACTTATTGTCGGCCGGCACCACATACCACGGAGAATCCTTCGTCGCAGTCTCGCGGATCGTCTCCTCGTAGGCGGTTTGATACTCGTTCCAGAATCCGCGTTCCTTCATGTCGGCGGACGAGAATTTCCAATTCTTCTCCGGCAACTCGATCCGTTCGAGAAAACGCTTCTGCTGCTCTTCCTTCGAGACGTGGAGGAAGAACTTCAGCACGATGGTTCCATTGCGAGTGAGGTAGCGCTCAAAAGCACGGATATCCTGAAAACGCTCTTCCCAGATGTGCTTTGTCACACACGTCTCAGGGAGCTTCTGCCCCGCAAGAAACTCCGGATGCACGCGCACCACCAGTGTCTCCTCGTAGTAACTGCGGTTAAAAATCCCAATCCGCCCTCGCTCCGGCAGCGCCTTTTGGCAACGCCAAAGATAGTCGTGATCCAGATCCTCGCTCGACGGTGCCTTGAATGATGAGACCTGGCAGCCCTGCGGATTCACGCCTGACATTACATGCTTGATTGTTCCGTCCTTCCCTGCCGCATCCATCGCCTGGAAGATGAGCAACAATGACCACCGGTCCTGCGCGTAAAGCATGTCCTGCAACTCAGTGAGCGCCTCGATGCCGGTTTGCAACGCCTCCTTCGCTTGCGGTTTGTCCTCGGAGGTAAAATCCTGGGTGTCGCAGGGATCGACGTCCTTGAGGCGGAACTTCTTCCCGTTGGTAACGCGGTAGGGCTTGGAAAAACGGCGCGCTCTTTCGATAACTTGCTTGGTTTTCATAACATGGAATGGAGAGCGCGATTACGGCGCATCCGGGCTTGGTTCCTTATCGACCTTTTGGACCCTCGACGATCTCCTTCATGATCTTCAGGCCTGTGTCTTGCAGTGGTCCCATGCCATTCCCCGGTACAAACCACATGCCGTTCTCCTTCTCATGGCAGTAGATGATTTCATAACGGTCGTTCGTCGACGCACGATAGAACGTGTGGGAGGAATTCTCTTTTAGGAAGTCAAAGTATACCTCCCGCCACGGGTTATCCGAAGTCGGGAAGAGTGTTTCTCCCAGCGATTTTAATGTTTGGAGATCGACGGTGTGGATGGATTGTTTGAGGGCGTTTCGCCGGGCCTCGGTAATGCTTCCAATATCCAGGTTTTCGTATGGCATAGTGGTTTCTTCAGTCGTCGGTTTCGTGTCATCGAGGGAACATCGCTGTTCGTATGACCGCGAACGCAAAGATTGTCAGAGCGAAGGTGAATGAGACCATGCGCACCCGGTGCTGCTCAAATTTCGCCGAGGCGTTTGCGAAGAAGAGCACCGTGGCAAAGAGGACCGTGTTTGCAAGGTATTGACCGGAAGCATTCCCTGCGTTGCGGGCCTCATGCAGCCGGAGCGCCGCGTTGGAATTGGCTTCGGCAGCCTCGCGAACGCCCCGCGTTTCATAGAGCGGCGGCTCGAATGGATGTGGAGCCGCGTTTGGATTCTCCAGAGGCTTCTGTTTTAGCCATGCATCATAGGCATTGCGCAGATCGGGCGGGAAGCGTTGTGCGTAAAAGGTGGCCAGTTTTTCGTTTCCTGCTTGTTGCGCCGCCAGCATCTGCATGAACAACGCGACGTGAATGGTTGATGACTGCATCCCCTGTACCGTCAGTAAACCGGCTCGCCGCTCCAGGGCGTTGAATTCGTTCATCAGCCGATTGCTCCGGCGGGTCCACGCAGCGGATTCGTAGGAGCACCACGCCGTGGCGACTGTCGTCAGCGCCATGAGCAAGGCGGCAGCAGGTTCGACCCACCTCTGCCTCGGCGGTTCGGGGCTGGGCTCCATAAGTGGGGCGGACGATGTGTTCATTTTAGGAAAGATTCTCGTGACTCCCCGAGATGGCCAATTCGGATTCGCAGAATGCCCGCAGCTTGGTCGGAATTTCCCTGACGATTCTAGCCCATGGGAAGAAAGTTCCCGCGCTCGAACGTGCTCTTTTTTCCGATTCCGTTCGATGTCCTCCGCTCCCGCGAGATCACGCAGTTGGCCTGCCTTACGACTAGGTGTGGTCTTGGTGGCCTTTTTGAGCCTCACTGCATGCAGACGCGAAGAAGGGCCCAATGCGCTGCGTCTCCCAGAGGTGCTCGTGCAGAAAGCGCAGTCTCGCGATGTGCCGGTTTATCGGGAATGGCTCGGCACGCTTGAGGGTTCGGAGAATGCGGATATTCGTGCGCGGGTTACGGGTCACGTGATTAGTCGCGACTATCAGGAAGGTGCTCATGTTAAGAAAGGCAACTTGCTTTTTAGGATCGACCCACGATCGTTCGAGACAGCGCTTGCCGAGGCAAAATTTCAGCTTGCCCAAGGCTGCGCCATTCAATGTGCCTCGCAAGCGGAATACGACCGCAGCAAGGTGTTGTTTGAAAAAAAGGTGATTTCCGAAAAGGAGTTCATCAACAAAACGCAGCTCAATGAATCAAACCGCGCGAAAGTCAAAGCGCTCACTGCGGCTCTTGCAGAGGCCCAGTTGAACTTGGACTTCTGCCGGCTCACCTCCCCAATCGAAGGGATCGTCGGCATCGCAAAGGCTCACGTCGGCGATCTCGTTGGGACTGGCAATAACATGGTGCTCGCGTCAGTCTCAACCCTCGACCCCATCAAGATCGTCTTCCCGATCAGCGAACAGGATTACCTTGCGGTCAGCCAGCGGGTGCAGGAGACCCTGAAAAAGCCGTTTGATCAGCGGCCGGGCACCGTCGAACTTTTACTTGCGGGTGGCTCGGTTTATCCGCACAAGGCCCGTTTTCTTTCCGTCGATTTGCAGGTGAAGGCATCCACGGGCACGATCCTCGTTACCGCGCTCGCGCCAAACCCGGGCGACGTTTTGCGTCCGGGCTTTTTTGCAAGAGCACGCATTGTCGCAAGTGTTCTGCAAGGCACGGTGGTCGTGCCGCAACGCGCGGTCATTGAGATCCAAGGCAACTATCAAGTTTGGATCGTCGGGCCGGATGGAAAGGCGGAAATGCGCCCGGTAAAAGTCGGGGAACGTGTGGGTGCGGATTGGGTAATTACGTCTGGTTTGAAAAAAGGCGAAAAAGTCATCGTGGAAGGGGCGCAGAAGGTTAAAGCAGGCATGCCGGTAGTGACTAAACCGTGGAGGCCGTCCGGCGGAAACGCTTCGGACGCCTCCGGTGAAGAAACGATGAAACGGGAGGCAAAGTAAGCCGCCATGTCCCGCTTCTTTATTAACCGCCCTATCGTCGCGATGGTCATCTCGATCATCATGACGATTGTGGGTATCGCTACCTACTTCGCGCTGCCGGTTGCGCAGTTTCCCAATATCGTCCCGCCAGAAATTCAGGTGAAGACCACCTTCACAGGGGCCGATGCGCTGACGGTCGAGAAGTCGGTCGCAACACCCATCGAGCAGCAAATGAGCGGCGTGGATAAGATGAACTATATGTTATCGGTCAACGGTAACGACGGCACGCTCAAGCTGACGGTGAACTTCGACGTGACGACCGATGCCAACACGGACCAAATCCTCTCGCAGATGCGGACTAATCAAGCGACGTCTCAGCTTCCCGAAGACGTCAACAAATTCGGCGTGACCGTGCAGAAGTCCACGTCGTCGCCGCTGATCATGTTTAGCCTGTATTCACCGAATGGCACCTACGACAGCGTTTTCCTGGCAAACTACGCCAATATTAACCTGAACGACGAACTGCTGCGCGTACCGGGCATCGCGAGTGTGACGATTTTTGGCGCGGGCCAATACGCCATGCGCATTTGGGTGAGGCCCGACACGCTCGCGAAGCTCGGGCTCACGATCCCGGAGATTCTTCAAGCAATTAAGGCGCAGAATACGGTGAACCCCGCGGGAACTATCGGCGGCGAACCTGTTCCGAAAGGGCAAGAGTTCACCTACGCAGCACGCGCACAAGGGCGGCTGGAAAGCGCCGAACAGTTTGGCGAAATCGTCGTTCGCGCCAATCCCGACGGCTCGATGCTGCGGGTGAAGGACGTGGCACGCATCGAACTGGGAGCGCAGAACTACGCGATTATCGGAAGGCTGAACAGCAAGCCAGCCGCGATTGTTGCGCTTTATCAGCTCCCCGGCTCAAATGCCATCGCTGCGGCAGACGGTGCGAAAGCGAAAATGAAGGAGCTTTCCGCGAGCTTCCCACCGGACCTCGATTATGTCGTCTCGCTGGATACCACGCTGGCGGTTACCGAGGGGATGGTCGAAATTAAACACACCCTCGTTGAGGCGCTTGTGTTGGTAATCCTGGTCGTGTTCATTTTCCTTCAGGGCTGGCGTGCGACGCTCATTCCGCTGTTAGCCGTGCCCGTGTCCCTCGTGGGAACCTTTGCGTTGTTCCCTCTTTTTGGCTTTACGGTAAATACGCTCTCGCTCTTCGGGCTCGTGCTGGCCATTGGCTTGGTGGTAGACGACGCCATCGTTGTTGTCGAAGCCGTCGAACATCACATTGAGCATGGGCTTGCACCGAAGGAAGCCACTCTCAAGGCGATGGAGGAGGTAAGCGGGCCGGTGATCGCCATCGCGCTTGTGCTCTCCGCAGTGTTCGTGCCGACGGCGTTCATCCCGGGCATTACAGGGCGTTTGTACCAGCAGTTTGCGGTGACCATTGCCGTATCCATGATGATCTCTGCATTCAATGCGCTCACGCTTTCGCCCGCGCTATCCGCGATGCTTTTGAAGCCGAAGAAAAAGAGCAGCGGTTTGTTGCAGAAGTTCTTTGATGGCTTCAACCGCAGCTTCGGGATCGCGACAAATGGCTACGTCTTTACGTGCCGCTTGCTCATCCACAAATGGCTCATCGCTCTCATTCTGCTCGCAGGCGTTGCGGTTCTCACCGGAATGCTTGGCAAGCGCATCCCTACCGGCTTCCTCCCCGAGGAGGACCAAGGCTATTTTTATGCGCAGGTGATTTTGCCTGATGCCGCCTCGCTACAACGCACGGACGAGGTCATGAAACAGGCGGAGGAGATACTGAAGGCCACGCCCGGAGTCAAATATGTGACGACAGTCACGGGCTATAACTTTCTTACTGGCGTCAACACAACCTACAGCGGCATCTTCTTTGTCACACTCAAGGACTGGGGCGAGCGCAAGACACCGGAAGAACAATACGCGGCGATTCTCCGCCACGTGAACTCAGCCCTTTCCGAGATCCCAGGTGGACGAGCTTTTGCCTTTTCGCCGCCGGCGATTCCCGGCATCGGCACAAGCGGCGGCGTGACGTTCATGCTCCAGGATCGGTCCGGGAAGGATATTGCTTTCCTGACGGAACATGTGGGCAAATTGGTCGCCGCCGCCCGCGAACGTAAAGAATTGGCAAGCGTGACGCCGATGTTTTCGCCCGCCGTACCCCAAGTCTTCATCAACGTGGACCGCGATAGAGTGCTCAAACAGAACCTGGAGTTGAGCGCGGTCTATCAGACGCTGCAAACCTTCTTGGGTGGCTATTTTGTGAACTACTTCAACCGATTCGGGCGGCAATGGCAGGTGTTCGTACAAGCCGAGGGAGACGACCGAACGAATGCCAGACAGATCGGGCAGTTCTTTGTCAAAAACAACAACGGCGAAATGACGCCGCTTAGCGCGGTGGCAGACACCCAACCGATCATGGGGCCCGAGTTTACGATGCGGTACAACCTTTATCGGTCCGCGCAAATCAACGCCACGCCCGCCGCGGGCTATAGTTCCGGGCAGGCGATGAAAGCCATGGAGGAAGTCTTCGCGAAAACGATGCCGACAGGAATGGGCTTCGCCTATCTGGGGATGAGCTTTCAGGAAAAGCGGGCCAGCGAAGGAATCTCGCCAATGGCGATCTTCGCCCTCTCGTTACTCTTCGTGTTCCTCATCCTTGCCGCGCAGTACGAAAGCTGGTCGCTACCGTTTAGCGTGTTGCTCGCCACGCCGGTGGCCGTTTGCGGTGCATTTGCCGCACTGTTGGTGGGCCAATATGAAAACAATATCTACGCCCAAATCGGCCTCGTGATGCTTATCGGCTTATCCGCCAAGAATTCCATCCTCATCGTCGAGTTCGCCAAGATGAAACACGAACAGGGGCTCGCGCTTTCCGATGCCGCGCTGGAAGGCGCCAAGCTCCGGTTGCGGCCGATTCTGATGACCAGCTTCGCTTTCATCCTCGGGTGCGTGCCCTTGGCCACGGCCACCGGCGCGGGAGCCCTCTCTCGGCAGGTGATGGGATATGTTGTCATTGGGGGGATGCTCACCGCTAGTTTCATTGCGATTTTCCTGATCCCCTCCCTTTTCTATCTCGTCGAAAAGCTCAGCAGCCGAAAACCGCACGTAACCACGACCGAACCGCCAACATCCGCCTCGCCCTAGAAGAACTCATGAGTCGCTCCCCTTTGATTGCTGCTCTCGCCATTCTCGCAACGCTTGCACTGCTTGTGCCAAGCCTTGCTGGAGACAAGGGCCATTGCGACTTCAGCGTGCTCCGTCGTCCGCTTTCCAAGGTCGAGGCGCTCAACCTCGCTATCTCCCACAACAGCACCATTCTAAAGGCACAGAAAGATGCCGAGGCCGCGATAGGCGTAGCGATTCAGACCAAAGCGATTATTTACCCCACTGTCACCGGTACGGCTAATTATCATGCACGGCAGGACACGCTCATCGAACAGACTTCCATTGCGAAGAAAACGCTGACAATACCAAATCGAGACCTGCCCGTGCTCGACGCAACAGGCAATCCTGTTGTTCCCGAAGAAACGGTCGAGGTCCCCGGGCGGGAACTGAGCGTGGGTGGCGAACCGCTGCCCAAGAATAACAATCAGGATTGGGACGCGGAGATACGCGTCGCGCAATCACTTTACGAAGGCGGACGCTTGCTCTCGGCGGTTCGCTCGTCAAAGCTCATCCGCGAACGGGCGTTGCTTGTCTATAACGCAACCGTTGCTGATACGATCCTGTCTGTGAGCACTGCTTACGACGATGTCCTCAGCACGGCAAAGCAAGTCGAGGTTCGCCAATCTTCTGTGAAACTGCTTTCCCGGTTCGCCAGAGATACGCAGATTCGAGGCAAGGTGGGAGACGTTCCGGAGTTTGACGTGTTGCGAGCGGAAGTAGAATTGGCCAACGAACAAGCCGCGCTCGTGCAAGCCGTAGGAGCCCACCGCATCGCAAAGCAAGTTTTTGTCGAACAGTTGGGCTACGATCTCCCAGGCACCGAATCCGACGATCTTCCACTCGACCTCACCACGCCGCTGCGAGCTTGGTGCTATCCCAAAACCCTCCCTGAGGCGCTTGCGGAAGCTGTTGCCTGCCGCAGTGAGATCGCGGCTCGGGAGAAGGAATTAAAGCTACGCGACGAGGGAATCATCGTGGCAAAGGCAGGCTATAAACCCAGCGTGCAAGCACTCGGAGGCTACCAACTCACCAGTCGCGTGCAGGCGCGCAACCCCGGAGACCCGCTGTATGGCGCGTTTGTGGGAGCGCAGGTTTCCGTCCCGATCTTTGATGGTTACTTGACAAAAGGCCGGGTGATTGAGGCTGTTGCGCTTCGCGATAGAGCCTGCGAATCCAAAGCGGAGACCGTGCGCCTCGTGGAACTGGACGTGCGCACCGCCTGGTCCGACTTGCGTACCGCAACTGCCGTGCTCGAAGCGCAGACGCAAAACCTGGCAAAGGCAGAGAAGGCGTTGACGCTCGTTGAAGCGCGTTACGACACCGGAGACGCCCCCGAAGTCGCAGTGCTCAGTGCGCAAACCGCCCTCACCAGCGCCCGCACCACCTACGTTCAGGCGCTTCGGGACTACTCCGTAGCCCGCGCTCGTATGCTGCACGCCACGGGTGAAATTATCCAACCAGCTGTGAATTTTCCACAGTAAATTAGGTCGTGCCATACTGACATGGAGGCTGAATGTCACGGGGTTCACCGTTTCGAGCCACCGAAAGTGTTAGTCCAAGAGTCTCAAAAAAGTGAGTCCTTCCAAAAAAATGGGCCACACCTTGAAAGTCTTTTGCGTTTTCGGACAGTTTCGGACACCTGCCTTGCGTTATTCTGCGTGATTCGGAAATAGCCAGTTATGGCCGCAGAAGCAGCTAACCCACTGGATTGCGCGAAGTTGCGCAGTTTTCACGAAATGTCACGAAGGCTCGGAAACGGGGTCGAATCCCGTTGGGGTCACCATTTTATCTCCTTGCAGCGCAAGGGGTTGCGTTTTCGGACAGTAATCGCGTCAATACGCGCATGAAAACGACACCCGAGAAGTTCCCCCTCACCATCCGGCGTGGTTCTTCCACCGTCAAAATCTACCGGGACGAAACGAAAACGAGCGGCACCTACTATCGCCTGAGTTTCTACATGGGCGGGAAGTCCAGCGTAGGGGCCTCTCCACGGGGTTGCCTACGAGAGCCACGCATCGTGGCCACGTGTGGACATGGGACTTTATCGCCGATGCCACGGTGCGCGGGGGAGCGTTGCGAATGCTCACGATCCTCGACGAATATACCCGCGAATGCCACGTGTTACGAGCCGACCGGGCCCTGCGCAGCGGCGACGTGCTCGAATGGCTTGGCAAGGCTACCGAGCAGCACGGAGCGCCAGAATACTTGCGCAGCGACAACGGAAGTGAGTTCATCGCCAAGGAAGTCCATTACTGGCTTGCCGGCAACCAGATCAAGACGATCTACATCGACCCGGGCAGCCCGTGGCAGAACGGGTTCATAGAGAGCTTCCACGGGCGCTTCCGAGATGAATGCCTCAACAGGGAAGCACTCTGGACGCTAACCGAGGCCTGAGTGGTGATCGAGGATTACCGGCGTTATTACAACCAGTTCCAGCCCCACAGCAAACTGGGCTACCAAAGCCCGGCCCGCTTTGCGGCGGCCTCAGCGCATCCATCTTCCGCTCCAGTCGGCCTACGGCCTCCTTACGCGAAAGATGGACAATCCCTCCAAAACAACCTATCCATACAAATCAATCCCTTGGACTAACTCTCCACCTGGCCCAGAAATGTGTGTACCGTCAACACAAAGAACTATACTCACAGATAATTCGCTATGGCGCTAAGTTTTTTCACTTAAGAGGCGCGTATTGGGATTTTACCGTGAATCCGAAGCGTTTTCGATTCCCCGGCCTACGCTTCTCACGTCTTGCCCTGCTCCATGAAGCGTGTTGCATGCGGAAATTGCTAAAATTGCGCCCAGCGCCAACAAGGTAATGAGGAATTGTTTCATAAGTTTCTCCAAGTAGTTTTTTGTTTTTTGATGGCAATGGGTTCACCATCGCTTTCGGGAATAGATTACCTGCTGTGTAGTCTTTTACTATGGGGTGTAACCCTACCGTGGATTCTTAGGCGGCGGCGGTACGATTTACTTTGGCCGGGAGTTCATTATTGCAAGCGTTCCTCCATGTGTCGCTCCGCTCTCTTCGGTAAGATATTTTCGCAGTCGCTCTAACGCCGGAATTCAACGACCGGAGCGACATCAACTTTCACGGGATAGCCGTTGCGGCCATCGTCATAATACCGGCTGTCATGGTGACGTTCGACAAAGACGGGTAGCACACAACCCGACAGGAAAAACCCAGTTCCGAGAATACCGGCAATCAATAATGTTTTCATGGGGTAAGACTAAGATGATAGAGCCCCGGGAGATATGGGGTATTCCCCTACCTGCCGATCAACGACGCCAGTGACCCACCTAATGAAATCTAATGGTGTGCGGGATTCTGCTCAACGGCGTCCTTGGTCAAATTTACGAACACCGTCGATTCCTCGTAGCTGATTCGGTCGATTTTGCTCGTCGGTATCTGGACCTCTCTGCCTAAAATAAAATGACCGGTTTTGATGACTAGCTGACAAATAGCCCAATTCTGGTCGTCCATCATAAAATCACAGACCCGTCCAATCACTCCGTCGCGCGCCTTGATATGATAACCATCGACGGCTTGCGTGCATCGCAATTGCACATCGGAATGTTTTGTTTGCGGCCGACTCGCAGCGGACGGCGCGCTCAGAAGAGATGGTGTTGGCAGTGGCAAACCCGGAAAGCCACCCATGCCCCACAATCCATCGCCCTGCCAATAGTAGGGCCATCCGTAATATTCGCAATGCTCCTCTTCGTTTCGCCGTGACACCGGCTTGTGCGCCTCAATCAAAGGGCTGTTCTCAATTTGCTTTCGGGTCAGGTTCACACACAGGATATTTCCGGCTTGCTGGAGACTGCCGAAGGCATGGGGAGAAATGAGCACCTGTCGGCCCGGTAGCCACGAACCCGTGTCCACGACCACATAGCGAACTGCCCAGTTCTGGTCATCAAAATAGAAATCCTTCACATGCCCGATCTCGCCATCCGATGCCTCGAGTATTTTCCCGTATAATTGCTTAATGCTTTGTAACATAAAATTGTGGTTTTCTTGGTTGCCAGTCACACGGCTGCTCACTTTGTGGTTGCGTTAGTATGGCTCTCAAAATATGCCGACCGCACCGCAGCATACGGGTCGATCGTTGCCTTCATAATGTCGTCGTAATCTTCGATATGAAGCGAGGTGACGTTGACTGTTTTCAAACCCGACACGCCGACCGTCACCGCAACCGGAACGTCGACATACCATAATGGATTGAGCGCCGCATCGCCTGCCATCCCAGCCGTTCCACGAACGCTGGCGGAGCCAAGAACCGGCCAGTTCAGGTAGATGCCGCTCGGGATCCGATAGACGGCGAGCGTCTGATCGAAATCTGCAGGCTGCGCTTTGAGCTTCCAGCGCGCGGCTGGGTCGAAAAGCCCGGCGATGCCCACGGTCGAATTCACCACAAAGCGTGCCGTCTCGATGCCTGCACTTTTAAACCGGGCCTCAAGCACGTTGTTCACCACACGGACGGGATAGTTCACGTTGGTGAACAACCGATCCACGCACACTCTTAGCGGCGTTGGCGCTACGGCGCGATAGCCTTTGGAAACGGGCCGCAATACCCTCCGGTAAAGCCAGTTGTTGAAGTGGAAGAACGTCCGGTTCACCGGCTCCAGAGGATCGGATATCTTAGAATTCGATGTGCCGCTGTCTGCTCCAAACGGATCTCGGAATTCGGTAGTCTGCGTAGCGGTTGTTAGCGCGTTATCCTTCGCAAACGCCGCGCACGAAAGCAGCAGCATGGGGACGATCAAGGAGTGTGGTTTCATAGGAGTTTTTGCATCGAAGGCAAGCCTCCGAAAATTTACGTCCCGGCGCTATGGGGTGTTTCCCCCATGTCGAAGTTCCATGAGTCTCACTCGTATGAGTCCCTCCGCAAGGCCCTCCGATGAACATGTCAGCAAGGCATTGAGGTGCGGTGCATAAAAAGCCGGAGCTCGTTAAAGCCCCGGCCTTTCATGAAACAGGCTATCGAACCTTAGAATACGAAGCGAACGCCAGCACGCGTTGTGCCGAGATCACCCCGATCATTGCTCGTGAAGTTGTAACGCCAGTCAGTGAAGATTCCGAAACGAGGCGTCAGGCGGACTTCCAAGCCGACACCCGTATCGACAAGCGACGTGTGTTTGCCGTCAAAAACTTCGCCACCTCCGGCGAAGGCGTAGGGCGCAACACCGCAGCAAGTCAGCTCAATGGGATAGCGAAGGATCAGGTTGCCGGTCACTTGATGCAACACCGTATTGTCGGGGCCGCCTCCAAACCAATTCCCATCCACGCCGACACCGAAGTAGCGGGCAAAGAAGAAATTTGCCCCGGCACCGCCGCCGCTTTTGTCGTGGAAATAGCCGTGATTATCTCCCTTGATGGCGTCATTGTAGGAATAGGCGAGGTCGAGCGTGAACTCCTGATCCTGAAAATAGGTGCTCGAAGTTACGGGTTGTTTAAATTCCTTGGAGGACACCACGGGGTCGCCTGCGAAGGATGTGCTTGCGACCGCGACCGCTGCAAGAAGGATGGTGATCTGTTTTTTCATCGTTTGTTTTTTGGTTGTTGAGTCGCCGTGATTTCCTCACGGCAGGATGTCATTTCGGACAGTGTATGGAGAGTCTGGGTTCGCACGGAATGGATGTTGCGTTTTAGCGTTCCCCGCGATCATTCGTACCATTGTAACCGTCGCGATAATGGTCATCTCCGTAACCATGGCGGCTATTTTCGTAATGGTCTTGGTTCTCGCGGTCATGGCGGCGCTCGACAAAGAAAGGCACGCAGCCCGTCAGGAAAATCCCCGCGCCGAGAATCGCGGCAATCAAAAATATTCTCATGGAGCGAGAATGATCCAAGAATGCTACCAAGCACTATGGGGTATAACCCTACCATCGGGTTCGTAAAACCATGCGTTTCTCTCGACCCTGGAGTGAGTCCCCAGGGCTTTTGCCGCCTAGTCCAGGTTGCCCGCCTAAATGATGGTCAACTTAACACTGCTTTCGATGATTCCCGCCGAAATGGCATAGCGGGTAAGGCTGGCGATGTCGTGGATGTTGAGTTTTTCCATAAGCGCCTGCCGGTGTTTTTCAACGGTCTTGATGCTGATGCCGAGTTCCGAGGCGGTTTCTTTGTTGGCCTTGCCTTCGGCAATGAGTTGGAGCACTTCCACTTCCCGCGAAGTCAGTTGGGCGATTTTCTTCGAATGGAGTCCCTCTCTATCAAGGGATCTCTTGTCTTTATCGCGGAGGTGTTTGGCGATGGACGGACTAAAGAAAGTGTTTCCTTTGTTGGCTTCCCGAATGGCCTTTGCCAGGATCAGAAGGGAGGTTTGCTTGATCAAATACCCGGCTGCGCCCAGGGACATCACCTGCTCGACGTAGGCGTCGTCGCTATGCGCGGAAAGCATGAGAATACGCGTGGCCGGGACGATCTTGAGGATTTGGCGGGTGGCTTCCAGCCCATTGAGCCGTGGCATGGCAATGTCCATGACGATGACGTCGGGAAGCAGTTGTTTGGCCAGTTCCACCGCTTGGCGACCGTCTTGCGCCTGGCCCACCACCTCAATGTCACCCTCAGCTTCCAAAATCGAACGAAGTCCTTCGCGCACGATCATGTGATCTTCCGCAAGCAGTACAGTGATGTGTTTTGAAGCGTTCATAGGGATGTCCGATTCTTGGTGCGGATGTTGAATGGAATGTTGGCCAGGATGATGGTGCCCTTGCCCGGTGCGGATTCAATGCTGAAGCTGCCACCGACCATCTCCACCCGTTCTCGCATACCGATCAGGCCGAGGCGTTTGTTCTTTTTGGCAGAAAGCACCCGTTCGACATCAAAGGCTTTCCCGTCGTCACGGATTTCCATGCATACGGCAGAGGAACGTTTTTTGAGCTGCACCTACACCTGAGTGGCCATGGCATGTTGCTGTCTCTT
>Ga0118677_10010540_pt1 | contig 14103 bp, 10 predicted proteins | sample AliMusrvi5mmetaG_FD_86154 | JGI IMG/M metagenome (GOLD analysis project Ga0118677, IMG submission 86154) | reverse complement strand
GTAATCAGTAATCAGGCGAAGGCGGCTTCCTTGAGGAAGTCGTAGCCGTGTTTTTCGAGTTCGTGGGCGAGTTCTGGGCCACCGGAGTGGACGATGCGGCCCTCGGCCATGACATGGACGTGGTCCGGTTTGATATAATCCAGCAACCGTTGATAGTGGGTGATCAGGAGGAACCCGCGCTCGGGCGAGCGCATCGCGTTGACACCATGGGCGACGATCCTGAGGGCGTCGATATCGAGGCCGGAGTCGGTTTCGTCGAGGATGGCGTATTTGGGTTCCAGCATCATGAGTTGGAGGATTTCATTGCGTTTTTTCTCGCCGCCGGAGAACCCTTCGTTGACGGCGCGGGCGGTGAATTTGCGGTCGATCTCGAGGATGTCCATTTTGGCATAGAGATTCTTGTAAAACGCCACCGCATCGATGTCCTGGCCCTTCGGCAGGCGGGCCTGGAGGGCGGCGCGGATGAAGTTGGCGTTCGAGACCCCCGGCACTTCGGACGGATATTGGAAGGCCAGGAAGATCCCGGCGCGGGACCGCTCGTCGGTGGACAGGCCGAAGATGTCCTCGCCATCCAGGGTGACCGAGCCGCCGGTGACCACATAACTCTCGTGGCCGGCAATGACTTTCGAGAGGGTGGATTTGCCGGAACCGTTGGGGCCCATGATGGCGTGGATTTCGCCCTTCGGGACGTCGAGGGTGACTCCCTTGAGGATTTCGGTGCCGTCTTCGAGAGTGGCGTGGAGGTTGTGGATGTGCAGGCTCATGGTGTGGGAAGAGATCGGGGATCGGGGATTGAAGATGGTGGATTGAAGATTGAAGATCGAAGATGCAGAGGATTTCAGGTGAGTTGGCCGCGCAGGGTGAATTCGACGTTCTTGACAACCGCTCCCGGTGGCAAGTCCAACACGTCTTCCAAGCGGATGCCCGGCCGGAATTTCACGTCGTGGATGATGCCGGTGGCAACGTCGTGGAAATGCCCGTGCTCGGCCAGATTCGGACAATAACGCGACGGACCGCGGTCGAAGTTCACCTGCCGGATGATGCCGTGTTTTACCATCGCGTCCAGACAGGTGTACACCGTGGCCAAAGAAAGATTCGGCAAGGCGTCCTTGATCCGCATGAACACGTCGTTCGCCGTCGGATGATCCCGGTGCCGCAGCAACACCCGATAAATCTGCCGCCGCTGCCGCGTCATGCGCAACCCCGAGATCTCGTCAGGAATCTCGATTTCAGCTGCCGGATTGCATGCTTTGCTGACCATCGCGGCGGGAACCTACGAGAGGATCAACCAATATCAAGAATTATTCCTGATATTTCCAGAAACTCAAAACCCGGCAGACATTGAACAGGAGAAAACAGAGAGAACGGAGGACTCTTTATCTCCTCACTTGATCGCAAACGACGACTGGCGGATTCAAAACGGGTTGCGTCCCAGCCAATCCTGCATTAGCGTCGCACATCGTGAACGTCGGTATCCTCGCCAACCCCCACAAACCCGGTTCCATCCCCACCCTCCTGAAACTCAGGACCTCCCTCGACGCCAGGGGAATCACCACCATCCTCGAAGAACAAGCCGCATCCCTAACAGGAGAAGCCGGCGGCATTCCGGCCAGCTCGTTTTCCCGGCAGGCGGACCTCGCTGCGGTGATCGGCGGCGACGGCACCATGCTCCACGCCCTGTCCCGCCTCGGGGATTTTGACAAACCCGTCGCGGGCATCAACATCGGCACCCTTGGCTTCCTCACCAGTTGCAAGGACGACGAACTCGACCTGTTTGCCTCAGCCTTGGCCGATGGATGTTTCACTACCTGTGCGCGCACCTTGCTCGACGCCACGGTGCATCGCCCCGGCATGCCTGACGTCTCGTTCACTGCCCTCAATGAAATCTCCGTCGCCCGCGGCGCCACCAGCCGCCTCATTTCCCTCAGGGCCTGCGTCAATGGCGAACTCCTCAACGATTACCGCGCCGACGGTTTGATTGTCGCCACTCCCAGCGGTTCCACCGCCTACTCGCTCTCCGCCGGCGGTCCGCTGGTCGCTCCCGGTGCCGCCGTTTTTCTGATCACTCCGATCTGCCCTCACAGTCTGAGCCAGCGCGCCCTCGTCCTGCCGGATACCTGCACTGTCGAACTCTCATCCCTCGATCATCTCGGCGGTCCCATGCTCTTCACCGTTGATGGCCGCGACACCGTCCGCATCGAACCCGGCGACCGCATCGTGGTCCGCAAATCCGCCCGCTCCTTCCGCCTGCTCCGTCTCGAAGGCCAATCCTTCTACCTCGCCCTGCGCCAAAAACTCGGCTGGCAGGGACTCTGAAGGGAGAGTCATGCAATCAGTGACCAGGATACGGCCTGTCAGGTCTTCTTCGTTGCTCTCCACCCCGCACTCCATCAATTCACGCCCCTTCGCGCAACGTCAGCGCGCCGGTCGGACAGGCGGCTACCGCCGCACACGGCTTCTTCCGCACCAATTCGAGAAACCGGTCCCGCATCACCTCCACCGCATAGAATTCTTCCGCTACCTGCCGGCTTCTAACAGCCATCTCGCGCAGCTTTTCAGGCTGCAGCAACAAATCATTCCAAGCCCGCGCCAACGATTCATGGAGAACAGGCGTCCCGCCTGTGATGGCAGACAGCGCGTCCCGCCTGTCCGCCGATGAAACGACTGGCTGGAAGCCCGTCGGCCTAGACAGGCGGGACGCCCGTCCTCCTGCCGAATCGGCCGCATCAGGCGGATCGCCCGCGCCCATTGAAACCAACACCCCTGCCTTGCCCGCGATTTCCGGAAACGATGCCGCCGCCGGTTGTACCACCGGCACCCCGGACGCCATCGCTTCCAGCAGGTACAAGCCGAATGCTTCCGGATAGATCGCAGGCACCGAAAACAAGGTGAGCGTCCTGAGCATCGCGGCCTTGTCGTCGCGGGAGATGTTCCGTTGCCAGCGCACCTGGTCGGCGAGTCCGGCGGCTGACAGCCGTGCCTGCAATGTATCTATCAACGCCTCGTTGGTGGCGGTGGCGGCACCCGCCAGATGGAGCCGCGCGTCAGGATGCCCCAATTCCTTGCGCAGGAAAATGAACGCGTCCACCATGATCTCCAAGCCCTTGTCACGGCATAGCCGCGCCAAAAAACCGATCACCGGCGGTCCGGGTTTGTCGGGCAGCGGCTCGTAACCATCGAGATTGATTCCGTTAGGCATGACCTCGATATTGATATCCGCCAGTTCCAGCCGTTGCCGCATCAGGTCCGCGTAAAATTTGCTGGGTGAAATCAACAGGTCGGCATCGCCCACGCGGAGCGCCAACTCCCGCCAGCACGAGTCGCGATATGGCTCGGGCAGTCCGTCGAGAAACGAATCCTCACCTTGAAAGCACAATATTACTTTCACCTTCAGGCGTCGTTTCAACTCGCGGATCATGCCCGCCTGCATCGCGGTGGACAGGCAGAGGATGTCGCACGGGTTTAGTTGCAACCAGGCGCTGAGTTGATCGAGTTCCTTGCCGAGGTGGCTGTCTTCCAGCCGCAGCATCGCCAGGGTCATCTCGCCATGTTCGCGGGCCGATGTCATGTGGCTGTGGCGGGCCGCCTCGCGCAGCAGCCGCGGGTGGTTGAGCAGTTTGTCAAACCATGCCGGCGTGTGCCGGAATAACGCGAATTTCTGGTGCAGATAGACATTGATCCCGCCGAAAAACACCGGCTTGTCGCAGGTGCTTTCCAACACCGTTTCATCCAACATCAACGGCAGATACATCGGCAACAGCGCCACCTCGTGCCCCGCCGCCTGCAACGACTTGGCCAGCGCGTTGTCCCGCATGCACGCGCCGCAATACCAGCCGCCCGTGCCGGGTGTTAGAAATACGATGTTCAAATGCCCGTTCATTGATTTTCCCCTCCCCGGATCACGAACAAGCTGCCATCAGCCCCGCCGATGACAATCCGTCCCGCGGCGAAGGCCGGGGCCACTGCCAGATTCTCGCCGAGATCGAGCCGCCAGATTTCATGGCCGTCCTGTTTGTCCACCGCATACAGGCGGCCGTCGGCCGATCCGAACACCACCGCATCGTCAAACACCAACGGCGAGCTCTCCACCCTCCCGCCGGTCTTGAATTTCCATAACCGTTTGCCGGTGTGGCGATCCACCGCATGCAGGTGTTTGTCGCGGCAACCGACATAGACCCGTGCCTCATCCACCCCTGGAATTGATAGAAACTGCGCGTCGTCATCCTCGTAAACCCACGCCAGCTTGTCGCCATTTGTTTCGGCCGCGATCAACTGGTTGGCATAATTCACGCCGTAAACCACTCCATCCCAACCCGCCATCGAGCGGGTGATCTGCGCGTCGGTGGCGATTTCCCTCACCTTGCCGCCGTCCGCCAGGCGAATCAGGTGGACCAGCGAATCGCAGCCGCCGAACGCCACCAATCCGCCATCCACCACCGCCGGAGAACCATTGATGAAATTCTGCGTCTCATGTTTCCAAACCTCCGTGCCATCCATGCCGCGCAAACAGCGCGCCATGCCATCGTAACCATTGACCAATGCCCAGTCATCCTTGCCGTCGGGACTGACAACCATCACCGCCCCGGTCGGGAATTTCTCGTCGCCCTCGACATGCCATAACTCCTTGCCTGTTGTTAGATCCAGCGCGCGGAACACATTGTCGTTGGAGCCCACGAACACCCGGCCCGAGGCGATCGCCGGCGTCGCCTCCACCGTGTCCTTGGTGAGCACCCGCCAGCGCTCCTTGTGTGTTTGCATGTTCACCGCGATCACCGCTCCCTCGTCGGTGCCGAAAACGATCAGCCCGTCAGACACTGCCGCTTCCGAGGTCACCGCGCCCTTGACGGAAAACGTCCAATCGACCATCGGTTGCCGCGGCACACGGCCCTCCACCTGCCCCCGCAGCGACTTCCCGCCCCGCGTCATTGGCCACGCGCCGGTCTTCCACGCGCCGGAGCCGTCAGAATGTTCCGCCGCCACCTTGCCGCCGGTCGGATTCTTTTCCCCGCATCCCGCAACCACCACCATCCCGGCTAACAGCCATGGCAAAATCGCACGGACGGACGGGTGGATCGGTGGCGGGTGGCAGGTCATCGGAAGCGCACGGCACGATACGCGGGCGGAGATTCAATTACAAGCCGGTTGGCCGGACGGACTCGCGGTCCCGGGGCCGTATCGTTCCAAAGGGAAAGATTGATCAGCCGGGATGCGTAGGGTGGTGAATCGCGGTCCCAACATTCAAACGATAGACAGATGAGAAATCCAACAAAGGAAAGGATCCGTGGTGCGGTGACGGCCGGCTTCCGCATGGCCATGGCCTTGGCGATAGCAATGGCGGTTGCCCGGCAGGCGCACGCGGACGCGGTGTCATTGCGGCTGGCGATCGAGGATTTGATAGCAAATCATGGCTCGCGTTACGCGCAGGGACCGGTGTATCTGAAACGGCTGGAGGTTCTCGAAGGACAACTCCGACAGCCGGCGGCGGCACCCCAGGCCAAGACCGATCTGGCGCTCCTGGAACGCGAGGCGTTGCTGGCCAACCCGCTGTTGGATTTCGACCGCTTGCTGGTGTTGAAACGCCGGTTTCCCCAACCCGGAAATGCCCGCCAGGCGATGGGTGGCGCTCTCGGCGTGGGCACGCTCAACGCGCATACCAGCGACGATACGCCCCGCCAGGGTCCGTGGAATGATGCGCTGGCGGTTCTAACAAACCTGCGCTCCCAAGCGCAAGCCGCGACTCTCTATCAACCAGGCAACAACGAAACCCTGATCGATCCGGTGCTTCATTTCGACGCCCGGCGACTGTTGTTCGCCAAACAGGGAGCCGTCGAAAAAAACTGGCGCTTGTGGGAAATCGGCGTCGATGGCCAGGGCCTCCACCAGGTATCGCCCGACGAAGGCGCGGATGTCGGCCACTTCGATCCCTGTTATCTGCCGGACGGGCGGATCATCCATGCCTCAACCGCGGTCTATCAGGGGTTGCCCTGCGAGTTCGGCGGCCAGGCGATGACCTGCCTGTATTTGTTAGATATGAAGACAGGCCTCAGCCGGCAGCTTACCTTCGAGCAGGACAGCGATTGGTGTCCGGCGATGTTGCCCAACGGGCGGGTGCTCTATCAGCGGTGGGAATACACCGATCAGGCGCACGCGAACTCGCGGATGCTTTTCCACATGAACCCCGACGGCACCGACCAGCGCGAATTCCGCGGCAGCGGGTCGTGGTTTCCCGGATCGTTTTTCTATGCCAAGGCGATCCCTGGCGAGCCGAACCAGGTCATCGGCGTGGCGGGCGGGCATCATGGCACGCCGCGCTCGGGCCGCTTGCTGATCATGGATCCGAGCCAGGGCCGGCATGATGGCGAGGGGATCGTGCAGGAAATTCCGGGACGTGGTAAAAAGGTCGAACCGATCGTGCGCGACCGGTTGGTGGACGGCGTGTGGCCGCAGTTCCTGATGCCGTGGCCGCTGAGCGCGAAATATCACATCGTGGCGGCGAAGTTGCGGCCCGACGCGCTGTGGGGGATCTATCTGGCGGACGTGTTCGACAATCTGACGCTCATTGACGAGGAGGAGGGTGCGGCGCTGTTGTGGCCGATCGCGATGCACAAGACCGCGCCGCCGCCGGCCATTCCCGACCGGATCAATCCGGCCAGCGACGAAGCCACGGTGTTTGTCGCCAACATCTATCAGGGACCCGGCCTCAAGGGTGTGCCGCACGGCACCGTGAAAAAGCTGCGGGTGATCGAATATTATTTTTCGCGGCGCGGATTCGGCGGGCTTTACGGCACGCTCGGGCAGGACGGCCCGTGGGATGTGAAGCGCATCCTCGGCACCGTGCCGGTGGAAAATGATGGTTCCGTCTATTTCAAAATCCCGGCGAATTCGCCGCTCGCACTGCAACCGTTGGATGAAAAAGGGCAGGCCTTGCAACTCATGCGCAGTTGGTTCGTCGGCATGCCGGGCGAGGCGGTGTCGTGCGCCGGTTGTCACGAGGCGCAGAATGAGGCGTCCGGCAACAAGCCCGCGCTCGCGTTGCGGCACGCGCCGGTGGCCATCGATCCGTGGCACGGCCCGGCCCGCGGCTTCGGGTTCGTGCGCGAGGTCCAGCCGGTGCTTGATCGATATTGCGTGAGTTGTCACGGCGACGGAAAACCGGAACCGCCGAACCTGAAAGGTGGCGCGCCACTCACCGACTGGTCGAGCCAACTGGCGGGCCGGTGGGATGGCGGCGGCAAATTCACGGAGTCGTACTATCAGCTCCAGAGATATGTGCGCCGTCCGGGCATCGAGGGTGACCGGGCGATGTTCACGCCGCTCGAATTCCATTTCAGCGCGACTGAACTCGGGCAGATCCTCGCGCGGGGCCACCACGGAGTCGTGTTGGACAAGGACGCATGGGAGCGCTTGGCAACGTGGGTGGATTTGAACGCGCCATTCTACGGGACCTGGGGTGAGATCCCGCAGTTTTCGTCCAAGGATCCCGGCGGCGCGGCCCGCTTGGCCGCAGTTCACAAGCGGGCGATGGAACTGCGCCGCAAACACGTCCCCGGCGGCCCGCAGCCGGATTACGAGGTGATTCCCGCGACCGATCCGATAATTGCCACGCCGGTGATTGCCGTTCAACCGGTGCGGCCCGATGATGAAAAACCGCTGGTCTGCGACGGTTGGCCGTTTGATGCCGCGAGTGCCGCCAAAAAACAGATGGACGCCGCACCCGATGGCAGGACAACAAGATTGTTAGATCTCGGCGAGGGCGTGACCTTGGAGATGGTGCGGGTGCCGGGCGGAAAATTCGTCATGGGCTCTCCCGATGGTCCGCTCGATGAAGCGCCGCGCACCATCACCCCGGTGAAACCGTTCTGGATGGCGAAATTGGAAACGTCTAACAAACAATTCCGGCGGTTTCTGCCGACCCATGACAGCCGCACCGAGGACCGCCACGGCTATCAGTTCGGCCGTCTCGACTACGATGCGAACCTGCCCGAGCAACCGGTCGTGCGGGTGACCTGGGATGAAGCCACCGCGTTTTGCCGCTGGCTCGCGCGGAAATCGGGCATGCGTGTCGCGTTGCCGAGTGAGGCGCAGTGGGAATGGGCATGCCGCGCGGGCACGGCCACGCCGTTTTGGTTTGGCGGCCTTGATGCCGACTACTCGCCGTTTGCCAATGTTGCTGACAAAATGCTGGCGGAATTCGCCGCCGACACCGCGCTTGATAATTATTCCGCCGCCCGCCCGATGCCAAACCCCAACCGTTATGACGATTGGATCCCGCGCGACAACCGTTTCAACGATCACGGTTTCATCACCGAACCCGGCGGCAAATATCAGCCAAATCCATGGGGCCTGCACGACATGCACGGCAATGCCTGGGAATGGACCCGCTCGGCCAACCGCCCGTATCCCTATCAGGAAAACGACGGCCGCAACAACCCCGCGCCGGACGCCACGGCACGCATCGTGCGCGGCGGATCATGGTACGACCGCCCGCAACGCTGCACCTCGAGCAGCCGCCTGTCCTATCCGCCATGGCAGCGCGTCTTCAACGTCGGCTTCCGCATCATCTGCGAGGATTTGTGACATGGGAAGCAGGGGCTACTAGGGGCCAGGGGCTAGAAAAGAGGAAGATGTGGCATCTCTGAACCGTGCCGCGCGAAGCTCTCTTCTCTAGCCCCTGCCCCCAAGCCCCTGGACAAGAGAGTGCCGCTCCCCTGTAAGCCGGATTCTGTCCGCCCCGCTCGCGCGGGACTGGACGGTCATTTCTCTCACCCCACCGGAGCGGGGCGCCCCGCTTGCGCGGAGTGCGACTAATACCCGGAGATAAACGGGCGGGCCGCCCTTCCCCTGTTCTGTCTTGCACCACGCGGGGTTTGCCGTGCCGCTCCGGTTGCCCTCGGCGCGGTGGGCGCTTACTCCACCATTTCACCCTTGCCTGTGCGGCCCGGCCACCCCCGGAGGGATCCCCGACCCGCCATCGGCGGTATGCTTTCTGTTGCACTTTCCGTCCGGGTTCCTCGCGGTTCCCGTCCCCCATTTTCATGAGGCGCGTTGCCCTGTGGTGTCCGGACTTTCCTCACCCTCCGCTCGCGCGGAAACTGCGACCGTCCGGGGAGCGGCGAACCCACCGTGCGACTATCCCACCCGGATTCCAAGGAAAAGATGTGGGAAATGTGAATGATGGCCACCACTCAATGGGAAAATGGAATACGGCATAGCTGGTGATCCATCAACCTCCGCCTGCCTCGCGGCGTTTCGCGCGAAAGGCTGAGAACGCGACCATGGCGGCGAAGGCGAGGAAGACGCAGGCGGCGATGGCGAGGGTTTTGAACAGGCGCTGGCCGGCGGAATCCACCTGCTCCTTGCCGATCACATCGGCGGGCGTTTCGCCGGGGACGCGTTCCAACACGAGTTTGCCGTCGGTGATGCTAACGCGGGTGAGCCGCTCCATGGCCGGGCCTAGTATCCTGTCGGTGAGATAGCGTTCGTTGATGCGATAGGGCGACATTTGTTCGATGAACTCGCGCGGCACCTTCGCGCCAGGGACTTCGATGGTGTCGATTGAGAGGACGAGTTCGTGATTGAGCAGGACGGGGCGGGCGACCATTGTGCCGTTGAGGAAGCGGGGATCGGAGGAGATCCAGCCATGTTCATCGGGGCGTGCCAAACGGGGTTTGCCATTGAGGCGGAAGGAAATGGCGAGGCGCATAACGCCGTCGCCGATGGCGATCACGCGCAGAGTGCCACGCAGGTCGTTGAACGGTTCGTAGGCGGCGATTGCAAGGTTCATCTCATCGGCTGTCAGGGTGAGCGTGGCCCGATCCTTGCCGGCGAGTTGGTGGTGGAACGCATCCAGCCTCGCGGCCAGGGCGGTGAGTTCCGGCGCGTGTTGATCCAGCGGTTCGACCGGGATCGCAACCGGTTGATCGGCGGTGAATTTGATGATCTCGTTGGATTGCCGGAACAGGCTGGTGATGGAGAACGCGATCAGGAAAACCATCACCACCAGCGCGGCTATCAGAATAGCGCAGCCAGCGAAGGGTGAACGGGGACCGGTGTTGGGCATGGTGGAAGAAGTAATCAGTGATCCGTGATCAGTGATTTCAGCTTATCAACCTGGCGGATCGGTTGGCTTGTCCGTGGCTGGAGTGTTGGAGTCGTTAGAGGCATCGGTGTGGGGATGCGGCTGGCCGGCGGGCGGTTGGGACGGATCGTGGGGTTCGGGGACCGGAATGGTATCCGACCAACCGTCGTCACCAGCTTCATGGGTGTGGATGTCGTGCTGCGGTTCCGGTTCGCTTGATGGGGCGGGTTCCGGTGCACCCCAAGGGTCGGTATCCGTGGGAGTTGGCGTCTCGGGTTCAGGGTTTGCCGGGGCCGGGGACTCGGATTCCGGTGGCCACGGATCGAGCGCGCGTTTGCGGGCCTCCTCTTCCTCCAACCTGCGTTTTTTGCGGCGGTCGAACCAGGCGAGCCAGATGCAGATTTCATAAAGCACGAGCATGGGAGCGGCCATGATGCATTGGGTCGGAATATCTGGCGTGGGGGTGAGGACGGCGGCGGCGATGAAGATGGCGACAATCGCGTAGGAGCGCGTTTTGGCCATGGTTTCATAACCCAGCAGGCCGAGTTTCACCAACACCATCACCACCACCGGAAGTTCGAAGGCGACGCCGAAGAGCAGGGTGAACTGGGTTGCGAATGATATATATTCGCCGATTCGCCAGTCATTGGAGATCCCCATGTCTCCGCTCCATTGATAGAAAAACAGCAGGGTCCGCGGCAACACCATGAAATAGGCGAAAATGGAACCGCCGAGGAACAACCCGAAGCCCACACCCATGGCGGGCCACAAGACTCTTTTCTCATGGCTGTGCAGTCCGGGCAGGACGAATTGCAGGATATACATCAACAACAGCGGAAACGACAACACGATGCCCGATACAAACGCGAGTTTCATGGACAGCATGAATCCCTCGGTCGGTTTGAGCGCGGACATCATCCGCAGGTTTCCCTGAACGCCGGTTTCGACGTTCGGCTTGGACTTGAGCAACTCCTTGACTTCGGATTTGGTGTCACCGCTCGCATCCAACGCGTTGACAAAGGCCTCGCGTTTTCCTTCCGGGAATGTCAACGCTGCGCGATAAAGACTGATTGCCTCGGCCTCGGCGGCGAGATTCCTGTACTTTTCGTCATTCGTCTCGTTCAGCGAGTTGTAAAAGACCTTGCGTTGTTCCGGAGTGAGATTCGCCGCCGAGCGTTCGACTTGGCGGGCCTTTTCCCAGGATTCCGCAGTGAATATCCAGGGCGATTTTTCGGGCAACGTTGACTTGGTCTGGGCGAGCATCACCTGATCCACAGGGCGGCGGAAAAACGCCATGATCCGGTTGTTGAAGCCGAAGCAGAGGATCATCGAAACGATCAGGGTGACCACGATCCGGAAAATCATGGTTCGCAGGTCCTCAAGGTGTTCGATGAACGGCTTTTCGTGATCCGGGTGTGACTTATTCCGGAATTCGAGCATTTTTTTGAACAGATTCATGCGTGCAGGGCGGGATTCAAGCCGCGAATACCCCATCCGGCAAGGGTGGATGCACCCACATCGCGCATTATTGCAGCGGGGGTCTCAATCAGGCCAACCGATCCGCACCGGAGAAAACCTCCTCGACATGCAGCACGGCCACACCATGCCCCGGGTATTGGGCAGGATTGAGTTTTTTCATCGCCTCGTAGATCGGGCCGTTTTCCTGCAGTTCGATAGAACCCTTGAGTTGAAACGATTTCCGCTCATGGGTCAGAAACAAGAGGCTCGCCTTGCAGTCGGCCATGATGTTCTGCTTGGTTTTGCTGAAATAATTGTTGGCGACAAAGAAGGTGTTGTTGTCGTAGCGGCCAACCACCCCGACGTAGATCGAATTGGGGATGCCTTCCTTGCTCACGGTGGTTAGAACGACGATCGGTTCGCGATCGTCCCAGGCGTCCGATACGGCTTGGGGAAGAGGATTCATGGGGTGGCGAAGCCTGGATTGAGAACTTGGCGGCAAGGGAAATCAAGTATTTTCCGTCCATAGCGAATGATTGGCCGGGATTGGGACTGGCTCCTCGATTCCCTTCTTCACACGCGTAAGCACTTTCCTTATTATTCGTCTGTGGCTTAATATGTTTTCCAACCGCTGCGATTTTCCGGGTTTTCTTGTTGCAAATCATTCTCAATAGCGGATCTTAAGTGCGGGATGAGTGAGACGAGCGCAATGGGAGGCAACAAGTCCGTGACCTTGAATCAGGTCGGGGTGGGGTGTGACGTGAGGATTCGGGTGTTGAGCGGTCCGGCGTGTGAGCGGTTGCGGGAGTTGGGATTTTGCGAGCAGGGGTGGATCCGCAAGCTGGCGGGCGGGCGGAACCTGATTTGCTCGGTGTGCGGGACGCGCATGGCCATCAGCCGCGAATTGGCGGAGCAGGTATGGGTGGCACCGGTGGCTTGAACGAATCAGCGGGTCATGCATGCCACTCTCGATTCTCCGTCCACCATTGCCCTGATCGGCAATCCGAATTCCGGGAAGACCACCCTGTTCAACGGTCTGACCGGGGCGAACCAGAAGGTTGGAAACTATTCCGGGGTCACCGTGGAAATCCAATCCGGGTACACCTACACGCCTCATGGCAGGAAACTGCGAGTGCTCGATTTGCCGGGATGTTATTCGCTGCGCGCACCGTCGCCCGATGAACGGGTGGCCGTGGCCGCGCTGCTGGGCGAATTGCCGGGGTACGCCAAACCCGATTTGGTCGTCTGCGTCCTGGATGCCTCCAATCTCGAACGCCACCTCCAACTCGCCCTCCAAGTCATCGAATTGGGAATCCCCACCGTCATCGCCCTCAACATGGTCGATATGGCCGAAAAATCCGGACTGCGCCTCGACCCGGTGAAACTCGCCGAGGAAATCGGTGTGCCCATCGTGGCCATGCAAGCCAATACAGGCAATGGAATCATCAGCTTGAAGCACGCGTTGCGTTTCCCGTTTCCAGCGGTTCCGGAAGCGAAATGGGCAACCGGGACAGGCACGGGGGAAAGTGCCCGGCGGGAGTTCATTCACGATCTTTGCGCATTGGCGGCCCGTCGTCCGGAAGCCCATCAACTGACGTGTTCCGATCGGGTGGACGGTATTTTGCTGCATCCGTTGTTCGGGTGGGTGGCGTTTCTGGGCATCATGTTCGCGGTGTTCTGGGGGATTTTTTCCTTTGCGCGGATCCCGATGGGATGGATCGAGACGGGGCAGTCGATGGTGGCTGGCTGGCTGGAGTCGCTGATTCCGCCTGGCGATTTGCGTTCGCTGCTGGTGGATGGAGCGCTTGGCGGGGTTGGGGGAGTGCTGGTGTTTTTGCCGCAAATCGTGCTGCTGTTTTTTTTCATCGGGCTGTTGGAAAGTTCGGGATACATGGCCCGCGCGGCATATCTGATGGATGGGGTGATGGCCAAGGCAGGACTCACCGGCAAGGCGTTCCTGCCGCTTTTCAGTTCTTATGCGTGTGCGATTCCCGGAGTGATGGCCACCCGCATGATCGGTTCGGCCAAGGAACGGTTGGTGACCCTGTTCATCGCGCCATGGATGAGCTGCTCGGCCCGACTGCCGGTGTATTTCCTGATCGTTCCCCTGTTGCTCAACAAGAACGAAGGCTCGTGGCAGCAGGCGCTCGTTTTGTTCGCGATCTACACGCTGGGAACGCTCAGCGCCTTTGCGGTCGGCCGCGTATTGCGCCGCCGGCTCGGCCCGGATCCCGGCGCGAACCAATTCATCCTGGAACTGCCACCTTACCGGTTGCCGCAGTGGAGTTATATTTTCCGGCATGTCCTGGAACGCGGTTGGTCGTTTGTCGCCAAGGCCGGCACCGTCATCCTCGGCTTATCGATCCTGCTGTGGGCGCTCAGCACCTACCCGAAGACCACCGGCGACAGCACGGACAAGCTCGCGGCAAGTGCCATGGGCCGGATCGGCAAGGTGATCGAACCCGCAGTAAAACCGCTGGGCTTCGATGGCCGGGAGGGCACGGCGATTCTCATGTCATTCGCCGCGCGCGAGGTCTTCGTTTCGTCGCTGGCGGTGCTGTTCCGGG